>Ga0209831_1005086_pt1 | contig 10056 bp, 9 predicted proteins | sample Maine_Asex4_meta_FD_187451 | JGI IMG/M metagenome (GOLD analysis project Ga0209831, IMG submission 187451) | Marine algal microbial communities from Maine, USA - Maine_Asex4_metaG (SPAdes) (version 2) | ecosystem: Host-associated > Algae > Red algae > Unclassified | place: Maine, USA | collected...
AGGGGTGCTAAATTAATTAGCTCAAACAAGGGAGGAGAAAAAGTTTAAATGAAGGTATTTAAATAATTGTGTTTTGAAATATGGGATAAAATTAATAATAGTTAAGCTTATATGTTTGGTTAAAAATAGTTATTTGTGACATGGTAATGTGTAGTTTATTATTCGAATAGAAACTCTTGTAGGTATTAATTCTACTTTGGTACGCTGGAATTCTTTCGTCGAAAAAGCACCGATTCAAGAAGATTGTATCTTCGGCTCACTAGCAATATGTTTTTTCAAGCCGAAGATACAATCTTCTTGAATCGGCTATTCAAAAGAAAAATCTTAGCGTGCCAAAGTAGAATTAAGTACCTACAAAGAGACTTTCTGCCGAGCTTATCAAGGATCAACTATCTAACTTTAAGCAAGGTCCCTTTACTAATCGTATTTCCTTTAAGGTTATTCATACTTCTAATTACCTCCGCTGTGGTACTATATTGTCGAGCAATACCATAAAGGGTTTCTCCCTGCTTTACCCTATGGTGCATGATTTTTGTAGTAACAGGTTGTAGCAAGACAGTTGTGAGTGGATTCTGTTGCGTAGCATTTAAATTATTTGGATAATTATCAACGATTTTTGTTTTAAAGGTATTGGACGAACGCTCTGTAATAGGAACTCGTTGAGGGGGGACCGAAGAGCGTTTTGCTGGTCTTGCAGGCGCTGGACTTGAATAGTTATTTTTATAATTCGCGCGTAGTTCTGGTCGTTTTTTAGCTTTTCCTCGGTTGAGTTTTATTCGTTCTCCCAACGCAGGTTCGCTATTTTCAGGCATTCTATTCTTTTCATATAAAGCACTAAGACTAAGTCCATATAATTGGGCGATATCTTTCATCCTCTCCCCAAATTGCACATCATGGTAGCTTTTACCACCTTCATAATTTTTCTTTTTAGCCTCTAAAAAGACCTTAGTCCCTTCTCTTAGTAACTGTTTATTACTTTTAATATCTTCATTATACGTAATAATATCTTTAACAGAAACATTATAGCGAGCTGCAATTAATAGTGGTGTATCATCATAGTGTGCGGCGGTTACTTTGGTATCATTAATATAAGCGTAATCTTCTGGTGCTGCAAAATCATCCATACTCGTTTCATAGCTTGGTTCCTCCCAACGTTCGGCTCTTTGTCTTCGGACAGGGGATTCTTCATAGCTATCTTTATAATTAGCATTACTAGTGCGTACAGAACTAGTACCGTACATATCCCCTAAGCCTTCATATTTAGAATCTATATCTGTACTAGAACTGGAGCGTCTTCTAGTACGAGCAGGAGGTAGCTCCTCATAAGTATCAGGTCTTCTATATTTTCTGTCTTCTTCTAAGTCATCATATTTGTCATATCGATCAGCAGTTTCGTATCTAGAGCGGTCATTAGAGCTACCTTGATAGGTTCTATCTTCTTCTTGATAATATTCATCCTCTTGGTCTTCATAATCGCTGGCATAATAGTCATCTTCTTGATAAGCATCGACATCTCGTTCATAATTATCATAATCGAAGCGGCGATCTTTTTGATAATCTGACTCTTTATCATCTGATTCTGTCTCTGACCAACGCTTTGATGGTCGCTCCGAATATCTAGGTCTACGTGCTTTGATATTTTCCTCTAATTCCTCTATTTCTTCCTCATATCTATCTTTATTAGGTCTTTTTCTTTTTGGCGTACGCTTTTTTTCATAATCTTCTTCTGTATCTATGTTACTTGCAGTAGAGCGACTTTTACCTGTTACCATTTCATCAAACTGATGCAATTCGTATTTTTCGATCATATTGATTAGGGTCTGATCATAAGTATCATTGTCTGTATACCCTAGGTCATTCAAGTTTTTTGCCCAACCAATATAGTCTGTTGGATCAAGTTTAAATAAAGTTTTGTAGTGGCTAGAGGCCCTAAGTAAATCGGTGTGTGCGATAAAAGAAGAATAAGGATTATTATATACTCGATAACAAGTCTCTAGAATTTCGCTACTATTAAAGTCTTCTTCTTCTTGATAATACTTTTTACCAGACCATTTTTTGCCACAAGTAATTCCAAAATGATTATTGTATTCAAAAGCTAATTTCCCACGTCCTCCTTCAGATTCTAAGATAGCTTGTGCTAGTTTGATACTAGCAGGATAGCCGGTTCGTTCCATTTCATTCATGGCAATATCTTGATAATCTGCCACATAAGCGTTGTAATTAGCTCCGCCACAGGATTGTAGCAGGTAAAGGCTGGCTATAGCTATCACTATAGGCATTGTTTTTTTTAAGTGTTTCACAGCAATCGGTTTAAAGTAAATGGTAAGTTATAAATGGTAAATGGTAAATGGTAAATGGTGAGTAACTAAGATTTACCATTTACCATTTATAATTTACCATTTTTTACTTACCATTTTTTACTTGATTTTCAAAATAGTTCCTTTTCGGATAAGTGTTGATTGCAAGTTGTTCTTTTTCATTAAATTTTCTACTTGAAGACCATATTTTTGAGAAATGCGCCACAGCGTTTCTCCTGCTTGCACCGTATGGTACATAGCAGTATTAGTTTCCGTTGTTTGAACTTTAGGGGTAGTCTCTTTTTGTTTGATTACTACTTCTGGTTCTTGATATTTAGTGTTTGAATTGGTGTTAGTACTTGAATTTGAGTTTGAGTTTGTACTTGAACTTGAACTTGAGTTTGAACTTGAATTGGTACTTACGCTTGGTTTAGACGATGGGGTGGACCGTTTGGTACGTAGTTGAGGCATTTTTTTTGCTTTTCCTCTAATCTTAATTTGTTGTCCTACTAAGGGTTCCCTACCATTCGGCATTTTGTTGTTGCTATACAATTCATTCAATCTTAAACCGTACAATTGAGAAATATCATACATGGTCTCTCCTGCTTGTATGCGGTGATATTTTTTCTTTCCTCGATATTTTTTCCTTTTTTTCTGAATAAATACCCGAGTATTCTTTGCTAAAGTTTGGGTACGATTGTTAATTTGCTCATTATAAGATAAAATTCTATCAGGCGAAGTATTCAATCGTTTAGCAATCCTGATAGGCGTATCTCCTGCCTTTGCAAGAACCATTTTGGCATCATTGACATAAATATACTCTTTTTTTACAAGTACTTTAGGTCGTGCTGTTTCAATAGAGGGAGGGGCAGAGTCGTATTGATGTAGGCGATACTCCTTAATGAGTTTAACTAATTTTTTATCGTACGTTTTACTAGTTGCGTAGCCTGCTTTTTTTAATCCTTTAGCCCATTTTTCATAGTCTTTCCTATTTAAGTTAAAAAGACCACCATATCGCATATTATCTTTTAGGAAATTAGAGTGGGCAATAAAAGATTCCTGTGATTTTTTATACTTGCGGAAGCAAGATTTTACCAATCGCCCTTTTTTATAATCATCATCTTTTCGATAATAAGTTTTACCTTTCCACTTGGTACCACATTTAATACCGAAATGATTATTTGCTTTGACTGCTAAGGTGCTTCTACCCGCATTGGATTCGAGTAAAGCCTGCGCTAATTTAATACTAGCAGGTACTCCTGTACGTAGCATCTCTCGAACAGCAATATCTTTATTCTGGTCAATATAATTATTAAAGTGATCACTAAGTTCCCTATTGGCTAGTAAGGAAAAGCTACTAAGTAGTAATAGAAAGGTAATTAGTTTTCTCATTATTAATTTATCGGTTTTCTCTTCTCTCATGCAGTTTCTCTTAGGTTTTTTTAAATTTGCACTTTGGATAGGAAATTCTTTTCTATCAGAAATTTGTTTAATTCCTAGATGTTCAACGCAAAAACCTTTTACTTATGTCTAAACGAGTTGTTAATACTTTATTAATATTTATAATACTGTTTTTTTCCTGTAAAGATTCATCTACTACTACATCTGTTGGCAAAACCGAAGCAACGATTGCTGTAGATACGGTAAAGAAAGCACCTGCGCCCCCTGCTATCACTGAAATCTATGCTTGGGTGAATGAATTGAGAATGCGAGAAGAACCGACAACGAATAGCCCAATTGTAGTTACGCTAAAAGAGGGCGAACCATTGGATTATACTGGAGAAAAATCTGATTTTACAGAAAAAATTAGTTTAAGAGGTACGCTCTTTAATGAACCTTGGCTAAAAGTAAGCACTAAAACTGGTAAAGAAGGTTGGGTGTTTGGCGGTGGTGTGAAATTTTATAAAGTGGGCATGGATAAATCTGGTACTCCTTATGATGATTGTTTGAAATTAGAAAAGGATAGAAAAATATCTCAAGCGGAAAAATGTTTTGAACGAGTTCAATTCCGCCAATTAAAAGACAATAGTTCTTTAGTGACTGCTTCGGCAAGTGGGATTGATTTTAAGTTGTTGAGCGGAGATGATTACAGCCTAACAAATGTAGGTAGAGATACCGTTTATGATTTTCGTTACTACATTAAAGAAATGGGCTATTTTGCAGTACTTGCGAATTATAGAGACTCTAGCGAGTATGTCTTAGTAAATGATAAAACAGGGGATATTGTAAGTTTAAAAGGCTATCCTAAAGCTTCTCCGGATGGCAACCATATTGCAGGAATGGGGGTAGATTGGAAAAAGAATGGGGCATTCAATGGGGTTCAGATATTGAGTTACACAGACAATGGACTCGAAACTGTTTTTGAAGAAAATTTAGTTGGTTATAATCCTGTATTGCCGAAATGGGTAGATGATAATACGCTTCAATTTACTTTACTGGATGAAGGGAATCGCAGAAAGTCTAAACATGCACAGATTCTTAGAGGAGAGACGGGAGAATGGACGATTGATTATTAAAAAAGAAGTCAGAAGTCAGATCGAAAAATAAATTTTTCTGTCAGAAGTCAGATGTAGGACGTGTTCTTAGATGTAATCTAGACTTAGAAGATAGACATTACACAAGTATAGTTTGCGTCTAAGAGAACGTCCTACCTCTGACTTCTGACAGAAAAATTTATTTTTCGATCTGACTTCTGACTTCTTTTTTAAACTATATCTAAGGCTTTAACTAAAAAAGTCAAAGAAAACGGTAATGCTAACCAAAACCATTCATTTACCCAAATTAGCATGGCAATTAGAACAACTGTAGAAACTAGAAAATAAATCCAATACATGCTTGTGGCAGTCTTACTCATGATTATATTATATTTATTTATTTTTGAAATATTTTTTAAAGAAAAAGCAATTTTGCTTCAAGGGCGCAAAATTAAGAACTAATTTTTATAATTGCTTGGTTCCGTCCAAGTTCTTCCCTCTTTCTATTCCTAAGGAACAGGAATAAAATAAATTTATGATTTTGATGCTCAAACCCCTATAGTATTTGGTGTTTTAAAACAAATTGGTCATTTCTATCTAAGAGTAGCAAAATTATTTTTATAATAACTATTCGTTAAGTAGCTGATATGTAGCCTCCTAAACAAATAAACATCATAAACAAATAAACAACTCACATCTGCTGTTCTGCAAAAATTAATCTTTCTTTCTTAAAATCCAAAAAGGGATATTGTTGTTCTATTTGCGCTATTTTTTGTAGCTGCTGTGCTATAAATGCTTGGTGCGCAGGGGTGCTTGAATGAAAAGGACGATGTTGGCTGGCTTGAAGAATTTTTGTAATAGTTCTCAATAACTGCAAACTCTCATCGGAACAGTACGTTTTTTCAAATGCTTCCCATATATAGGCAATTGCCTGCTGATTAGGGTGAATTAAATCGCTTTCGTAAAATCGGTAATCTCGTAAATCATCCATCACTAATTCATAAGCTGGAAAATAATGGACAAAGGGAAGTTTTTCTTTGAGTTGTGCTGCTGCTAGCAATAATTTTGCTTTACTGCGTTGACTTTTAAGAAGTCCATCTCTAATATGTCGAACAGGACTAACGGTTAATATTACAGAAATTTGAGGGTGAGTAGCTTTGATTTTAACTAAACAGTCGGTCAATGTGGTATGTATTTGCTCAATAGTCAGCTGCTTTTTCTCAAAATGATTTGCTGGGAACTTGTGACAATTAGCTACTACTTTACCCGTGGTTTTGTGAACAAAAACGGATGCGGTCCCCAAGGTGATTAGCAACACCTTGGTCGTTTGTAAATGCGTTCTTGCTTGTGCCAAAGACTGGTTTATCTGATTAAGTACGGAAGCAGGTTGTGGATGAGAAAAGGAACCGTGGTGTGCAAAACTATACCAAATACCCTGATTTTCAACAAGGTCTTTTTGGGTGAAAATATAATTACTTAGCAAGACCTCAATGCTTCGCTGAATAGAAATAGGATTGTAGAGTATTCCAAAGGGGTTTAATAAGCAAGGAAATTTATATTTTTCTAATAAACCGCCAATATTCTCTACAAAACAAGACCCAATACCTAGTATATTCTCTTGGTGGTTTACTCGTATATCAGAGATAGGAATTGGCAGGATGGTTCGAAATTGTGGCATAAAGGATGTTTATTGGTTTAGGATGTTTATTTGTTTAACTGACCACGTGTGCGTGTTTGATGAACAAATAAACAAATAAACCAATAAACATCCCAAACAAATTAGCTCTTCTTCACCTGATCCAACATCCATTCTTTATATTTTTGCTCTGCTCGAATTAATTTAGCCACTTTTTTCATAGGTAACACGCCTTTTACCTTGGTAATAAAATCTACTTTTAATTGGACTAACTGCAATTCTTTATCCATTCGATTATCAATTACCTGTTCTATCTCCCGATCTGTCATTTCTGACAGCTTCCCCAATTGTTGTCTTTTTTTACGAATGTCTTTTTTTGCTGTGGAATAATCATTATACATAGGCCAAAAAACTTCTGCTTCTTTAGAAGTCAGCCCAATTTTGGTAGTAATAAAAGCCACTTTACGAGCCTTAATTTTTTCTCGAATAATTTCCTTATTTTCTTGTGCAAAAGAAAAGGAAACGGTGAGTATTATTAAAGAAATAATGATTCCTGTTTTTTTCATTATAGTAATTTTATATAAAGAAATCAGAATAGAGCGCAGAGAAGTGAGAATAGAGAATAGATAGCAAATTTGTTCTTAGAGTATAGCTTATGCTATTAAATTTAGCACGATTTTATCTCTATTCTCTATTCTCGCTTCTCGCTTCTCGCTTCTCGCTTCTCTGCTCTCTACTAGGCTACAATAAATCTTCTAAATCTGCTTCGTCTAATTCTTCCAGAAGATCATCAATACCTATTTCAATTTCGTTGTTGTTTAAATTTGTACCTGTAACTAACTGGCGCTCGTATGCCGCTTCTAGGAATAAATCTTCCTCAAATTCTTCCATATTATCAGCAATGTAGCTGGCTATTTCTTCGGAAGAAAGCGTCGTGTCCATGGAACTAGAGGAACTCTGTTTCCATAGAAACAACCCAATACCACCAATTAGGAAAATAGCCGCCAACTTGCGTAGGGTGCTCGTTATTTTAAATAAATTGCTTGTAGTTGCTCTAATCGGAATCACTTCCTGTTGTACCTGCTGTAAGAGGTCTACTTCAAAGTTGGCGAAATAATTATCAGGTAACTTAAAAGCATCTTGCTTGTTTTTTAAGGCACTTAAATTTGGAGCTAGTTCTTTTAATTCCTCGGAAATTTCCTTCTTTTTATTCATAAATTCACTTGTTGAAATTTCAAATTTAGAGCATCAGCTAAAAAATGATAAAGCGTGTAGTTACGTCCTACGTAATTGCCAAATTTATTTGGCAGATTCTACATGTTTTATATGTTTTTTTAACACAATGTGGCGTGTTTTTAATCTGCCAAATAAATTTGGCAATTACGTAGGACGCAGCCCTCTTTTAACGGGTACACTACTCGGCCATCGCTCTCAATTGAGCTTCTATTTTTTTTGCTGCATGGTGATAAGAGGCTTTCAATGCACCAACAGAAGTCTCTAATACTTTTGACATCTCTTCATAAGGTAATGCCTCAAAATAGCGCATGACAAAAACAATTTGCTGTTTATCGGGTAGTTGTCGTAATGCAACTTGTAATTTTATTTGGGCGGCATCTCCATCAAAATAAGGATCAGCTTGTAGCGCACTTATAAAAGAAGTATCCAAATCAGCTACTTTATGTCTCTTTTGTTGCTTGATAAAAGTAAAGGCCTCGTTGCTAGCAATTCTGTACAACCAAGTATATAATTTGGAATTTCCCGCAAATTGATGAATATTTCTATGCACCTTTATCAACACATTTTGCAGCACATCACTCGCATCTTCATGTACCCCTACTAATCGCCGAATATGCCAATAAAGGCGTTCTTGGTATTGTTGCACCAATAGCCGAAAACCACGCTCATGGCTTTTCGGGTTTTTCAATAATTCTAGAAGTTCTTTTTCAGAAGGTTCTATCACAGGTGCGATTTAGTAAGAAGATTTAACCTTTTGACTACTATTTATTACAAAGGTTTAATAATTAGCTATTATTTTTATGGCGTAGTCTTTTCAGAAGTCAATTGGGTGTGTAACAAATCGGTGGTATTTCGTTCTTGCTCAACACATCCCCCAACCCCAAGGGGTTGGGGGATGTGTTGAGCAAGAACGAAATATTAAATTTAATCCTTTTGCTTAGAAGAGTACCACCGATTTGTTAAGCAATCAAATCAATTTCAAAAATGAACAAACCAAACATCGTTATTTTAGATGGCTTTGTAGCCAATCCTGGTGATTTAAGTTGGGATGCTATTGCAGCCTTAGGTCAATTAACGATTTATGACCGAACATTGGATGAAGAGTTATTGGACAGAGCGAAGGAGGCAGAGATATTGATTATCAATAAACGAACTTTAAACCGAGATACCTTGTATCGTTTGGAACGGTTGCAATGTATTTGCTTGCTATCAACGGGTTATAATAGCATAGATATTCAAGCGGCAAAAGAACGTGGTATAATTGTTTGTAATGCAGTGGGCTATGGTTCTTCCTCTGTAGCGCAACACGTATTTGCTTTGCTACTAGAATTAACCAATAACATTGGTTTGCATAATCGTAGTGTGCAGCAAAACGGTTGGGCGAATTCTATCGATTGGTGTTATAGTAAAAGACCTTTGACCGAGTTAAGAGATAAGACGATGGGCATTTACGGTTTAGGAAAAATTGGTCAAGAAGTCGCTAAAATCGCCCTAGCTTTTGGAATGAAAGTGATTGCTACTAGAAAGAACCCACATAAACCCACGCCTTCAGCCATTCAATTAGTCCCATTTGAACAACTATTAAAAGAGAGCGATGTTTTGACGCTGCATGCCCCTTTAACCAAAGGAAATGAGCAAATTATAAATACAGTCTATCTGTCGATGATGAAATCAAGTGCGTATTTAATTAATACAGGTAGAGGGGGATTAGTGAATGAGTTAGATTTAAAAAAAGCTTTATTGAATGGCACTATAGCTGGTGCTGGATTAGATGTATTATCGGTGGAACCACCACCCCTAAATCATATATTATTGAATATGCCGAATTGTTTAATTACGCCTCATCAAGCTTGGACTAGTAAAGAGGCTAGAGCTAGATTACTGCAAATTGTTAGCGAAAATATTCAAGGGTTTTTGGATGGAAATCTACAGAATGTGGTATAGGATAAGAGGAAATCTAAAAATTATTGTTTTATTGTTGTATTGTTTTATTGCTTTATTGCTGTATTGCCCGCATCTAGTAGGAAGGCAATAAGACAATAAAGCAATAGGCCTACTCTAAAAAGTTGGTTTCTTTGAAAATCAAAACAATTGCTAATAATTATTCTGTGTAAATGATTGATCTTATTAGAGTAACAGAACTGCCAGATTTTAAAAATCTGGCAGTTTTTGCCCAAATCGACTTTTTAGAGTAGACTCAACAATAAGACAATAAAGCAATAAAACAATAAAGCAATAAAACAATAAAGCAATAAAACAATAAAAACAATACCCCTAAGAATGATACAATTCTGCATACCTGCCATTTTTTTGCATCAAGTCTTCATGCGTTCCAGCTTCAATGATTTTGCCTTCGTCCACTAAAAAAATACGGTCCATTTGCTCTGCAATCGCTACTTTATGTGTTACCATG
>Ga0209831_1005087_pt1 | contig 10053 bp, 3 predicted proteins | sample Maine_Asex4_meta_FD_187451 | JGI IMG/M metagenome (GOLD analysis project Ga0209831, IMG submission 187451) | Marine algal microbial communities from Maine, USA - Maine_Asex4_metaG (SPAdes) (version 2) | ecosystem: Host-associated > Algae > Red algae > Unclassified | place: Maine, USA | collected...
CGCCGCCGCCGCGGTGGGTGCCCGACGCGGGGGAGCTGGCGGCGCTGGCGGCGCTTGCCGCCGAGGACGTCGGCGCGGCGGCGGCGGCGGTGGCGGTGACGGGGGACGGTGGCAGCGTCGGCGGCGCGGGGGGCACGCCACGCTGCGGCGGCTGGACGCCCACCGCGGAGGAGCGGGCGGCGTTGGAGGCGGTCACCACGGACGAGCGGGCGGCGTTGGAGGTCGTCACCGCGGAAGACCTCGATGCACTGTGGGGGGACGACGGGCCGCCCGCAGGCGGCGGTGCTGCCGCCGCGGCGCGCCCCCGGTGGGTGCCCGACGCGGGGGAGCGGGCGGCGCTGGCGGCGCTCGCCGCCGAGGACGGGACAGCGGTGGACGGCAGTGACCCGGGGGGGGGCGGCGCTCGCAAGGATGGTGGCGACGCCGGCAACGCCGGCAACGCCGGCAACGGCAGCGGCGGCGGCGCCGGTGATGGTAGCGACGGCGGCGGCGCGCGGTCGCCGCACCCGCGGTGGGTGCCCGACGCTGGGGAGCGGGCAGCGCTCGCCGCGCTGGCCGCCGAGGCGGCGGGCGCCGCCGCACCGGCGTGACGCGGCCGCGACGGTGGCGGCGGCGGCAGTGGCCTGTGGGGGGGGGAGGCGCCGGTGTGTGCGCGCCGTACCGACGCACCGCCGGCGGCGGCGGCGCACACGGTCCGTGACGCCCGCCGAGGCCGCTGCCACGGCCCGGCCGGGTGTTGACGCCCGCGGCGCCGCCGGGGCACACCCCGCCCCCTCCCCGTGGAGGATACCGCGGCGGCCGTCACGTAGCGCCACGGCCGCGAGTGGTACGACACACCATGGTCGGGATCGTGAACGGGCGGGCCGCGTTTGGGGCTGTGAGGCGGCCGGCACGGCGCGTGAGCAACGCTGGTCTTGGGTGTGGGACGGCGACCGACGGCGATGCCTTTGCCCGCAGGTTCAGAAAAAGCGACAAAAACGGCAACACTCTTCCGAGACGAGAAAACAGAGGCAAACGCAATGCCCAAGGGCGTTGCCGACAGATGCGTACGATGTGTGCACAGGGCAATCGGACAACAACATCAACAAGCTCACCCTCCACACAACGCGACCACAAAAAAAAGAGCAGACAACACGCACGTGACGCCCGACTCAGAAGCGGAAGCGGTAGCGGCAGTACGGGACTTCCACGTCCTCCCCCTCCTTGTCCGTGCAAATCAGCTCCATGACCAGGTAGCGCTGCTTAGCCAGGAAAGTGAGCTTGCCGACCGTCCGCGCCACCTCGGACAGGGGCGTCGCCAGCCGCTCCTGCAGGCGCCGCGGGTTGGTGAAGGAAGCGTACAGGATGCTCACGCCGCACGACACCATGCTCACCTCCAAGCCATAGTGGGTCTTAATGGCCTCGAGAAATTCGCCGAGCGTAATGTCCCGCCCTTCATTGACGTCGAGCAGGTCCCATAGCGTCCAAAAGCGGCCATGGCCCATGTCCGTCGCCGCCGCCACGACCGGCTCGCTGAAGGCAAAGAAGGGGAGCGCCAGGTTGGCAAAGCCGTTCTTAAAGCACTCGAGCTTCTTCTCTGCCGCGTCGCGTCGCGCCTTAGCGTCGCTCCCCTTTGCGGCGGCCTTGCACCAAGCGCCGCCGTCATAGCCGCCGCCGTCCCGGTCCGTATAGCCGAGGCGCACAAGCTTAAGCATCTCAATGCAGACGAGGCCCGTCACAAAGGAGGTCGTTGTCGCAATGGCGGGGATGATTTTGCCGGCAATCATCTTGCTCTTGTGCCGGTCCGCCGGCTCGATCGAGTAGTTGGCCGCCCGAAGGTTGCTGCACGCAGTAATGACGTCAATGTGGTGATTGGTGTCGTCGTCCTTTTCAAACTCGAGCGGCACCAACGTCTTGGACGCCCCGTCGCTGCCCGCAGAGCCCGCCGGTGGGAGGGCCTTGAGCAACGTCTCAATTCGCTCGTCGTCCTGGTCCAAACTCCCCGCGCCCGACGCGTTCTGCTCCGACGCCTCGGCTTCGGTCGTTGCAATCTTCACGCCCGCCTTGGGCACAAAGTCGGGTACCATAACGGCCGCCAGGGCCGCCGGGAAGTGCGCCATGTCCTTATCCGACACGGGGATACCATACACCTGCGCGCGCAGCAGCGCGGCAGAGGTGACAAAGGCCATGTGCGTCTCGTCCGCCGCGTTAAAGGTCAGCGGCGTCGGCACCCGTTTCGTGCCACTCCAAAACGGTACCTTGTTGGCATCGACCATATCCGCAGGGAAGGCGTGGAGGAGCTGCTTGATCGACGAGGAGAACATCTCCTCAAACAACAGACGGCTCCACTTAATGCAGTCCTCCACACTCAACGGGCGCTCCGTCACTAGCGACGAGTGCACCGCCTCGAGTGTCGCGAGCATGGTGCCGGGGCCCTGCTTCTTCAGGTCATCAAAGAAATCTTTGCCGCGGGAGCCGAGGTACGCGTTGCAGTCTTCGGGCGTCCCGCGGAAAGAACCCTCAAACCAGTCGCGCGCCCACTGGAGAGTGTGCTCAATCTGGTAGGGGAAGTTCTTGAGCGTGCAAATGGGGATGCTCTTCTCCGGCGGGTCACGGGACGAGCTGTACGACTCGGTGAGGCCGGGGACGACGACCTGCGTGTTGCCCTTCGTGCCAAGCGTCCCCGAGTCGAGCAGCGGCTTGACGTAGTACACGCACCGCTGGTCGACGTACAGCCGAGCCTGCACATTGTCCAGCGCGTTGCACACGCCCGACAGGCCGTCCCAAAATTCGTCGTCAAACGTCGCCTCCGTTTCAGGCCCAACGCGCACCTCGTGCGCGACAATGTTCACGTCGGAGTTCATGACGCGCACCGCCGCCGCGGCCGCCACGCTCTTGGGCTTGTGGATGTCCGCGTCGCGGAAGAGGAACTGGCGGGACAGGTTGGACTTTTCAATCTGGTCCATGTCTGTAATCACAATGCCGCCGCCGCTGGCAGCGTCCACACCGACGCCCATCATGGCCCAATTCTTGAGCATCTCACAACCAATCGCGCCGGCGCCGACCAGGAAGTAGTTGAGGGCGGCCAGCTTCTTCTGCACCGTCGCGCCGAGCACCGCCACCTGACCGTCATAGCGGGAGCCGGTCGGCGCACACTCAGCTTCGGTCGGCGGGGGGGACGGCAGCACCTCCTGGCAGTCGATGTAGAAGAACTGCTTGATGGGCATGAACTTGCCCGACGTTGCCTTAAGCACCTCCTGCGCCGCAATGCCGCCGAGCGTCGCCGCCATGGGTGACAGGACCCCCGCCGCGGTGCGGGCAAAGCACTCGAGCACCTTGGCGTCGAGGTCGTCGGCGGCCGAGCCGGCTGCCGCCTCGACAAATTCGACAAACTTGGCCGCGTGCGCCGCGCTGCCGGGCGTTGGGAGCGCGCCGCCGAGCGTCGCGCGGAAGGCATCAACTGCCTGGAAGGCCGCGTGCGTCGTCCCCATCTGCATCATTTTGGCAAAATCCGCAATGACGTACTCCGGCTCCTCCGCCGCCTCGGGCAGCGACTTAAACACAATCGTCGACGGCATCTTGACCTGCGTGGCGTAGCCGCCACGGACGTATTCGCCCATGGCCGCCACCTCTTCGCGGCAGCCGACCAGGGAGAAGGTGAAGGGCCCGAGGACCTTGATTTCCCGCGGCTTGCCATCGTTGAGGCCCGTCATGCCCTGAACTTCCGTAAACGATACGTGGTCACCCGCCTCAAAATCGTGCCGCTGCTCATCGAGGCACGTGACGACCACATCGTCGCCGTCGACGGTGACGGCAGAGATCATGACGGAACGGGGCTGCTCACCATTGACGTCCGACACCGTAAACGCCGGGCCAAAGTCGTTGAAGATGCGACCAAAGGCGCCAAACGCGCCGACCGACATGAACTTGACGTCAGCCGAGCGGCAAGCCGCGTCGACGGCCGTTTGCGCGGCCAGGCTCTGGTTGACAAGCACCACCGCTGTGTACTGCGACGCGGCAGCCGAGACAGTGTCGGCCACCGACGCGCCGCCGTCCGCCTCGAGCAGCGACACGGACACGTAAGGGTTGAGGGACTCGAGCAGCGGCAGTGACGCAGCCGCCCGTGGCGTGCCCGCCGCCACGTGGTCGGGCGTTAGGTAGAACTGGGCGGCCAGGTCGGCCGTCATCGCCGGCATCGGATCAAAGAGGGTGACGGACTTGAGGCCCGCCAGTATCAGGTTCTTCGCGATCTCCACGCCCACACCGTCCACCCCGACCAGCAACACCGAGGAGGAGGCCATCCGCCGCTGGGCCTCATGGCCGAGCACGTACAGCTGGCGGGAGTAGAGGTCCTCGTCAATGGTCGACGCGACCGCCTGGTCGGACGCTGCCGCAGCACCATTCGCAACAGTTGCCGACGCCATCACAGAGGCAATGGGGGGCGGGGGATCCGCTGCAGTGAGCTTTTGGCGCTTGCTGTCTTGATCGCCGCCGCCCGAGGCGGCCGCGTCGCGTTTCCCCGTCGTCGCGTCGGACGACGCGCGCATGCGCGCCGCTGCGGCTTACCTATACACTGCTTCTCCAGGGGCACAGCGTCGGACGACCGGGCGACGGGACGGCGCGGGGATGTCGAGCTCGGCGGCAGGGGGGCGCTGACCGGGCAGCGCACGGGCAGACGGACAGGTGCACCGTCAGCGCGGGACGCTGGGTATCTGGAAGCGGCGCGCCAGGCCCGACCGAGCCCGCTGTCCATTCGCACATCCGATTGCAAACTGATCAGGCGGGACAGCCGCCAGCAAGTCAACTCGTCAGCGACAGACACCACGTAACCGTTACTCAAATTCTTTCTCAACTGAAAGCGCGTTCGCGGAAACACCCTGGACTTATAACTGAAAGCGCGTACGCGAAAACACCCTGGCCTGGAGTTGTGCTGTGATCGAAGACAATCTATTTGAGTAAGTTCTGGAGCATTATTTAGACTTGAAGCATGCCGCGTCGCGCTTCACTTGGCACGTGGTTATTTTTTTCATGCACTGCATTGGTTTGTATTTTTATGTCATTGCGGGCGTCCACGGGCAGGCGCGCGCGCCAGAGCCGTCCGCCCCCGAGCGCGCCGGCCGCCCACCCAGGCGATGCCGTGCTTGCGACAGTCCCAAGCCAAACACGGCTCGCCGACAGCCTCACCCCCCCCAGCCCACCGGCCTCACACCCACGTCCGCCTCCGCCGCCGCTACCGCCCAGTCCACCCGCCCAATGGAGCAAACGCCACGCCACTCCAGCCCCCTCGTCCATGATGGCTAGGCTTGTTGCCAGTAGCAAGCCTATCGCAGCAGGGGGCGCGGGCGCAGGGTCCGCCGTCGCCGCCGTAGGGGCTGCCACCTGCTAGCCAGCGGCGTCTTCACCCCTCCCTCCCTCCAGCCCCACGGCCCCTCAACCCCTCCACAGCCCCCCGAACGTACCCCCCTGTCCGTTCTCCTCCCCCCACGACGTACCGCGCGGTCAGTTGCGCGGCATCCCGCACGGCCGGATCCGCCACCGCGACACCACCACCCCCTCGCACGGGCCATACGCACGACGCCGCCCTCTCCTCGTCACAGGTCCACCCACAGCACCACGCGGGCAGCTGCGTCACGCCACTCGCGACTGCCCGCTTCAGTCACTGCGCGCCACGGTCACACCACATTCCACGACACTCGGCTGTCCCCCATCTTGGCCCTCTCCTGCGCGTTCAAAATTTTGAAGAACAAAAACGCCGTCCAGAGCATCTCAGGGGCATGTTTCATCAATTACGTCCTCAATTCTTCACCCGACCCGGTCATATGCAGCACGCATCCTCGTTTCCAGCTCGTCTGAAGCACAGACCCCCCGTTTCAAGCCATCTGTACGAGAAAGAAACCCTCTTTCTACATGGTGGGACCTCACAAACGCCCAACGAACGGCCATCGTGCAAAAACACATGTACGGATAGTGTGCAAGTTGACGCTTCTAACCATGTCGGAATCAACGTACGGCGACGTCCGCCCGAGCCGTACGAGGTCTCTCCGCGTGCACCCCGCTTTTTCGCAAGTACTCCCGCAACGTGCACTAGCTCGGAAAATTTTTAGAATGGGGGCTCCTATGCGCATGTTGGATAGTACCCTGTCCTAAAGGCCAGGGGAAAATGACAAGTAGGTCCCCCAGGGCAGGGACCAGGTAGCAAAGCTTCCACTTTTCGTGAGAACACATACATACAGTTTTGGAAAACTTCAGCAATCACCAGTTCGCACTTTGTTTCCACCAACTGAAAACGGTGCTCTGTCCCAGTCGACGTCGAAGGAAATGAGGCAAAAAATGATGCCGTGTGCACGACTAATTCAGGGCCAGTGTACATGCTCTTCTGGGTTTTCAACAGGGTTTTCGCACCGGGCTGGCTGGTGCTTCAAATGGGACAGCTCATTGGCCGAAAGGGTGAGTGTCTGATCAGGCTTCCACTTTCCCGCGCAGAATGCAACATGGACAATGACCTGGTGCCAGAAGCAAGAAACGTCCGACAGGCTCCACCTGACCCCTGCTCAGGCGTAAGAGCATTGTTAACAATGAGATGCTATCCCCATATTCAAGCCACGTTGCACAACGTGTCCCATTAAGCACCTGCAGTCCGACGTAACACCACTTTTTGAACGAAGAAGCCCTTTTTTTGTTCGGGCCATAGAAATCGAACTACCTACTCGATTCTGGCTTCCGCTGACCAAGAATAGCTGTGCGGCTATCGCTTTTCTGTTTCGAGTCCGAATAGCTTTTAGGATAGCCGAGGCTATCTCACGGGGGCCTCTGATTGGCCCATGTGATGGATCAACGACCCGTTTCACAGCAAATAGTAGCACGTGGCTGCAACGTGTGCGCCACGTTTGCAAGATTTACTGCCAGTTTTTTCTGGGCAGAGGTGGTGGGAACGTCCGCAAGAGCTGTCGTGCATGGCGATGGTCCTACAGTGACGTCCTCCAAGGCGTGGTCGTCATCAAGCGCTGCACATTTTGACCTATTTCTTTGTCCGTCTGCCGACGAACGTTCTCTGCGCCTTCGTTATGGTTGATACGGCTGCTCACCACAGTTGTCATCTGCCGCTGTAGTGAATCAAGTCCTGGCAGAAAATATCGTCTTGATCGGGCCCAGACACGGCCTGGTGTAAGGAAACCTGCAGGTACTTAGGCTCATGACAGCACAGCAGCCAACCGCTGCCGTACATGTGGCTGTCTAAGGACGCGGACTTGGTTCTAGAATGGAATAGCCGATAGCGATAGCCTGAGTTGTTGGCAATGCTCTAAGGGGGAGTCGCCGGCTCCCGAGAGAAGCAAGACTGGGAGTTCCCACTATACCAGCTCACTCAAACAGGGTGTGCAGAGCACGATTCTTCCGGAAAAAATAGGCCTTGACCATTTCCTACCCACATGCCGGCCCGTTATCGGCAGAAAAGCTCACCAGGTAGAGCTCGTGGCCTATCTTCTCTCTCGCCAGCGTTTTTGCTACTCCGTCTCCAGAATACTCTAGAGGAACCCCGTAGCTGCCATTTTTCCGCACAAGCGCCCCAAACTGACACCTACAATCGTCGCTATGAGGATTCCTCTTCGGACCCTCTTGACACATCTCCGATGCCAAGTGATATGGGGTGGCATGCGCCGTTTCAGTGGACATGTGCGCCCGTGGTGGAGGGGGGAGGGGTGAGTACGTTTTTCTCATGATGACCTTTATCAGGATGTCTTCTCCCACCACCTCTTCCCGACCTGTATTGCGCCCTACTGCACTCGCAACACACCCAGACCTAACTTACGTCTGGCCTTCATCAGCTTCCGCCATATTGTGTCCCCCCACAAAAATACAGCGACCGCACGGTGATGACAAAGGCGTCATGCAAGTGCCTGCAGGCAACACGATCGACGAAGCACGAAAAGGACGTGATCCGCACGTTTTTGACCGCTGCTGATCCATTCAGATCAACAGGCCCTGTCACAGAGCCTGCACAGGCCTCTGAAAATTGGGTCGCGACCCGTCGCTTGCACGACCCACGTCTTCGGAGAGCTGCTGATCCACTGGCGTCCGAAGGTGCTCTCGCAGAGGCTACGGAGGCCTCCGAAAATTGGGTCGCGACCCAATTTTCTACAGACCACTGGATTTCTAACACGTCGCTCTGGAGCTTTCGAAACGACCGTGTCATGCTCAGACCCAGAAGAGCAGGCTTAACAAGGCCTGTGTGCCCCTCAGGCTGTGTCTTAACGGCGCGAGCACGTGCACGTGATTGGGTCCGAATATGGATATACGTCCGTCGAGCACGCGTGATTCGACAACCGCTGTCTTGACGGGCCACCAAAACTGTCGTGACTAGATTGCTTGAAACGCGGCATCTCGAGCGGGCAGATCGCATCTCACAGCGATTGCAAGGAAGATTCGGACACAGCGCGCCTGCTACGTTGCCGGAACCACGCAAGCGGGCCCCGCCGATGAGGATTCGCCTCATTGCAGTCACGTGGCCGCACGACATGATCCGAAGAGAGCTCTCGTCCAATCATGCGTCCCAGACGCAGGGCCGCCCAACAGGCTACTTCCTTTCCGAGCACGTTCACGTGCGCGAGAGGTTTTGAAAATCTCGCACACGTGAACGTGCTCGGCCCGGATCGGCCCGAATCGGGAAAGTGGGCCCGTTTCGGACGGTAAGTCCGTTCGTGCGCGGGTCACCCGATCACCCCGATAACGTCCAAACTGGTCGACGTGATTGGGGCGTGATTGGAACGTCGCGTTCCCATTGGCTAGCACGCACTTGTGCACGCCGTGCACGCGTCGTTAAGACAGACCCTCACTTCCGTAGCATTCGGCGATTGGTGAGATTCTGCACTATTCAGGATGATACCGACGTCTTCGCCCCTAAGGAAAATGTGCATTGTCCATATGTTGCCGCGCTGTGGCCTTTCTCCACGGACGCAATGGATGGCCACATTTTCTCGGCCTGTAGTGCTCTGCTGTTTCGTGTCGGACATACGGAAAACACTCTCTGCCTGTGAGGCATAGCACTGGTCCCGGCTGAGGTGGGAGTGAGCTGGACAGTGTCCACACCACGGCCGGAGCGCCACCCCCCACAAGCTGGAAATCTGCGCAGTGCAGTGGTTCTCAGTGTGCATTTTTCCCATTTGTTTCCCGTCACACGAACCAGCTGCTTCGCCCAGTCTACACAATGTGTCGAATGGGTGAAGCAGCTGATTCGTGTGAAATGTCATGTTGCCGGGGTGATGGAGAGCAATTGGCATTGTGATGTTCCATGGCCTTTAGGACCGGGTGCTCTCAAAGTGTCGTGATCCACACATTTACTTAGATCAAGAGACTTGGTCTGCGTTTCAGAGGTGGCAGTCTGCATTCGTGTCCTCAGTAGGGTTGTGCAACACGCCCGGGGCGTGCTAAATTGCACGCCTGGGGCGTGCAATTTCGCGTGTTTTGGGCGCGTCACGCGCTGCACGCCCAGAATTTTAGGGGCGTGATTGGGGCGTGCTTGATAAAAAAAAAGTACATCATTTCAAATGCGCTCTTGGGGCGCCAGTCCACCGAATATGCTTCGGTGGACTTCCGTGCCACCTTTGTTACTTTTTCAGGGCGCGGTGTCTTACTGCTCCGCCGAGCGTCCACAAACAAGGTGCTCAACGCTATGAGGAGTGGGAACCATTTTTCCGTCGTGCGCCCACAAGCAAGGTGCTCGACGCCATGATGCGCGGGCGCCATCTGTGCAGGACGGCACAGCAACGGCCACCTGCTGTCATCAGCCAGGGAGGACGCAGAGGGGCTCCTTGACAAGGGCGCCAATGAGGACGTTGAATGCGACGCATCGCGCGCCGGAAACGACCAGGCCGACGGCAGTGATAGAGGGGTGCCGGCGGCGAGCTACGCGCCTCCTGAACGAGGAGGTCGCCCGATGCGCCATGGTTGGCGCCGGCGTCCCTGGACAGGACTTTGGTCGTCCCGGCGACGAGGACGCCCCCGCGGCCACGACCGAGAATGATTCGATGACCATCTGCTCTGGCTTTGTGCGCGGTGAGATGGGTGGGACAGCGGACG
>Ga0209831_1005090_pt1 | contig 10051 bp, 8 predicted proteins | sample Maine_Asex4_meta_FD_187451 | JGI IMG/M metagenome (GOLD analysis project Ga0209831, IMG submission 187451) | Marine algal microbial communities from Maine, USA - Maine_Asex4_metaG (SPAdes) (version 2) | ecosystem: Host-associated > Algae > Red algae > Unclassified | place: Maine, USA | collected...
GACAAAAATGTCCTTACTTTTTGACGGTTTCTTTTTCCGATATTTTTCCCTACAAAAATCCTTACGTAGCGTAGGCTATGTGCGGTTTTTGTAAGAAAAAATATCGAAAAAATAACCACGTCAAAATTGTAAGCCTATTTTTGTCCCACTACTTAATTAACAAAAACCTTTAATTTTGTAATAATTATGATGTGCCAGTAAGTACACTAAAATCGAACTAAGGGAAGAGGAAGAAAATAATCTACCCCAAATGAAGCCGTTATTTTTTTTATATGTTTGGCTAAAAGTGTATTTTCTATATCATTCAAAATTCAGCACTCACTTCCCGATAAGTATCAGGAATTAAATAAATGTATATTTTTTTTGTCTAAGGATTTTTTGAAAGCCGCACATAGCCTTAGCTACAGCCTGTCCCGAACCCCGATTCGGGATAAGGATTTCAAAGGATTCTTAGACGGAAAAGAGACGAGTACAATGGCACATGTTATTTAATTTCTTTCACTAAGCAATACGGGATTTTGTTTCCTTCACTAATTAGTAGACTTTAATATTATCTATGACAGACGCAAGACAGTTATCGTTAGAGGAAAATTTTCAAGGGAAAATTGACAGAGAAATCAAAATCGAGCCGAAAGATTGGATGCCTGAAAAATACCGAAAAACGCTCATTCGTCAAATTTCTCAACATGCACATTCCGAAATTGTAGGCATGTTACCCGAAGGAAATTGGATTACTCGCGCCCCTTCTTTGCGCCGAAAATTGGGCTTGCTGGCAAAAGTGCAGGACGAAGCCGGACACGGTTTGTACCTATATAGTGCGTGCGAAACACTTGGTGTAGAACGCGACACACTACTTGACCAACTCCATACAGGCAAAGCAAAATATTCAAGTATATTTAACTATCCTACAACGACTTGGGCGGATATTGGTGCGATTGGTTGGCTCGTAGATGGTGCGGCAATTATGAATCAAGTCCCTATTTGCCGTTGTTCCTTCGGTCCGTATGCACGAGCGATGGTACGTGTGTGCAAGGAAGAATCTTTTCACCAAAGACAAGGTTTTGAAATTCTGTTGACGCTCAGTAAAGGCACGGATGCACAACGCGAGATGTTGCAAGATGCTGTCAATCGCTGGTGGTTGCCTTCGGTGATGATGTTTGGTCCACCTGATGCCGATTCGCCAAATACCGCACAGTCGATGAAGTGGAAAATCAAGCGTTTCACAAACGATGATTTGCGCCAAAAATTTGTAGACGTAAGCGTTGAACAAGCAAAAATTCTTGGTGTCACCCTCCCCGACCCCGACCTAAAATGGAACGAAGAAAGAGGTCATTATGACTTTGGCGAAATTAACTGGGATGAGTTTTGGGAAGTCGTAAAAGGTAACGGACCTTGTAATAAACAACGACTTGATGCACGCAAAAAAGCACATAATGAAGGCGCGTGGGTACGCGAAGCAGCAATGGCTTATGCAGATAAGCAAGAGCAGCGTGAGGCAGTTCCTTTTTCTAAGGTTGCCTGATTTTCAATAAAATATATATTCATAACCCATCTATACGTAGAGAAAATCCATGAATTTCCTCTACGTATAGATAGGTTTTTTCGGATTAAATAATGAGCAAGAAAAACTGGCCTCTCTGGGAGATATTTATTCGCAGCAAGCAGGGTTTGAACCACAAACATGTTGGTAGCCTACATGCTGTCAATTCGGAAATGGCAATTGAAAATGCACGCGATGTTTATACGCGCCGTCAAGAAGGTGTGAGTATTTGGGTAGTGGAATCGGTACATATTACCGCCAGCAATCCGGATGCAAGCGAGGAACTTTTTGAACCCGCTACCGATAAAGTATATCGACATCCTACGTTTTATGATTTGCCCGATGAAGTAAAACACATGTAAAACATCACCACCTCGAATATACGTAGGGACAGGGCATGCCCTGTCCCTACGTATATTCGAGGTGTAAAATTTCATTTCTTTTGAATAAAAATTCTCACCTAAATTATATCCTTCGCCTTGCGGATAGCCCGATGATTTTGGGGCAACGCCTGTCGGAATGGTGCGGTCATGGACCGATTTTGGAGCAGGACATCGCATTGACAAATATTGCTTTGGACTTCATCGGTCAAGCGCGAAACTTGTATCAATACGCCGCCGAAGTGGAGGGCAAAGGGCGTACAGAGGATGATTTTGCCTTTTTGCGAGATCCGCTCAACTACAAAAACGTGTTGCTCGTAGAGCAGCCCAACGGCAATTGGGGACAGACGATTATGCGGCAATTCCTGTACGATAGTTTTAATTTTTATTTTTATAATGAATTGAAAAATAGTACAGATACACAAATTTCGGCGATAGCCGAAAAATCCTCGAAAGAAATAAAATATCACCTACGCTACTCGTCCGAATGGGTGGTGCGACTCGGTGACGGCACAGAAGAAAGCCACGCCAAGATGCAAAATGCACTGGACGATATGTGGATGTATTCGGGCGAATTGTGTGCGCCGGATGCCTTAGATAAGGAAATGGCAACCGCAGGAATTGGGGTGAATTTGGATAAAATCCGTCCATATATAGTAGAGAAAGTGGACGCCGTTCTTACGAGAGCTACTTTGCAGAAACCGGAAAGTAGTTGGATGCAAAGCGGTGGCAAACAAGGTAAACACTCGGAGCATTTGGGCTTTATTTTGGCGGAAATGCAGTTTATGCAGCGTGCATATCCCGAGGCGGAGTGGTAGGGAAAGTTTAAGTGTCAAGCGCAAGTTCAAATTTAACGCCAAACAGGTATAGTTGCGACCATCAACCTTACGTAAAACGCCAATTTCCCGAAGGAAATAATCCTCAATTCATTATTAAACCAATAGACTTTATTTAGAAATATTTTGTATGCAGCTAACATTGTCTTTTTCCGATACTCTTCTCCTATTTTCCGCTCCGTACCGTAGGGTATGCAGTTCAAAATGAGGCTCGATTATCGAAAAAATACAAAATTCCATGCATACAAAATATTCCTAAATAAAGTCTAATAAAATGGTCAATTCCGAAAAGTAAACACAAAAAAATGACCGACTTAATAGAAGATTGGAAAACTCGAAATGCAAGCCGCCAAAAAGAGCAACGCAAATTTATCGTTCGGCTAAAACGTGAAAAAACTGCACCCCTCAATAAACTTGCCGAGCAGGTGCATGAAGAAGTATTCAGCGAGTTGAGTTGTATGAGTTGTGCCAATTGCTGTTCAACGATTCCGCCTATCGTGAATCGTACGGATGCCTCACGTATCGCCAAATATCTCGGTATGAAATCCGCTCAATTTCAAGCGGAATACCTACACAAAGACGAGGACGGCGATATGGTCATGAAGACTACTCCATGCACTTTTTTAGAATCGAATAATAGTTGTCGCATCTACGAGGTACGCCCCAAAGCCTGCCAAAGATACCCATATACCGATGATTTTGAATTTGCCGACCATATAGACCTGCATTATCAAAATGTCGCCTATTGTCCTGCCGTATTTCACATTATAGAGCGTTTGTCGAAGGTCGAAAAAATTGACGCACCGCGTGTAAAATAACTTTTCTTCCCAAATAAACATGTAGAGAAAATTTATGAATTTTCTCTACATGTTTAAATTCTTCCATCAATTAAATACCTTCTACATAGTCTTTCAGATAGTCAAAATGCGAACCCAATTTACCGTCTGCTGCTACCGTTGCACGTTGGATGATGCTGCTTTTTTTATCATCCAATAATTCTTCTAAAACGCTACCGATAAACTGCTCACCAAAAGATTGCGAAGCGTCGCGAGGCATTTCGTTGGGTAGGTTATCTATCGTCATCATATCCACTACGTCGGCTTGATGTAGCTTGGCAACTTTCTGTTTTTCAATATCATATCCAAAAATCGGATTGGCTATCGTACTCGCATGTAGAGTGGACGGAATGGACGAAACAGGCGCAATATCGCAAGTCACATCCGCAATGACACGAATGCGAAAATCGTCATGTTTCATGTCTTCGGCAGTGAAAAAAGTGGGAGCGCGATTGTCCCAATAAATGCCGTTTATCATCAAATCAGCAACTTGTGTGTAGGGCACAAACTTGGATTCGTAATTTTGCGGATTTTCGTAAAAATCAGCTTTATCAAGGTCTTTTGTGACTTTGTGTTGGGCATAGTCGGCACATTCGAGTTGGGTGAAAACGGCTTCGTTGTAGTCGTTTTTCAGAAATTCGTCGGGACTGACACGGCGGATATTCATCGCTTCCAAGACCTCTACTGCGCCGTTTGATACACGTCCTGTTCCTGTCACAACGGTCTTGAAGTTCGGTAGTTTTAGTGTCTTATAAATGTTTTTTGCTTCGGCGTAGTCGTGGCAGTCTTTCATGCGTCTGAGGTCGAAAGCTCCCGTGCGCCAGCCGTAGGTCATCACGCCATTGTGTGCGCCCACGATACCCGCAAAACGTCCGAAGGCAATGAGGCGGCTGCCGCGCTCATTGGTCAGTGTTTCGTAGTCTATCATACGGATATTTTTCTCCAATATGGCAAGCAATAAACCTCGATTATAGGCTTGTTTTTTTATGGTGTGGGAAAAGAAGAAGTAGGTTTTGTCGGAAATGAGTTGATTTATCGGTACTTCCTTTACACCCATAAGTACCTCGCAATCAGCGACATCATCGACGAGTATGATACCTTCGGCTTCGTACTCTTCATTGGTGTAGCAACGCCCTGGCGATTTTTGTACGTTAATTTGAACGGGATAATTGTCAATAATATGACGACACTGTTTTGGCGTAAGTGGAACGCGAGAATCAGGTGGTGTTTTTCCTTCCCGAATGATACCTATTTTCATTGTAATTGGTGGATTAGTGGATTGGTTAATTGGGTGATTAGGTGATTAGTTAATTGGGTGACTGGTTAATTGGGTGATTAGGCATTACCTGCCCTCTCATTTACCTAATTAACCAATCACCCATTCACCTAATTAAGGGAAGACGAAAAAAATAATCTACCCGTCTGAATTGTTTTTTTTCTTATATATTTCACTAAGTGAAAGAAAAAAAATAACTTTTTCATTTGGGGTAGATTATTTTCTTCCTCTTCCCTAACTATTCAACCAATCACTTACTTAGTGCAAACCACTTTCACTGGCTTACTAATTTTTTGTCCGTTAGTAATTTGTATAAAATAAATACCTGCGTTTAATTGCTTGTTGACGGTGTGCGTGGCTTGTGCATTGGTCACGGGTGTGCTATATACGACTTGTCCGAGTGCATTACGGATGTCAAGTTGGGTATTGTTGTCCACGTTTTCCAATGAATAATTAATTACTAATTCTTCATGAAATGGATTAGGACTTGCCGTAATTTGAATGTTTTCGTCAATGGCAGTTTCTACATCAGTAAGAAAATCTGTCACTTCAAAAAGGTCAACGGCTGCTTCTACGAGATGCTGCACATCATAGTCGCCTGTTTCAAAACTGACCTGCATATTTGCTGTTGGATTCGGGAAATGGTCTTTTACCCGTATGGTCGATTGCGGGCGCCATTGGCTCGTAAATCCAGTCACTGTTTCTACGACGACTTCTATATTTCCATCAGAAAGACGTATTTCCATTCTATCGTCACCAATACCACCTTGTGCGGGGTTGGCAAACCATGTATAATAAGTGAGGTAAGGATCCATCATTGTAGAAAGGTTCATCGTGGGAGATGAGAGGACAGTTATGCCTTCGTCTACATCATCTTGTCCGGATGTACCGCCGCCGTTTCCGGTGACATAACATTGGTCGCCCAAGTCCGTATTTAAATCAAAATCAGGATTTACCGAAGTGCCGTTGAATGATGTACCAACTGGTTCGCCTCTTTCCCAAATACCTCGTGGTGCGGTGCTGTTGACTGTCCACCCCAAATCCAAAATAAATTCGTCTTTGATACCTTCATCGAGCGGAATCGTGGTCGCGGTAGGTGCGTTCACTTCTTGTCCTGCGATGAGTTTGGTTTGGTAGCCCCATTTTCCGGCGTAAATTTCGTAAGTATCTGAAATTACATTTGCTGCGAAATTACCCGAAGCATCTGTCGTGGTTTCGTACTGACCGCCTTCTCCTTTTATATATACCGTCGCGCCTTCGATAGAGGTATTGTCGGCTGCATCAACAACCTGACCGGAAAGTGCATAAATGGGTTTTGGCATCAAAGCCACATCTTGTATCGTAACTTCACCGTTGGTGAGTGTAACTTCAATTGTTTGAGAAAAATATGCGGGGTGGCTGTACGTTGCCTCATACGTTCCGGCAGTTCCGTAACCTGTTGCGTAAGCACCGAGTATATCGGCTTGGGCGGTGATGAATGTAGTTGCAATTTTTATATTTGCGTTTGCAATAGACGCGCCATTGTCTGCATTCGTAATATTTCCTTCGAGGTAACAAGCACGTATATAAGTGGGCATCAAAATATCCAAGCTACCTTCGAGATTGGACGCGAGTACGATACCGGATGGGAAGAATGGAAATGCTCCCCAACAACCATAAAACCCGCCGTCAGCACCGCCGTAGGTGTCGTAATTGCCGACCTCTACCATATTGCTCGGTCGATTGGCATCTACTATAATGACGCCATCTGTATAGTGAGAAATCACTAAGAAGTCATTGAGAACGTGGGCATTATGAGGAACAACCCCCGATCCGACAGTTGAAGCCGGACGAAATTCATCTAATTTTTTAATATCATTAATATCCGAAATATCGTAAGCTCCTGTCGGCGCATTGGCGAGTTCATCGGTGGTAAATAAAGTATTGCTATCGTCAGAAAGCCATGCATTGTGGGTGAAATTGAAGGGTGTAGATTGAGCCGCTAATACTTGGATATTATTTTTATCTGTCACATCATGTATCGTGAATACGCCGGCATAAACATCGGAAGTGTACATGATGTTGTCGCGTGTATATATGTCATGTGCATACACGGAGTTAGCGACGCCTGCTAAAACAGGATTTCCTGCATCTTGATTGAGGTCATAAATGATAACACCGCCACTATTAAGGTTTGAACCGGCTACATATAGGAAGCCCATTTCATCGACATATAGGTTATGAATTTTTTGAAGTGCCTGACTATTGAGCATGGGTTGAAATTCTGTGGCGGTCACGCCATTGGGCAAATCAGAGAGGTCTATAACGGCTACACCGCCTTGGCTTTCGTTACTTACGTAAGCGTAGTCTTGCCATGTTTTGAGGTCGCGCCATGTAGAGTTTGCACCTGGTACGGTAGCTACTTCTACGATATTGCTTGGGTCGGCAAGGCTCACTATGGAGGTTCCGGTACGCAAACCCATCAGCGCGTATTCTGTGCCGTCGGGTGCTATGTAGCCCCATACATCATTGCCATCTACATCGTATTGTAGTTGGTCGAGTAATACCATGTTGGTGGGAGCTTGTTGTCCGTAGGCAGCATATAGACAAAGTGCAAATATGCAAGTTAAAATATTTTTCATATTGTAATAAATAAAATCATTAACATAAGTTTTAATTTGTATTAATTTAATTATTAATTAGTTAAATGAAATTAACACATATTTATTTTTAACTTATTGTTGTAATTTAAAATGTGTATTAGTAGCAAAATAGCTATACATTTAAAGTTTGAAGCCCAAATATAAGGTTTTATAAGGAAATAAACCGTCATGGGTGTGCAATATCGGGGGGGGAATTCCAAATATGAAAACTATAAGGTTTGGAATTGAAATTTGGTTTTCTGCTATCACCATTCACGGCAGACGAGAATGGCTTAGATTTGTTTTTTGTTTTTGGAATTTGGGCGTGCCTCCCTCCTTGTCAATCGGGGGTCGGGCTATCCTCCCGATAGCTATAGGGTTCTCCGCTACGCTGCGTTCAAACAACACTTCCTATACCTCACGCTTGTCTGGACGCATGACGAGGGAAAAAACGAGCAATCACCAAATTTCAACTTCAAACTCAACTTCAAACTCAACTTCAAACTCAACTTCAAACTCAACTTCAAACTCAACTTCAAACTCAACTTCAAACTCAACTTCAAACTCAACTTCAAACTCAACTTCAAAATTTGCTGCGCAGATTCTATATATATTGTACGATTTGGCGAAGCCAAATCTCGTAGTTTGAGTTTGAGTTTGAGTTTGAGTTTGAAGTCGAGGTTGAAGTCAGATTTTCTACCTCAACAAAGTAACATCCCCACCTTTTTGAGTATTCGCGCCAGACGTATCTTCATATTCGACGATATAGACGTAAGTACCCACAGGTTGTAGTTCACCTTTATAAGTGCCATCCCATCCGGTGCTTTGATTGTCTGAAAAGAAAATTTCTTCGCCCCAGCGATTGAATACATGGAAGCCGATAAACTCAAAATCTCCTTGTACTATCACGTTTAATACATCGTTTTCGCTATCTCCGTTGGGCGTGAACGCAGAGGGAACTGCCACGACTTGACGAACCGGATTTACACTAATGATAATCGCATCGGTAAAAACACAACCTTCGTCTGAGGTGAGTGTGAGGGTGTAGGTGGTGGTGGTCTGTGGATTTGCCCAGGGCGTCAGGGTGGTATCGCCCAAGCCCGTTGTGGGTGACCAAGTATGGGTGTAGCCTTGCATAGCACTGATGTTGGGCATTAGTTGGATAGAATCGTTGGCATCAATGATTTGATTGCCGCCGAGGTTTAATTCTATCGTAGAAAACGCTGCGACCTGAATGGTACTTTCAAACATACAAGCATTGGCATCGGTAATGGTGAGGTCGTAACTACCTACGGGGAGTTGGTCGATGTCTTGTTCGATGCTGCTATTGCCCCACATATAGGTGTACGCGCCCGTTCCGCCGGAAGATGTGATGTCGATACCGCCATCGTTAGATTCAGCGCAGGTAGCGGTGGTTTCTATTTCGATAGAAATGGGCAGCGGCTCAGTAATCGTCACCGAAGTAAAAGAAACTTCGCAACCCTGACCGTCTTCGACCACAATATCGTAAGTGCCTGCCCCTATGTTTTCAAAAGTATATTCGTTATTTGTATTCTCAATAAAAGTATCTCCCCCATCAATAGAATAGCGATAAATAGGTTGTCCGCCATTGACGGCTATCGTAATCAAACCATCATTTGCGCCAGCACAACTGACATCGGCAGGCGTGACATTGACCAGTGAAAAGCCATTGCAAGAGGGTGGGAAAAGCTCGGCTGTCGTGCTGTAAATACAGCCGTTGTCGTCTACTATCGTAATCGTACATTCGCCTGCGCCTAAGCCGGAAATATGATACGAACCACCACAAGTACCCGCCATTTCTACTGGATTTCCGCAGTCGGAAGTTACGGTATAAGACATCGCACCGCCTACGGGATTGATGCAAATTTCGCCATCCATACTATTGATTTCGGTAGGGTCTATTGTGCTGATTCCTGCCGAAACTGCCGAAGACCCCGTGATAAATGTATTGCTTTGTACCACACAATCGCCCGAATGAATCGCCGTCAACGAGTAGCCACCTTCCGGCAAATCGTTGAAGGTATAATTGTCAGCATTGACCATTACGGTGTCCGCATCTGTCCCATTATCAATGATAAATGTATGTGGATTGAAACCGCCTGATGTCGTAATTTGGATAGCTCCTGTACTTTCTCCGTTGCAAGCAACGTTTGTGGGTTGTACGCCCACGATTGAAAAGGGGCTACAATCTACGTCATCCACAAAGACCTCAAATGTTTCCGTACAGCCGTTGGCATCTGTAATTTCTACGGTGTAAGTATCGCCGGGTAGATTTGTCGTGATAAAATTTCCGGCACATGCCCCAACAATTGCGCTGAATGTACCTGATGTATTTGTATCCATCCCTTGATAGGTTGCCGAATATGGTGGCACAGCACCATTGACGCAGAAGTCTATTTGACCATTATTCGCGCCGGGTGCAGAAACATTCATTGCATTTATATCTGAAACAGTGAAACCTATTGGTCCGTTGACCAATATCGGATTATTGGCAAAAGTATCTCTACATCCCAAATCATCTACGACTACAACATCATAACT
>Ga0209831_1005091_pt1 | contig 10050 bp, 13 predicted proteins | sample Maine_Asex4_meta_FD_187451 | JGI IMG/M metagenome (GOLD analysis project Ga0209831, IMG submission 187451) | Marine algal microbial communities from Maine, USA - Maine_Asex4_metaG (SPAdes) (version 2) | ecosystem: Host-associated > Algae > Red algae > Unclassified | place: Maine, USA | collected...
CCCGAGTCACCGGACAAGGGCTCGGCCGAGGTCATCGTGTCGAAGCACCGCGCCGGTCCGATCGGCACGAAGCGGTTGGTCTTTCTCGGCCAGTACACCCGCTTCGACAACGCTGCTCGATCGATGTAGTTGATGAGCGCGTTTTAAGTTGTCCCTATCGCCCTATCTGTCCCGACATCGATAACTACCTGTCCCAGATGAGGGGTAGTTGTCCCACTGGTAGACGTTGAGTGGTCGGCGACCGCATTCAGTAGGGGAGAGGCCGGTCGGGTCGCCCAAAAGGTCGACCTTGGCGAGACGCCGGCCGATCGTGATTCTGATCGGGCCAGCCCGCCCTCATGTGCCGTTCTCGGACGGTCTGGGAGGCTCAAGGTTCTCGCTGATATGCGCTGTGTTTGCGGGGCCAGGCATCTTGTGTGGAATAGCCTCGGGCATGCTTCGGCGACTGCTGTTGAACCCCCGAGTGACGCTGGGCGTGGCGGCCGCGGCTGCCTTCGTTCTGGGCACGCTGTACGTCGTGGCTCCAGCGGCTGCTCTCGAACCATACGGATTCGACAAGCCCGAGGAGGTCTGGATTCGTCTGGTTGGTGTTCTCGCTCTGGCAATAGGAGTACTTCACACAGCGGGGACCATCGCCAACGAACGCTGGTACTACGTCGCCACGGTTGTCGAACGGGTGCTGGCTGGACTGGTTCAGGTCATTCTCGCCATCACGATCGGACCCTGGCAGCTCGCTGCGTTCGGATCGCTGGATCTCGTCAGCGCTGCGTGGACGGCTCTCGCTCTGAAAGCGAGCGGTGCCGATCAGATCACCGAAGACGTTGCTCCTGCTAGCTAGCGCATAGCCGGCAGCGCAGATCGCGCCTTTTGGCCAGGTCGCGCGGCGCGCAATCTTGAGCGGGTCCGCCCGATCGAACGTGCCGATACAGAGTGGTTGAGGGACTCGCCGGTGCATTGTTGATCTGAGCGGTGTTGACAACCGTTGTTAGCGGCAGCAGACTGGGTTGATGAGTCGCAACACGATGAGTTTCGCACTTCCTGAGAACATGCGCGAGTACATCGATGCTCGTGTCAGCGACGGCAGCTATGGCAACACGAGCGAGTATCTGCGCGAACTGATTCGACGCGATCAGCGTGAGCAGGCTGCCCAACGCCTCCGCGATCTCATTGCCGATGGGCTCGCCTCGGGCGAGGGGCGCGAAGCAACCGATGACGTGATCGACGAACTGCGCAAGCGAGCACTCGGTACCGACGCGTGACACGCCCGACCCTTCGCCCGCAAGCCGAGGACGATCTCGTCGAGCGAACCCAGTACTACCGAGCCGAGGGCGGCTCGAACCTCGGCGCACGATTCTTCAACACAGCAATCGTTGCGCTCGACGCGATCGGACGGATGCCTGGCGCCGGCTCGCCGCAAGTGGGCGAGATGTGTGGCATCGATGGGCTACGAGTCCGCCGAGTCCCGGACTTCCCGTGCGGCTGGTTCTACCTCGTCAACGGCGATCGTGTCGATGTCGTCCGCCTGCTCGCCGACGCACAAGACATCGCAGCGGTCCTCGCCGATATCGAGCAGCCGTAGCAACCGGGACGTGCCGTACCTGAGTGCGGTGGCGAGATGTGCGAGCGTGTTGATATGGGCGATACCAAAAGATCCAGTAAGGCCGAGACCGTGCCGATCAGCGATCACAAGATCGAAGCATCGATCCGTATCGCAGTTGCGACCGACTTCGCCGCCATCGCACGCCTGTACGCCCAGCTTCAGCCTGCAGACCCACCGGTCACGGACGAGGCCGTCTTCCACGAGATCATCAATCGCCCAGGGCTCGATCTGCTGGTACTGGAGTCAGGTGGCGAGGTGGCAGCAACCACGTACCTGAATGTGATTCCGAACCTGACCCGCTCGGCGAGACCGTATGCCGTCATCGAGAACGTCGTCGTCGACAAGGCGCTGCGTGGAACTGGGCTCGGCCGACAGATTATGGATGCGACACTCGCTCGGGCCTGGGAGGCTGGTTGCTACAAGGCAATGCTGCTGACCGGATCGAGCAATCCGAACACGCATGCCTTCTACAGCGCATCGGGCTTCTCGGCAGACGAAAAGTCCGCTTATCTGGCTCGCCCGTGACCGAGCCGACGAACGCCTTGAGGGCGTGACCCGAACAATCTCGTGCACCTGGCCGAGCACAGTCGTGCCGTTCTTTCTCGGCTGGCGTGATCGGGGGAGACCGATCTTCTGCGCTGCAGGTCAGATCGGGAACGTGACTCGTTCTCGGAGCCAGGCTGCGAATGCTGTCTCGTCGACGTCGCGTGCGGCGACGGCGAACATCGTGTCGACCGTGTCGTCGGTGTCGGGTTGGCCATCGTTCCAAGATCCGTTGTTGAGATCGATGAACAGAACGAGGCAGGCCCACGCTGCTCGTTTGTTGCCGTCGGGGAGCGGATGGTTCCAGGCGATCCGGCAGGCGAGTACCGCTGCCTTGGCGTAGACGTCTGGGTAGAAGTCGACGTCGTCGAAGCCGGCCTGGGGCGCATGGAGCGCAGAATCGGCGAGGTCGACACGGCTGGCCTTGATCAGCGTCGCCGCGTCGATGCCGGTGACGTGCTCGGCGAGGAACCAGAACTCAGCGAGGCTGAGGTAGCGGGTCACTTGGCGAGTCGGTCGAGGATCTCTCGGTCGCGTTCGAGCAACTTCTTGGCCCGGGCGGTGAAGTCGTCGTCGGCTCGTACTCGTTGGATCTCGGCGGCGAGGGAGTCGATGATGAGTCGGTTGACGCTGTCGCCGCGGACTCGTGCGACTGCTTCGGCGTCGTCGGCGAGGTCGTCGGGCAACCGAACAGTCGTCTGCTTCGTCATGACATCACGATATCACGATGCACCAGCGCGATATCGACACTGCCACCGACCTCCCGAGGGAGCGAAAGAGCCGGCAATATTTTTCGTCGGACCTGTCCCATATCGCGCGGGCGAGATCCCAGCAACCGCGTCCCCGAAGTGTTGTTACACGGGTAGGTGACACCCCGAACATTGCCTGACACAGCACTCGTCCTCGATGCCGATCGTTCTCGCCGCCTGCATCACACTCGGGGCAGTGGCTGCATCGCACACCAGTCGACGACTCCAGGTGGCTGCGATGACCGGACCCGCAGGAAATCGAGCGGCGGGGTCGAGGCGCTCATCTACAGTGCAGGCCATGAGCACTCCCGCAGACTGGTATCCCGACCCGAACGGCCGCGCCGAGGTGCGCTACTGGGACGGCAACGCCTGGACGGACCACGTCAGTACCGGCGGCCAGCAGAGCACCGACCCCGTCAGTGGCAGCGTCAAGGGACTCGACCGTCTCGACAAGGGGCTCACGATCGGCAACGAGGGCCGCCCCGACAAGATCCACGAGCAGTTGACCGATCAAGGTTTCCGCGGCGCCGGCCTGACCGGCAAAGTCGAAGGCGGCGGTGGCACGATCCTCACCGAACCCGTCCTGGTCGTCAACCAGAAGGCCAAGCTCATCGAACTGAACAACCAGTACGGGGTGTTCGGTCAGGACGGCGAACAGATCGCCATGGTCAACCAGGTCGGCCAGTCCGGGATGAAGAAGGCCATGCGACTGGTCAGCAGCCTCGACCAGTTCATGACCCACAAGCTCGAGATCACCGACAACGCCGGCCAGGTCGTCATGCAACTCACCCGCCCGCGCAAGGTGATCAAGTCGACCGTGATCGTCGAGAACGGCCAAGGCGGCGAGATCGGACGCATCGTCCAGCAGAAGGCGATCGGCAAGATCAACTTCGGGCTCGAAGCCAACGGCCAGACACTCGGGTCGATCAAGGCCGAGAACTGGCGGGCGTGGAACTTCCGGATCGAAGACGCGAGCGGCACCGAGGTCGCCCGGATCTCCAAGACCTTCGAAGGGTTCGCGAAGACGATGTTCACGACGGCCGACAACTACGTCGTCCAGATCCACCAGCGGATGGCCGAGCCGTTGAACAGCCTGATCGTCGCCAGCGCCCTCAGCATCGACACCGCCCTCAAGCAGGACAGCCGCGGCTTCGGCTGATCAGGGGGCGAAGATGCAGTTGGGGTGGCGGACCAGCAGCGGACGCGGGTCGGTCGGGACATAGCCCGGGCGGTACTCGAAGTGCAGATGGTGGTTCGTGTCGCTGCTGACACCCGATGTTCCGGTGTTGCCCACCGTGCCGATGACTTGGCCCTGCCGCACCATGTCGCCGACTTCGAGACCATCAGCGTGCGAAGCGAGGTGGAAGTACTTGAACGTGGTGTCGGTGGTCTCGTCATAGAGCGTCCAGCCGTGACCGGCCCCGGAGCTCTTGCCGCTGTCGGTGTACTTCTTGACCAACCGCCCGTCGACCACGGCGATGACGTCAGCGTCGCGGTTGCCCATGATGTCGAGGCCGGCGTGGCTTCGAGAGCAGTTCGTACCGCGGCAGTCGCCGAAGTTGTCGCCGACCCAGCAGTCGTCCTCGCGAGCATCGATCGGGAACAAGATCTTGCCCTCCGGCGGCGGCTCCACGAGCGGCGGCGGAGGCGGCATGGTCGTGGTGGTCGTCGTCGTGGTGGTCGTCGTTGTAGTGGTCGTGGTGTTCGTCGTGGTGTACGTCACGCCGGGCACGGTCGTGGTCGTGGTCGGAATGCGGTCCGCCTGCTGGAGTTCGCCGTTCTTCAACGCGCCGGCAACACCATTGATGGCATCAGGCAGTGTTGCCCTGGCGACGCTGCTCGTTGCGAGGAGCCCCGCGGCCGCGCCGAATGATGCCGTGATCATCTGACGTCGGGAAAGTTGAGGGCGATCAGTCATGGCTCGTCACGGGAACACGGCGCTTGCTGGTCTCGTCGACCGGCGTTGGGCGGCCCCGTGTGGTGCTCCAGCACACCAGTCGGTGCGCAACGAACAGTATATGACGACCCACACCACCCGTTCGTCACGCGTCCGTAACTTTCTACCGAAACTCTGAATCGGAACTTGAGACTTCTGACCGGTCAAGCCGTCAAATCGACTTCAACCGGCGGGTCGGGTTCAGCCCGAACAAGCCGTCGGCGAGTTCAAGGTCACATTCTCGGTGGGGAACGGAAGACGCGGCACCGGATCGATGATCGTGGCGAAGCGCGGCGTGAGGCTGCCGATCCAGATCTCGAAGTGCAGATGGTTCCAGCTGGTGTTGCCGGTGGCCCCCATGTAGCCGATGACCTGGCCGGCCTCGACCTCATCACCCGCGTCGAGGCCGGCTTCGAAGTCGTCGAGGTGGTGGTACCGGTAGTAGATGCCGAAGCTGTCGCGCAGGATCCGCGTGTTGCCCGCCGAACTGAACGCTTCGTCTTTGTGAACGACGCCGTCGACACAAGCGAGCAGCGGACGCCCTCGGCCGCTGATCTCGTCGTTGCCGATGTCCACACCGTTGTGGTTGCACGCACCGTTGGCCGTACTGCGCCCACCGAAGTTGTTGAGGCAGACCAGCGAACCGAACTCGGGGTCGTTGTCGACCGGGAAGGTGAGCTTGCCACTGAGGCCTACCCGCTCGGCCGGCTCGAATGCGCTGGCCGCGCCGGTGATCGCCGTGCCGAGCGCCGAGACGCGACCAGATCCGCCAAGCAGGGAACTGGCCCCGCTGACACCCGCTGCCGCGCCGATCAGACCCAGTGTGGAACCGAGAAACTGGCGGCGGGTGGGAGTATCTTGGGGGCGCATGGCGGGTCGGCGAGTCTTTGTGAGCGGTGTCGGTGGCGAACTGGGAACGCTGGTCGCCAGTCTGCTGGAAGCTGAGTCCTGGGTGGGATCACTGGCCGGAATCGACGCGGATCCTCCGCGTCGACGTCTGCAGCGTACGACCTTCCACCACATTTCTCCAGACGACCACGACCGCATCGTCGACACGATCACCACGTTCAACCCCCACGTTCTCGTGCACGTCGGCGTATGGGAACCCGACGCACGCGCTGCGCCTCGAGTTGCGGCGGCCCTCACCGATCGGGCAGCCGTCTCTGTCATCGGCGCCGCAGCTGAATGTCGCGCCCTCGACAGCATCGTCGTGCGCAGCGGCATCGAGATCTACGGTCGCGGCCCAGGCGCCCTCACCCGCCCCGACGAAGACGCACCGCTCCGCCCGACGAGCGAGTACGGCCGCGCCGTCGCCGACATCGAGCGGACTGCAACGGACGTGGCGGCCAGAGTCGGCGTCACCGTCGGCGCAGTCCGTCTTGCCTCGGTGCTCGGCCCTCACGTGCCCTCGCCGCTGGGGCGGCTGCTCCGTCAACCGATCGTTCCGTTCAGTGCGCTCACCGATCCGCCGTTCGCCGTGATCGAGCACGTCGACGCCGCACGGGCGATCGTCGCTGCGGCCAGAAACCAGCTGTCGAGCCCGGTCAATGTCGTCGCACCCGGGGCGATCACGTGCCTCCACGCCATCCGTCGCGGGCGTCGCGTTCCGCTTCCGCTCGTCGGCCCGCAGTGGTGGGTGGCCCGCCAGCTCTCACATCTGACCGGCGCGCCGATCCCGGACCACCTCGGCGAAGCACTCACTCGCGGGCGCCTCGCGGACAACGGCCGCATGCACGAACTGCTCGGTGTCACGCCCGTCGTGAGTACGACCGAGGTGATCGACCAGCTCTACCGCTGGCCGAGCGTCATCCGCCAGCACGCTCGAGTTCCCGCCGCTGTGCAGCTGCCGATCGAGGTAAGTGCCTGATGGCCACAAACAGCACCGCCAACTCCGCGAGCGACGGTCGTGTCGTCCAATTCCCGACGCGCGGAGATGCCGGCCCCCGTTCCACCGCTGGCGGCACCCGGCCCGCATTCTCCCGGCTCACCGACGAACCCTCAGGCCACGTCGACGACTGGGGTCGCGACGCCGGCCTGTTCCGCACCGTCACCCGCCTGTCAGAAATCCGTTGGGCCGTCTCGACCGGAGGCGAACAGCACCTCCCCACGCGCAAGGGCGCCCTCATCGTGGTCAACGCCCGCAGATTCGCGTTGGCAACGGTGTACAGCGGCTTCGCAATCAGCCGTGCCCTCGACCGGCCGGTCCGCTTCGTCGGCCGCGCCGACGGCGGAGCGCTCGGAGCGCTCGGGCAACGACTCGGCGGCCTCCTCGAACACCCCGACGAAGTCGCAGGGGCCCTGCGCGCCGGTGAGCTCGTCGTGTGTTCCACCTCGACCACCCGACGTCCGAGCGACGTCGGTGTCGTCGACCACGCGCTCATCGGGGCCGCATTGCGTGCCAAGGTCGCGGTGCATCCCGCGGCGACGACCAGCTCCCCGTTCGGTCGGCGCGCCCGTATCGAGATCGGCAGCGCCACCCGTGCCCGCCGCAACCGTCGCGGTTCGCTCGCCGAAGTCGAGCTCGCCGACGACGTCGGCCGAGACATCGACCGCCTGCTCAGCGAGATGGGCGACATGACCACCGGCACCCCGCTGGACTGGTTGCCCCTGAGCGGTCTCGGAGGCAACTGATGACCTACGTCCGAGCTTCCGACGGCGTGCGCATCCACTACCGCGTGACCGGTCGCCCTGGTGCTCCACCGATCCTGTTCATCCAGGGTCTCGGTGCCGACAAGCACGGGTGGAACCTCCAGCGGCTCGCCTCTGCGCCCTGGTATCAGGCGGTCGCACTGGACAATCGCGGCGCCGGTCGCAGCGACAAGCCGCACGGCGAGTACTCACTCGAACAGATGGCCGACGACGCCGTGAGCGTGCTCGACCACGCCGGCATCGACACCGCCCACGTGGTCGGTGCGTCGATGGGTGGAGCGATCAGCCAGATCCTCGCCGTCAAGTACCCCGAGCGGCTGCGGTCGCTGACGCTTGCATGCACGGCCGGTCAGAACCATCCTTGGCGCGAGGAACTGTTGGCCGGCTGGCGTGACACCGCGCTCGAGAGTGGCATTGGTTCGATGGGCAGCGAGGCAGCACGATGGATGATCGGCCCCCGCTCCTTCCGTCGACTGTTGCCCGCCATTGGTTGGCTCGGGCCGCTGGCACTCGGTCGACCATCGCATGCGTTCGCCGCCCAGGTCGACGCCATCATCAACGTCGACACCTCCCACGCCGACGAACTCGAGGACATCGCTGTTCCGGCTCTCGTCGTCGTCGGCAACCAGGACATCCTGACGCCGCGCGGCGACAGTGAGGAACTCGCCGACCGGATTCCGACCGCCGAACTCGCCGTGATCAGCGGTGCCGCACACGGGCTGATGATCGAGCACGCCTGGTCGTTCAACAAGGTGCTGTTCGACTTCGTCGGACGCGCCGAAGATGCGTACCAGGAACGTGTCGCCGAAGTGGCCCCACCGGCCGCTGCTGCGGCAGGCTGACCGACATGCGCGTCGTTATCGTCGGAGCCGGACTCTCGGGGCTGGTGGCGGCACGAGAACTGACCGCTGCGGGGGCCGACGTGACGGTGTTGGACAAGGGCCGATCACCCGGCGGACGGCTCGCGACCCGCCGCATCAGCGGAGCAACACTCGATCACGGTGCACAGTTCTTCACGGTTCGCTCTCCCGCGTTCGCCAGGCAGGTCGACGACTGGCAGGCACGCGGCCTCGTGCACATCTGGAACCACGGCTTCGACGACGCCGGCGACAACCACCCGCGCTTCGTTGCGTCGAGAGGGATGAACTCACTGGCCAAGGACCTCGCTGACGGCATCGACGTCCGCTGTTCGACCATGGTCTTCGCGATCCGCCTCGACACGAATACCGGCAGCGACACCGTGAGCAGGGCGGTCGACGTCGTCATCGATGACGGCACCGTGCTCGACGCCGATGCCGTCATCGTGACCGCACCACTGCCCCAGGCGTTCGCACTCATGATCGATGGCGGAGTCGACCTCGACGAGACACTGTTCAGAACCTCCTATGACCGCACCATCGGCCTGCTCGTGCGTCTCGACCGCGCCGCTGCGATCCCGAGTTCGGGTGGTGTCCAGCATGCCGACGACGTGTTCAGCTTCATTGGTGACAACGCCTCCAAAGGCATCAGTGCCGAACCAGCCGTCACCTTCCACGCTGATCCGGCATGGAGCGAGACGCACTGGGACGACGACAACGAGACCCTCGTCGAACTGCTCACCGCGGCCGCTGTGCCGTGGCTCGGCGACGCGACCATCGTCGAGCATTCGCTGAAGAAGTGGCGCCTCGCAACGCCTCGTTCGATCTGGCCCGACCCGTGCTGGACGACCGCCGGCGGCAAGGTGGTCGTGGCGGGCGACGCGTTCGCCGGCCCCAAGGTCGAAGGCGCCCACAACTCTGGTCTCGCCGCCGCCCACTCCCTCCTGGACTAGCTCGCGTGCCGGTTCGCGGCAGCCGCCCAACACTCGATCGTTCGGTTTGTGTCAGCACCAAGAGCCGAAGGTTGCGTCTGTGCTGACACAGATTTCCGGCAGCGTGTTCGTGTCAGCAGAACGGTCGCGTGCTCAGGTGTCGTCGAGGTTGCCGGTGACGTTGCTCGGTGCTTCGGTGATCGGGACCTCGACCACGCCGTCGTTCTCGTCGATCTCCTCGCCCGGGATCGGCTCATCGCTGCCAGGTGTCGGCAGATCGACCGGCACCTCGGTGGTCGTGGTGACCTCGACCCGATCCTCACCGGCGCAACGCACACGCAGTACCTCCTGCGATTCGACGTCGATGACGGTCGTGCTGCCCGGACCGAAGCGACGGAGGAAGTCACTGAAACTGACGATGTCTTCGCCCTCACAGAAGCGATCGATCACGGGCGGGTAGAGGATCTGCCAGCCGTTGTCGAAGAGCGCGTAACCGTCCTCGAGATCGATGATCGGTGGCAGCTCGACGGTGTTGCGTTCCGCCAGCGGCAACACAGCGAACCAGATCACAGCGTCGCCGAGCAGGTCGACGAACACGGCACAGCTGTTGATCGCCGTGAGTCGACAATCGACCTCGCCCGGTGTGCCCGGGGCGACCCGCATGATCTTGCGGTTGGTGAACGTGAAGTCGACGAAACCTCGGGTCAGGCCGTCGGCCCCGATCTCGAAGTCGTCGGAGGTCTCGGTGAGGAACACCGCTGCAATCAGATCGATACGGCGATCG
>Ga0209831_1005092_pt1 | contig 10049 bp, 9 predicted proteins | sample Maine_Asex4_meta_FD_187451 | JGI IMG/M metagenome (GOLD analysis project Ga0209831, IMG submission 187451) | Marine algal microbial communities from Maine, USA - Maine_Asex4_metaG (SPAdes) (version 2) | ecosystem: Host-associated > Algae > Red algae > Unclassified | place: Maine, USA | collected...
TCTGTCGGGCGGCGAGTCGCAACGCATTCGCCTCGCTTCGCAAATTGGGTCGGGGCTGACGGGCGTGCTCTACGTTTTGGATGAGCCGTCCATCGGTCTCCACCAGCGGGACAATGCGCGGCTCTTGCAAACGCTCCAAGAGCTCCGTGATCTCGGTAATACTGTTCTCGTGGTCGAGCATGATGAAGACGCGATTTTAACCGCAGATTACGTTGTCGATATGGGCCCCCTCGCCGGGGTTCACGGCGGAGAAATTGTCGCGCAAGGCACGCCCGATAAAATCAAAAAATCCCGCAAATCCCTGACGGGGAAATATCTAACGGGCAAGAAAGAAATTGCGATACCGAGCGTTCGACGAGAGCCAAAAGACCACAAGAAAATCACCATTACGGGTGCACGTGGTAACAATCTGAAAAACGTCACGGCAGAATTCCCTATCGGCCTTATGACCTGCGTCACGGGTGTCTCCGGCGGCGGGAAATCGACGCTGACAATCGAGACGCTTTATAAAGCGGCGTCGCGCAAGCTGAACAATAATAGCAATCAAGTTATGCCCCATGATGACACGTCCGGCTTTGAACATATGGACAAAGTCATCGACATCAACCAATCCCCTATTGGCCGCACACCTCGCTCTAACCCCGCAACCTATACAGGTGCGTTCACACCTATCCGTGATTGGTTTGCAGGGCTCCCCGAAGCCAAAACGCGCGGCTATAAGCCGGGGCGTTTTTCGTTCAACGTCAAAGGCGGACGCTGCGAAGCCTGCCAAGGCGGCGGCGTGATCAAGATTGAAATGCACTTTCTACCGGATGTCTATGTGACCTGTGATACCTGCAAAGGCGCGCGCTATAACCGCGAAACGCTTGAGATTAAATTCAAGGGTAAATCCATCGCGGACGTGCTCGCCATGACCGTCGAAGAAGCCGCTGATTTCTTTAAAGCCGTCCCGACCATTCGCGACAAGATGGTCACACTGCAACGCGTAGGTCTCGACTACTTAAAAGTTGGCCAGCAAGCGACAACGCTGTCCGGAGGTGAAGCCCAGCGCATAAAACTCGCGAAAGAACTTTCAAAACGCGCAACGGGCCGCACGCTTTATATTTTGGATGAACCGACAACAGGCCTGCATTTCGAGGATGTGAATAAGCTGCTCACTGTGCTGCAAGAACTTGTTGAGACTGGAAACACAATGGTCGTCATCGAACATAACCTTGACGTCATAAAAACTGCTGACTGGATCATCGACCTCGGCCCCGAAGGCGGAGACGGCGGCGGCGAAATCGTAGCCGTCGGAACCCCCGAAGACGTCGCCAAAGTTAAAGCCAGCTGGACCGGGCGTTACCTAAAACCGATGCTGGAACGGGATCGGTTGAGGAAAGCAGAGAAGGTGAAAAAGGCGAAGTAATTAATCAAAAGGCGCGACGGGATCGTCCTGCTCCCACCATTTGACGGCATAGGCGCCGACGCCGGCAATGGATAGCAGCCAAAATGCGTAAGCAAATGAATACAAAATGACGCCCAACACACCGATAATCATGTAGAATGGATTATTGAGCCTCTCGCCAGCTTGCGCCATGACTTCGGACGGCAAACTGTCGCCCATACCGTAAACTGAGAGTAAGAAGTTTGGATCGCCTGTGACAAGTATGACGACAGCAAGCAAAACAGCATAAATCAAAAAATAGCCCCCTAAGAATACAACTAGATAAGCCCCAAAAAGCGGCCAAAAACGTCCCTTAGTAATATGCCGAGCCGCTATTAAATGAGAGCGACTATTTCTTACAGAGAGCGCTGCCGCTGGTGCGAGGCGAACAGGAAGATAGACCATCATAAGCATCATGAAAATCACGCCTAATATAGCAAGTATGATCCCTAATACGGGTATGACCGCAAACAAACCTATGACGATCACGCCGCCAATATAAACTAGAAACCAGGCGCCCCACACACCAAGCTGAGCGAGCATTACTCGTAATTCATCAGCCCCGAACCGAATGGGGCGCTTCGGATTTTCGTGACCAAGAAGGACTTTCCTGTGAAGTGCAGCTTCACCAGCTGCGTAAGCCGCCCAAAATCCGAGCATCATTAGAAACCCCGGAAGCATCATTCCCTTTAATGCGGCCATCATCGCGTCGGGATCAGTCGTCGGTGGAGCCTCACCTTTCATTACAGCCTGCATCGTTGACTGATTGGAATCGAGCAGGGGGCCGTAATACGGCAGAATAAATGGCAGAGCAATAAGCGTGACAATAGCCATTCCTGCCGTTGTCCAAAACAAGAGTCTAAAGGCAAATACCCTCCCCCCAGATGTCTGAAACATAGCCGTAACAGCTTGCACAAAATCAAAGGGTGTTCTTTTAGCGCGCGGCTCTATTGTCATCGAATCGTCCTCCGAAGAAATCATATGCGATAGAGGGCCGCGCCCAAAGCCTATTCGCTTGAAAGTCTACGCTGTTCGCTCTAGTCAGCGCTACATGAATTACAAACCCGTACATATCATTGGCGCCGGCCTCGCCGGATCAGAAGCCGCTTGGCAAATCGTGAACGCAGGCGTGCCGGTTATCCTCCACGAAATGCGTCCCGAAGTCTCAACCGACGCCCACGAGACCGGCGGGTTTGCTGAGCTTGTTTGCTCCAATTCTTTCCGCTCAGACGATGCGATGGGTAATGCTGTGGGATTACTCCACGAAGAGATGCGCCGCGCGGATAGCTTGATTATGAAATCCGGGGATATGCACAAGCTACCGGCGGGCGGCGCGCTAGCTGTTGACCGAGATCATTTTTCAGACACCGTCACGAAAACACTGAACGACCACCCCCTAGTCACGATTGAATATGGTGAAGTCAAAGGCCTGCCGCCTACCGAATGGGGCAATACAATAATCGCCACAGGCCCCCTCACCTCGCCGTCATTGGCGGGCGCAATTCTTGAATTGACAGGCGAAGACAGCCTCGCCTTTTTTGATGCCATCGCGCCCATTATCTACAAAGACTCCATCGATTTCGACAAAGCGTGGATGCAGTCCCGTTATGATAAGAAAGGCCCGGGCGGAGACGGGGCGGACTATATCAACTGCCCGCTCGATAAAGAGCAATATGAGACCTTTATCGACGCGCTTGTGAATTCAGACCAAACTGAGTTTAAAGACTTCGAGAAAGACACACCCTATTTTGAGAGCTGCCTCCCGATTGAGGTTATGGCCTCGCGCGGTATTGAGACTCTACGCTGGGGGCCGATGAAGCCTGTTGGCTTAACCAACAAACACAATCCTACCGTCAAAGCTCATGCCATCGTGCAGCTTCGCCAAGATAATGCCCTCGGGACGCTCTACAATATGGTCGGGTTTCAGACGAAGATGAAATACGGCGCGCAGACCGAAATTTTAAAAACCATTCCGGGACTTGAAAAAGCTGTCTTCGCGCGTCTCGGCGGCATTCACAGAAACACTTTCATCAATTCGCCTAAGCTCCTGAACAAACAACTGCAGTTAAATATTCGTCCTGACCTGCGGTTTGCCGGTCAAATCATGGGCGTTGAGGGTTATGTGGAGTCCGCAGCCCTGGGCCTGATCACAGGCCGTATGGCTGCCGCGCAAGCCAAGGGTGAAACATACGATATCCCGCCGCTGACAACAGCGCTTGGGTCTTTAGTCGAACATGTGACGGGCGGCTTCATGAGCGGGCCTAAAGCCAAGTTCCAACCGATGAATGTCAATTTCGGCCTGTTCCCGCCTATCGAAGGGCTTATCTACAAAGGCCCTAACGGCGAACGCATTCGCGGCAAAGAGAAGAGCCGTTTCCGTAAACGGCACATGGCCGAGCGGGCCTTGGTAGATATTCAAAGCTGGCTGTAATTACTCAAATCCGGCAGAGAGCAAAAGTACCTGCACGCTAAATTCTTCTTTATTTCCTGAATAGCTTATACTTTTCACGACAAGCGCAAGACGTTGCTCGCCTTCCGCAAATATGGGTATAAATGGATCTTTGATGATAATTTCGCTGGTTTCGATACTCTGCGCCATCACCCATGTGCGGATGTCATAAGTCACAATCTCTATACCTTGATGAATGATGATAACATTACGGCCACCGAGAGCTATCGAAAATTCAGTCCCCTTACCTTCGATCGACGAGCTGTTTTGTGTGTTCACGTTAAGCCAATAAGGACCACTTAACAGGTCATACTCACTTATATTTATGGGTGAATCATCATTGTAATAGCTGGCGTAAAAATCGCGATCTTTGCTATTCAGCGAGATACTATCCAGCTTCAGGCGCTCCACAACATCTGTACTATATTTATAATCATCGTCCGGAATGCTCTCGGCCCCTTCAAACATTTTCTGAATGGCAGGGAATCCATTATTTTTCTGGAGGTATTGCAAGGCGCCCTTAGCTTTGCGGGCCGCAGCTTCGTCCACAATATTAATATCTGCTTTTGGTTTGATAAGTCCTGCTTCCGTCATGACCCCGGCCGTCTTTAGGCCATCTATCGCGCGCGACTTCTGGTTATGGAATGATAAGGGCTGTGCGATGAAAGCTGTCACAAACATTAGCGCCGCCGCTAGGCCGGGAATAATCCGAATATCGCGTTTGGCTTTTGGCCCTAAGGCAAACGAGAGCCCCAAGCCGAGAGCCCAGACGACACAGCAGACTAACCCAAATCTTTCCCACGTAAGGCCATAGTTCCCAATGCGAATTCCGATGGCTACAGCCAAGAGCAAAGCTGCCGGAATTGAGAGGAAGAACCAGCATTTACGAAAGAGTTTTGCTAGAGGGTTATCCCGCACAAACGGCGGATCGAGAACAAGCCATGTCCCTGTTCCGATAATAAGGAACGGCGTTGTTAAAGCTGCAATTTCTCCCTTTGGCAATTCACCCGTTAAGATAATTTTTAAGCCATAAGCCAGCAGGATAAGTGCGTATATGAGTGTGAGAGGCGACAGCAGCCACGTTCCAAGAAACGCCACAGCTTTAGAAATGAAGCTCGGGTTCTCATAAAGCTCGCTCGCATCCTCGTCGACTGGCGGAATTGTCGAAAGCCAGTAAAGCGGCGCTAATAATCCGAAACCAATGGGAAGCAATATACGCTCCATCAGTTTTTCAATATCAATACCGAAGAGACTTTTAAGAGCCGCCATGATGGCAAGAATACCCAGAAGATATATTATTGAACCGACCGTCGCAAAAATTGCACCTGTCCATATTTTATGGGTGAAATCCCATGTATGTAGGTCATCACGACCCTTCTTCCACTGCACAGTATTACCCAAGACAAGTATCCCAGCCCCGACAATAAACGGCGTCAGCAATCGCAAACTTTCGGAGAACCATGCGATTACGGCAAGGACAAGCGAGAGAAGGACTTGCAAGACTATCATCGGTGCTTTGCCATGCGTTTCACGGGCCAGTACCATATTCACACAGGCATATGCGGCGGCAACGAGGCCGACACAAAGCCAGCTGATATGCTCGCGAAAGCCGCCGAAGTCTCTGTATAAAATAAGAATGGCCGTAAAAATGACCATCAGGCTGACAGGCACAGGGAACCGCCTAAAAAGAGCGCTCAAATTAGGGCCGCCAAACCAACGCTTCAAACCTGTTTTCATCTCTAAATCTTACCAGTAATAGCCGCGCGTATCAAATGCATCTGTTTTAGGAACGGCGCATATTGGGCAACGTCTTCGGCGGGGTTATGGCCTGACTTTGTAAGTCGCATAATGTATTTTGGGATGAGGGCCGCGTAGCCGATAGCTGGAAAAACCTTGTGCTCATCCCCCGCGAACTTTTGAGCCTCTTGATAGCTTTGGGTCGCAGCCGCGGTTAGATCTTCGAATAACAATTCGCTCAGCATGGATTTATGATAATAGCGCCAGGCCCGGGCTAGACCCGCTAAACCCCAAGCCTCCCCCACTTTCATCACCATATCATCCGGCTCCCCGCCCAAACACTTGACGGCCATTTGCATCAAGACGCCGGATGTCTGTTGGCAATACTCCCTCGCCGCTTCAATATTGGCGAACGGTGTGGGGTCAAGATCTCGCGCGCGGCCATCAATCAAGCGGTCGGCCCAAAAGCGCGGCATGTCGGTATCTTGAAATATGGCGGCTAACGGCGTCGACACTTCATGTTTACGAACGGGTTTATTTTCGAAAATTTCAGATAAAACATCACGCCACCACTGATACCGAATATCCCCCAGCATGGGCTCGCTCACCATTTCGGGAACTTTGGCCAGCTCATGGTGAAAAGCATAGAGACACAATAAACGGTCCCGCCCCTTTGCGTCTGCCATCATCGCAGCACGGCAGCGATCAGGGTCAGCGGTTTTAAGCTGTGTTAAGGAGGCGTCAGAAATCACGAATACATTTTCCAAATTTTCACGTTCCTACCCCGTGCAGTCCTTGCGGTCAAAACCCAATAGGCTTAGACATAAGGTATAAAATCCACCCTAGCGAATGAGGACATTCAAATGAAAACAACCAAAACGACTTTACTTACAGCGACGGCGCTTTTTGCCTCCGCCCTGCCCGCCGCCGCCCATGAGGGTGATCACAGCGTTTCAATGGTGACAAATATCATGCATTGGCTCTCAAGCCCAACGCATAGCTTGTTCGCAGTTCTTGGCGGCCTCGCAGGCGCGGCTCTTATCACTTACATCGCGCGCCGCAAACGCGCTTAGGAGGATTATATGTTAAATTCATTACTTTCAAAATTCGACGGTTCACTCGAAACGGCGTCTGCTCATTGTGACATTCCTTGCGGCGTTTACGACGCTCGCACAGTCATGTACCACGCTGTCTCGACATTGCGCCAAATCGACATCTTACTTGGCCTTAAAGACAAAGGTCTATCAGAGACAGCTTTCGCGATGCAAGTGGCCCGCAATACAGCTGAAAAAGAACGTCAAGCTGAGCACACAAAGCACGAAGTTCGCATTATCTGGGGCGACTTTATGAAAGGTGACCACCTGAAGAAGCATCCGGGCGCTCACGAGCTAGCTCACAAAATCATGCTGGCCGGCTCTGCCTGTAAGCAAGACCTGCACCGTGAAGACGGCGAAAAGCTTGTGAAGCTTTGCAATGAGTTCTCAGAAATGTTCTGGGACATGAAAGGCATCAAAACCAAAACAGCGCCGTGCCCATATGCACCTGCTGTTGATGTGGTTATTCCCGCGCTTTAAAAATACTATTCTATGCGGGCGGAGTTATCTTCGCCCGCAATGGCTATCGGTTTCTTATCCGCATTTGCCAAGCCAGATAACAAAGCGCGCCCATCGGGCATGACTTTAAATATCCCGTACTCCGCATCATTATAAAGATCCGCTGTTCCTGACTGGAAATAATAACGTAATCCGCCGTAAGTTGGCGCTCGGCGGCCACGCGGCGAGTAACGTATCAACATTTCATTGCTAGCGAGATCTTCATTTTCCGTCGCTATGCGCGCGAAACGTCCGACACTCTCTGTGACTGTGATCACCGCTATGCCGCGCCCTTCGGTACCGCGGGGCGGCAATCCAGCCCCAGCATAATTCAGCGCCATGTAATCCCCGAGCAAAAGCGCGCGCGGATCGTCAGGAGCGAGGTAGAACATAACCTCCGTGCCGTTGGCGCGGATGTCTTCGCCGCCCGATACAGCCGTCCCAAAACGGTAGCTGCAAAGGGCAAGCCCGAGGATGACAAGTCCGATACGCCAGATCATGTCGTTTCTTTCATGTCTTGGGCCCCTGACGTTTTAGACAAAGCGAACCACATCCCTAAAAATACCACGCCGCAAAGCGCCATAATCCCTGAGAGCTCCATCAAGGTTAGGCGGAGGTCAAAATAGGCGCTGAACAGAAACCAGATACTGGCCAAGGCGCCGATTAAGGCAAGTACGCGCGACCCCAAAGCCTGTCCCAATATCAACATCAAAGCCGCTGCGGCTCCGCCTGCGGGGAGGATAGCTGCGATCAGCGTGACCAATACGAGAAGCCACCACGGCGGCATGGCGTCCTTTAAGGGAACGGTTTTCAGATAGATCAGAAATCCCCCCAGAAGGACAGCACGCATGAATCCGGCTTGCACAGCCGCGCTCCACACAATCGGCGCGCCGTCCGTTTGGCGGCTAAAGTCCGGATCTATTGCGCCGCATAGCATAGCCGCGATGAGGAATATAGCGGCAGAGGCCGCTAAGACGGAGCGCCCGACAGGACGGGTCAAGGCGGCAATGGCCAGCAGGCCAAAGACAGCTAAGCTTATGTATTCGACAAAATATTTGGCATGTTCAAAAACAAGATATGATAGCGTAGCACTGAATATCATGGCCGTGATGACTTCCATCGTGCGCTCCCGCACCAAAAAAAGTGTCGCGCCGGACAAGAGCATGGTGAAAACCGCAACGGCGTTCTCATCCTGTATCTCCATGGCAAAGCCGCCAATCATCATTCCGCCGCCAATAAGTATGAAAGTCCCAAACAGATATCGCGTGAAAAGGCCAGCCGCTTTTCTCCGCAAGAGAAGCGCGCCGACATAAATCATAGCGCCTAGCACAAGTAATGCAGGCCCGATCATATTCGCCATCGCCAAAATCACACCCAAAAATGTACCGGCGAATATAGCCCCCATCAACGCCGTTAAAATCCCGCCAAATGCGATGAAAACGTCCATGTACCAAGGACGGCCATCTTCAATATCCGTAGATATATTATCGTCGCTGTGCGTGAAGATTTTTAGATAATGCCTGAAGCATTGCACAAGAGCGAACGTAAACGCGCCAAATATAAGCGCCATCATCCCGAAGATACCGACCTCTCCAAATGAGACCTCCAGCACAGACCGAATAACTAACCCCGCAATCGCCGTCAGCAGACCAACCGTAAGCAGACTCATGGATGTGAGATCATGCTTACGTATGTATGTAACGGTACAAAGCCCGGCGAGCCCGGCCACCGGCAGCACATACCCTAAAAAATCATACTTTAGGTTCCAATTTAACAGGCTAAAAATAGCGGCGCTCACAAGTAGAGTAACCGACATGACCGCGAGTACGGCTTTGAACCAAACCGGATGCTGTCCCCGAAATGTGAAAAGATAACCCGCCGCAGGAATAAGCGCGCCTGCAATCCATTGATAATGTTGCGTGCGGCCATCGAAAAGCCCGCGCAGCATTTCAGAGGGCGGAGAGAAAAAGGCAGCAAAGGCGATACCGAACCAGACGAGCCAATGTGCATGACTTTTTGACGCTAGTGCAAACGGCAGGGAGAGTATCGCCCAATTCAATAAAAGCTTCTGCACTCCGCCCGGCGCTTGGTAAAGCTGCCCTGCTGCGGCGAGCCAAACGCCGATGAAGACGGTGGCGGCAATGCCAAAGGCGGTTGCTGCGGCGCCGTCAAACTTGCGCCATATCCAAAGTCCCGCGCATATGATGATGAGCCCCGCAATTAAGCCAAGCTTACCCGTTGTCGAGAGATAGACCCAGTTATGCGCGACAAATGTCACGACGGCTCCGAACAAGCTTGTCACGGCCATGATGAATATGAGTAGGCGCCCACGTGTTTGCCAGAGAGCATTATCCCGCTCGGCGAGGCGTTCGCGTAAATAGTCTGCCGGCGCGATGAGGCCTTGTTCTAAGCGATGTCGCGCTTTAATTTCTGAAATAACTTCGCCCATGATTTACGCTAGAATAATATTTGCGTAAATAAAACCACTTTCACGGCGCACATATATTGTCTCAAAGCGAACCCGGGCTTACAGCTACCCCATGATTAAGCGGCACATTATCAAAATTAGCGGCGATAGCATGTCCCCCGCTTTGGTAAACGGGGATTATGCCGTGATTAAAAAGCCACGCGCGTTTTCACCGGGGCGTATTTACGTGGTGCAGCATTCTGATCTGGGTCTTATCGTGAAACGCCTTAAGTGCATCGAGAATAGTCGCTATATTTTTGAGGGTGACAACACGGCGTCAACGCCCAGCTCCCTAATTGCCCCCGTTGAGGCGGAACGTATCAAGGGACAAGTTATCTTCGTAATTGGCAAATCTGGTTTGCGAAGACCTTAGTCTTT
>Ga0209831_1005094_pt1 | contig 10037 bp, 8 predicted proteins | sample Maine_Asex4_meta_FD_187451 | JGI IMG/M metagenome (GOLD analysis project Ga0209831, IMG submission 187451) | Marine algal microbial communities from Maine, USA - Maine_Asex4_metaG (SPAdes) (version 2) | ecosystem: Host-associated > Algae > Red algae > Unclassified | place: Maine, USA | collected...
ATATCCTCCGTATCCAAGATTTATCCAATGTCAAGATCCGCTTCAATATAGAAGACAAAGACTATGATCCCATCAGATTTTTTAAAGAGAATCGCGATAAATTAATGGATGGTCAATTCTGGAATTATGAAAAGAAGAAAGTTTTTAAAGAAGGAGATATCGCCCTCGGATTTGCCCGCATTAGAGATAATTCATGGCTACTATTTGACATCAGTAGGATAACCAAAGATCACAACAGACTTTTAAGCGTCGGCTATGATTATGAATCAATTGAAGCTTATGAAAAGTACTTTGGTCGACTTGTCATCGAGTATAATAACCGAGCACAGAACCTGATTAGAAGAGCTTCTTCAGTCATAGATCAATGCTACGTCACCCAAATCCTTCAAAACACCTTTAACGATGATATCTTTCCAGGCTATGAGAATATCAATCTATCATGGCATGATCTCAAACGTGTAGTCAAAAAAGACAGCTGGAAGACCGCTCTCGAAAACCAAAAAGGCGTCTATCTCATTACTGATGAATCTAATGGTAAAATGTACATTGGCTCAGCCTATGGGGCACATATGATCTTAGGCAGATGGAAGAGCTATATTAAGACTGGCCACGGCGGCAATAAAGAACTCAAGACACTTGACTTCGATCACATCATGAGCCACTTTAGATATTCCATTCTGGATATCTATAAGTCTACAACTACAGACGAAGTCATCATCAAGCGAGAATCATGGTGGAAGAATACGCTACTGACTCGTAAGTTTGGGTATAATAGAAACTAAATTTTTGACATAAAAGATACATAAATATGAAACGCTGTGGAATCCTCATTCCTAATATTGAAGCACTAAGATTTTTAAAAAGAGACGTAATATATTATGATGAGATCACTATTTATAGTGACCACTTATTTTATAGTATTGAATCGCTGAAATCTTTTTCAGCCATGGCTGACAAAAATTTCGAAAATCAAATAGCATATTATCTTCAAACTATGGAAGCTTTGCAGAAGGAAGGATTTGTAAAGCTTATAGATTCAACCACTTTTCGGAATGAGTGTGACTTGATTTTAACTCCCGATCAAAGATTGCAATTATTGGAAAACAAATACCTAGTATCTGAAAATCTTAAAGCGAAAAAATACTTACCAGAGCTTCTCGAATTACAGCAGACATCAACTTATTCCATCCCTATTGAATTAAAAATAGAAAACTTGAGAAGAACAGCTGAATTGCAATTTAAGTCTCAGCAGCTTTCAGCAGCTTACCATTGTGGTATTAAAAGTGTCATTGAACAAGAAAACTCACATGTAGTTATAGACTTTAACTTCCCTGATTCTATTGTTAAAGATAGAACCCTTTTTACATCTGATTCCAACGCCATATCAATAGTGCTTGAAAAGATTCCTGTTCCATCTGAAAATGTTTCCCTGGAAGATATTCTGCAATTTAAACATCAAGACAATATGCTACTATATAGAGACCGACTTGATAGATGGATTAAGGGGTTCTTAAAAGAAGATGTAAGCATTATCGACTTCAAGAACGAGTTAGAGTATTTTCTAAAAGAATATGAAATGCACCTAAAAAATTCTGAAATTCAATATACATCTACAAGCATGGAACTAGTGCTTGATGTTTCGGCATCCATATTGGAAAACATATTGAAACTAAACTTGGGAAACCTAGTTAGAATTCCTTTCAAGGCGAAAAGAGCAAAAGCTAAATACAATATTGACAAAAATAGAGCACCAGGGCGAGAAGTAGCGTTTGTATGGGAAGCAAATAGAAAATTCAAGATATAGCAATGACTGTCTGTTCTGATGATTAGAATATGCAAGTTAAACCAAACATCCCCTTGGCACAACTTTAGCACCTCAATACCCATGCAGCAACTATTACTAATCCTAACCCTCATCTTCAACCTATCCCCCCAGATAGACAAAGAGCAGCAAGATTACGAGCTTTTCAAAGTGACATACATCGTCGACGGCGACACCTTCCACGGCATGAACACAGAAGGAGAAAAACGCAAATTCCGCCCCATAGGCATCAACACCCCAGAGACAGGCAAGCGCAATGGCCGCCCAGAACCATTCCATGCAGAAGCCACAGCATTCACGAAGGCTATACTACTGAATCAAACAGTCAGAATCGTCTACGATGTTACCGAGCTGGATAGATACGGCAGACACTTGGTCTATGTCTACTTACAGGATGGCACTTTCTTCAATCTGGAGATCGTCCAGGCTGGCTGGGCAAGGACGATGACCATCGCACCCAATGTGAAGTATGCTGAGCTATTCAGCGAAGCACAGCGCGAAGCAAGAGAGCAGGGGAGAGGGAGCTGGAAGTGAGTTAGTAGTATAGTCTTGTTACTAAAGTGGCGGCTGCCTGATCATTATGTACGACTGAAGGTTACGCTTGCGGAATCAAGTATCCTAAATGAATGCTCGATCATAAAGTGAAATATTTATTCATTATGTTCTTATCGGGATTTACAAGAAATAGTGATGAAAAGTATGCTTTGTTTTGAAAACAAAAATCGAGTGAAGCTTCTAAGTGCAGATCAAAATATTTATTAAAAACATCCTTTATCACTGTAACAGCACGTTCACTGACTACTGATGTGTTAGGTACGAATGTAGGTAATTCAAATCCTTTTTTATTTAGGTTTTTGTAATATACTCTGCTGCGCTTATTATGAGAATAAATAGCATAATAACGCTTGATTACACTCATTTCTAAAAACAGAGTCGGTGGTATATTCTCTTTTGAAGCTTTATGCTGTGTATTACACACTGTTAAAATTAGACTTTGAGGTCCTGATAAAGCCCAGTCAATTGATTGCAGTTTATAATCAGAGTTAAATTTTGCTATTTCTTCGTAGAATAAGTCCCATTGATTTTTTATACTTTCTATCATTTTTATTTTTGAAGGCTATATGATAAAGACCCTGTAAGTTATCACTTCTCTCATTATCTTAGTCAAATAAATACCAACGATATGAATGCCTACAGAATGATCGACGACGAACCACTCAAAGTCGAAGCCACGCCAGATAACGATTATCTATTCGATGACTACGGCCCCATCGACTATACACTTGGAAAGACCAGATACATCATGGAGGATGACGGAAGTTATAACGATGACTTTGGACCTCACTATGTCTCTCCATTTACTGGCTTCGTTGACAATATAGATGCCATGTGATAACCATCTATTCCCTATCTTCACCCCACAAAAGAACAATCTCCAAGGGTCTCATTCAATTCATTAATACTCATAATCTGAAAGTCAGATTGACTAATAAATAAAGCAGCTTTAATATTCTGAATATCCTATGACCGTAAGCGAATACATAACCAACATTAAAAAAAGATATAACTCTGGAATCAGCCGTGAACATGCATACAGAGGTGACTTACAGCAGCTATTAGAATCACTGCTGGATGATGTCTTAGTGATTAACGAACCTAAGCGTATAGCTTGCGGTTCTCCGGATTATGTTCTCACTCGTAAAGAGATCCCAATTGGTTATATAGAGGCTAAGGATATTGGTGACCCACTTAAGAAGACCTTGAAGTCAGAGCAGCTTCAGAGATATACAGCCAGCTTGGATAACTTGATTTTGACAGATTACATCAATTTCATTTTTCTAAAGGATGGAGAGATATATAAAGAGTTTCATCTTTTCGATTTAACGACTGATTTATTTAGTGATGATAGCCCAGAGTTAGCTAAGCGGAAGGCAGAAGAATTCAGCGCCTTGATGAAAGACTTCGTCTCTCATGTGACACAGACGATCAGGCGCCCGTTGAAGCTGGCCACGATGATGGCCAATAAGGCAAAACTATTATCACAAGTCATCTTTAATGCATTGACCAGTGATGTAGAATCTGATGCTAACTCCTCGCTAAGACAGCAGATGGATGCCTTTAAGCAGATCTTGATCCATGATACTAATCCAGCTTCATTCTCAGATATATATGCACAGACGATAGCCTATGGTATGTTTGCTGCAAGGCTGCACGATGAGACATTAGATGATTTTTCAAGACACGAAGCGGCCACATTGATCCCTCAGTCTAACCCATTTTTAAGAAAGCTATTCCAGTATATTTCTGGCTACGAAATAGATGATCGAATAGAGTGGATTGTAGCAGCATTAGCAGATATTTTTCGCTTCACCGATGTTAAGTCACTATTAGATGGTTTTGGTCAGTCTACTCAGATGGAAGATCCGTTCATTCACTTCTATGAAACATTCTTAGCAGAGTATAATCCAGCACTACGTAAAGCAAGAGGTGTCTGGTATACGCCAGAGCCAGTAGTAAGTTTTATCGTCCGAGCTGTAGATGATATCCTTAAATCTGATTTCGGCATCGCTAAAGGATTAGCTGATAATTCTAAAGTAAAGATCAAGTCTAAGGTGATGACTAAGGCGACTACAGATGGTCGTAGTAAGATGAAAGAGACTGAAGTAGACAGGGAAGTACACAGAGTACAGTTTTTGGATCCTGCGACAGGTACAGGTACATTCTTAGCGCATTTTGTCAAGTACATATACAGTACATACTTTGCTAGTATGCAGGGGGGATGGAGTACTTATGTAGAGAATGATTTAATACCCCGTATGCATGGTTTTGAGATCCTCATGGCAAGTTATGCCATGGCTCACTTGAAGCTTGAGATGCTTCTAAAAGAGACCGGATATGATTCATCCAGAGATCAGCGATTAGGAATTTATCTGACTAACTCTTTAGAACCTGGTATAGCAGAAGTGCCAGACTTGTTCATGGCTAACTGGCTGACTGATGAGTCTCTTCAAGCTAATGATGTAAAGCAGAATATGCCAGTAATGATCATTGCTGGCAATCCACCATATAGTGGGGAAAGCAAGAATAAGGGAAAGTGGATAATGGATCTGATGGAGGATTACAAAAAAGAACCAGGAGGGAGAGAAAAATTGAAAGAGCGTAACCCAAAATGGATCAATGATGATTACGTGAAATTTATAAGATATGGTCAGCATTTCATAGAAAAAAATGGGAGTGGAATTTTGGCTTTTATAAATCCTCATGGATTTTTAGATAACCCAACTTTTAGAGGAATGCGTTGGAATTTGCTTAAGACGTATGATACAATTTACACTATCGACTTACACGGCAATAGCAAGAAGAAGGAAACATCACCTGATGGTAGTGCAGATATAAATGTTTTCGATATTCAGCAGGGTGTTTCACTAAATTTTTTCATAAAAACTGGAGAGAATAAGAACAATGAATTAGGCCAGGTTTTTCATTATGACCTATATGGTAAACGAAAATTCAAGTATAATTTCCTTACTAAAAACAGCTTAAAATCGATAGTATTTAAAAAATTGGAGAATAATGCCCCAATGTATTTTATGGTTCAAAAAGACTTGAAGCTACAGAAAATATATTCTCAATACATCGATATCGATTCATTATTTATATCAAATGTTACAGGATTTCAGACCCATAGAGATGATTTTGCCACATGCGAGTCTAAGAAAGATTTAATCAAAAGATTACAAGACTTCGTTTACTTAGATGAGGATCAGGTGCTCAATAAGTATAAGTTGAAAGAAACAAAGGAATGGGCAATCAAGACACAGTCAGAAAAATTTGATTTAAATAATCTTGAGCTAAATATATATAACTGTGCCTATAGGCCGTTTGACGAGAGGCATGTAACAGTAGACAAATCAGTAAATGACAGACCGCGTACGGAAATATTGAAGCATTATTCTTATGGAAAGAATCCCACACTTTTAGTGCCGAAGCAGCAAGCATTGGTAGGTTTTAATCACGTCTTTATATCACAATATTTAGCTTCTGATTGTACAGTATCTAGTAAAAGTAGAGAAGGCATTCAAATGTTTCCTTTGTATACTTATTTAGCGCACAATGGTCAAAACGTAATTGGTGCACCTGATGACAAGCAGGCAAACTTTAATAAGCAAATAATATCTGAAATTTCAGAGATATTGAAATTGACTTTCACTATTGACAAGGAACTAACCATTGGTACTTTTTCTGCGATTGATTTGTTAGATTATATTTATGCTATTTTACATTCCCCGAATTACCGTGAGACCTATAAGGAGTTTTTAAAAATAAGCTTTCCAAGAGTCCCATATCCAGAAGATCAAGATAGCTTTTGGCGTTTAGTGTCCTTGGGCGGAGAGATCCGTCAGATCCACCTTTTAGAGACTCCGGCAGTAGAGCAATACATCACTCAATATCCAGCGGATGGTGATAATGTCATCACCCGTAAGATCACAAAAAACAGCCCTGGCTTTATTGCTGAGGGAGATAATTCACAGCTCGGCAGGGTCTGGATAAATGACGATCAGTACTTTGATAATGTACCCTTGATAGCCTGGGAGTTTTACATAGGTGGCTATCAGCCTGCCCAAAAATGGCTCAAAGACAGAAGAGGTAGGAACTTAGAATTTGATGATATTCTACATTATCAGAAGATCATCGTCGCTTTAACTGAGACAGATCGCTTGATGGGGGAGATAGATAAAATATTGGAATTATGATAGAGAAACCGTTTTTACTGTCAATAAAGAACATGGCTCCATCATTAAAAGATTGGTTCATGCTGTATTCTACTCCATTGTTTCATATCAACAGTAAAAACCAGAGAGAGTTAATTGGTTCGGGCACATTTATAAATTTCAATAACCATAAAGTTCTAATCACAGCAAGGCACGTTATTACTGATTATCCATATGATAAGATTTATGTTCCGTATAGATCTATACCTAGATTGATTCACGTGTCTGGAACTTGTTTATCAAGTTTATATCCATTATCAGTTACAAAGGACTCCATTGATATTGCTTGCTTTGTATTGGATTCAAAATGTTTATCTGATATTATGGTTGATTATAAATTTCTACCTGCAGAATTTATAGCTTTTGACCATTATCCATCACAACATAATATTTATTCAGCGGTGGGGGTGCCACATAGGAAAGCTAAATATAGCAAAGCAGATATTGGTGATATTAGCATGGTACTTCAAAATATACTCAATCCTGGCTCAATGCAATGGGCGTATAAAGATGAGTTTAATTCCAATGATCATATCATAATGGACTATGGTAGGAAAATGTTGAATGATAAAACGTATGATTTAGTAAAGACACCTCGTCTTGATGGAATGAGTGGAGGTTCGTTATGGTTTATAGATCCTGAAATTGAATTTTACATTGACCGTCCTAATGTTAAGTTAGTTGGAATTCTAACTCAGTACTGCACACAGCACATTTATGCCACAAATATTAAGCACTTGAACAACCTTTAGCGGTTAGTTAATACAGTAAGATTACAATGAGTTTACTATTTAGTAACTACACTGAATGAAAAAGCAAACGAAAGACATAAAGTTAGATGAAAATCATAACGACATTTTGGTCAGGGTAATAAACTCTGTGGCTAGTCAAATTCCACTTGTGGGTGGAGCTATTTCTGAGATATATGGCTACCTGATACCTAACCAAAGAATGGACCGAATATCCAATTTCATTAAGCTATTAGATCATAGACTTAGCATAATAGAACAAGAAAAATTTAAGTCGAGAATTCAGGAAATAGAGTTTTGTGATTTTGTCGATTACGCAACGGTAACTGCTTTAAGTTCTATATCTAAGGAAAAGATAGAATCTGTAACAAGGATTATTCAGTATGGAATTAATAAAGAGAATCAAGAGTTAGTTGAATTAAAACATATTTTAAGAATACTTCGTGAGCTTAACAGTGTGGAAGTAATTATAATGAAATATCACGGAGTTATTGGGATTAATAAGAAAGCTAATTTCTATAAGAAGCATGAGTCTATATTCAAAGCACATCGTTTGATGGCTACCCATACTGATGAAGAAGCTAAAAAGCATAGTATTTATAAAAGCTATTTAGATCATTTGAGTTCTTTGGGTTTATTAAAATCAACATTTACAGCGAAAATGTCAGAATATAGTGAAGAAGCAATGGTTTTACCAAGTGGCCACTCAATTACAGAATTCGGTAATTTTATGATAGAAACCTTGGCTTAATAGGGTTGCTTACTACACCCAAACCGCCTCTTCACCTCTCAAGACTGACCGTTCTCGCATCTGAGAGATCAAAGATCGTAACCCGATCTTTGAAAGAAAGGAACCTTTGCATCAGCAAAGGATGGGCTGGAGATCAGATTCCAAACCTCATCTTCAACTCCCTAATCTTAGCATTCCGAATCCGTAGCAACTCTTCCTCTCGTGTACTCAAAGCAGTCCCACTAACCGGCTGGCCATTGCCCCAGTTTTCCTGATACCGCCTGTCTGAAACTTAACATGTAGCATTGAACATTCATCTTTCAGTTGCTGCAGATCCGTCTTGGGATAGGTTAGAATGATAAGTTGCGAAAGGTGGATTTGGTGTTAAAATGAAGGGAATTAGAATTATATTTGGTTGATGGTGTTTACAAAGTTAATAGGTAGCAATGATAGTTGTCTACATTGTGAAAATACTAGGAACGATCATGGATTAGTGCCTAGTATCCAGTTGTTAGTCACAATTAAATGAAAGAGATAGTAACCATATTACTAATTTATTTTGCCATAGTTACAGCTATAATATATGGAATAGACTTTTCATCTAAGGGTTGTCTAATTTTGGTATTAGTATTGCTTACATCAACTTCTATATTAATATTTGATTATTGGATTTCGAAAACAAGGAATTTAAAATCAATAGCTGAAAATATAAAGGAAAAGTCAGTTACTCAAGTCAAGTCATTTATAACCAAATACATCATTTTAGGTAAAGATTTAGATACCAGTCTAAATGAGGTGATTTCAAAATTGTCAGAAAATGAGAAGCCAACAATTGATAATTATTCGAATTTGGCTGGATCAATTATAAGACGAATTACAAGGAGTGGAGCAGTAGTAATATTGTTAACCATAATTCCAACCTTAATATCTTTGTATATACTACATCAGCAGAACAAGCTTATTGGATATCAAAACGAAATCCAAGCTAGACAATTAAGAGTTCAAGAATTCCAAATAGAAAGAGAAAGAAACAATGAGTACAATATTCAAGTTCAAGAAATACTAAATTCTGTAAACAAGAATGATACAATTAAAATGGATCAAATTCATAGTATTGCATCATTTACAAAATTTATAGAACCTCCAAGTTATGACCTAAATACAAATGATAATTTAAAGACCCCAATTTCAAAAGCAAAATCAGATTTATTATTAGGCTTAACTGATTATAATTCAAGTAATAGAGAAATAGGCCAGATATTACTTCTCGCAAATTTCCATAATTCGGATTTCAGACACCTGAATTTTTCTGATAAAAAATTTAGATGGTTAAAATCTGAAAATTCTAATTTCTCTGGAACAGTTATTTCAGATGTAGACTTCAGAGAATCAATACTTAATGGATCTACATTCGTACATAGCTGGCTAACAGGACTAAATTTATCTGGAGCTAAGATGTCTCGTTCAAATCTAATGGAAAGCCATAATTATCATTGTGAGTTTATCGGAGTTGACTTTTCATATTCAGATTTCAGAGAAGCAAATTTTCACAATTGCTTTTTCGCGAAAAAAGAAGACGACAAAATCTATTTGCCAAATTTATCAAATGTAAAAGTTTCAGAAAGTAATTGGTTTGAAGAGTTAAAGGGAGAAAGTAATATTGGAGTACACTATCTCGAAGAAAAATATAGAATTGATACAATTATGAACAATGATTACTGTGGACAATATTACCTAATAAAAGAAAAACTGTGACTAACAAGTGACGATGACAGCATATCCTCCTACGTCGGAGACGCTGCATGTCACAGATCCGTTAATCTTGCCTACCTCAGCATACTTTGCAAAGTATACTATCACACCCCAAACCTTCTCTTCAACTCCCGAATCCTCGGATTCCGAATCTTCATAATCTCTTCCTCTCGCTGACTCATAGTACTCCCAGTAGCTCGCGGATCACTCAC
>Ga0209831_1005100_pt1 | contig 10031 bp, 10 predicted proteins | sample Maine_Asex4_meta_FD_187451 | JGI IMG/M metagenome (GOLD analysis project Ga0209831, IMG submission 187451) | Marine algal microbial communities from Maine, USA - Maine_Asex4_metaG (SPAdes) (version 2) | ecosystem: Host-associated > Algae > Red algae > Unclassified | place: Maine, USA | collected...
GCCGCACACCACGTCGGCGGCGCGGCCGCGGTGCGGCGGCTCGGCGGCGGCGGCAAGGCGGCGGCGGCAAGGCTACGGCGCGGAGGAGCGGGGAGCCTATTTGTGCGCGGGGGCTGTTGGTGCGGTCGTCGGCGGAGGGGGGGGGGTTTTTTGGCGGCGGCGGCGGCGGGGCAGGCGCTGAAGAATCCCGCCCCGCCGCCGCACCCGACACGTGGCGGCCGCCGCCGCGGCGGTTGCGGAGCGATCGCTGCAGAGGGAGGACGCGACACGACCCAGTTTAGAAGGCAGTTGCGCGCCATCGCGGCAGAAAAGCTTGTTCGCACCCCGGGACTCGACGCACTATGGTACTCGGCCCAGGAGCGCAGCAGAGACCACGCCCACCTCCTCTTCGCCACTTGCCCAACATGGTGCGCCTCATCGAGGTAGACGCAGCACCGGAGCGGTACCTGCCACTGGGCCGGAACCCATGCCAGCCTGTTGGCCTCGTTCCGCGAGATGCATGTACGCACTGTGACCTTCCTCGTGCATCCGTTGTGCGCCAGCACTCGGGCTACTGTCGAAGGGCAAACGTCCACGTCGTCATTGACGTGCTCGCCAATCACTCGAACAGCATCCGCAATTTCATCAAGAAACAGCTCGGGCTGCTCCTCGACTGCGGAGAGCACCGCCTTGCGCAGCTGGGGGTCAACCATCATGATGTCCTCGTGACGAATCCACCCCGACGGATCGTGGTGGTAATCGCCGGTGTCTCTGTAGCACGCCAAAAACCGAGACGCCGACCATAAAGAGACGTTGAGGTCGTGTGGGGCAGCCGCAACACTTCGCCCGTGCTCGCGCACCATCTTCACGAGGCGCAGACGTGTCTCCAGGGACTTCTTGGAAGAACGACGCTGCAGGGGTTGGGCTCACAAGATGGCGGCGGGTGGATTGGGGGCAGATACGAGGGGGGCGGTGTCGGGGTCGACGAGAAGTGGTGGATCATGCAAATCAGAGTTGGAAAGACACAGCGGCCAAGCCGTCGACGAGAACGATCACCGGCAGGACCTCGAGCTTTACTCCCGCTGTCCCGCACATTCCTGCCCCTGCCGTCAGATTCTCTGCACGCCGAGTCGCTTCCAAGCCGCAGTCACTCAACCTGTTGCAACCTGGGCCAGTGCTGGCTCCGTGCGGGTGCGAGGCCCAAGAAGCTTGGGCACCTCGCAGCTGAGCCCGTTCGTCACACCCTCATTGGGAATGACATGGACTACGTCAAAGAATGCATCCGAGCCAAAAGCGCGCCAAGCAGGACAGCTGTGGTAATGACGTGCCAGCAGCCGCTGTTGCTCATGAAAATATTCTGAAAAATACGATCTTGTCTTTGAACAAATTGGACGAGCCTGATACGGCACTGGCTTGTACAAGTATCTTGAAACGAAACGAACATGAAATTTCGAGCTGTACCATTGGTCGACACGCGAACGAAGCGCTTGGCATCGGCCAAAATCGACCAAACAGCAACAGACGGTGGCGATCGTCTGCCACGACGCAAACACGAAGCACATACACGACGCAAAGTGGCCAATCATCCTGATATACGACAATCATCTGACGCATGGCAGCACCCCAGGCTGCCACCGTGCCACGTTTTACAGCTTCGGCTCACTCCTTTAAGCCACTCATATTTGACAACCAGAAAGGAGGCAAAGAAGCACCGAGAGGTGTTCTACGTCTCTCCCTTGACACACACGCGACGACAGTGTGGGAGGCTCAGCCTGGTCGCATAAGACCCGGTGGACCCGCCAAGTGGCCGCAAGCGACGTGTGTGTGTCGCCGTGATACGTCACGGCGTTCCAAGTCGATTGCGTCGGCGTCCGTCTAGGCAAGAAGTGTCGAATTTTGGGTCACCTGTCATTCCCAACCTTTGCGTGGAGCGGCGATCGTTTCGCCGTGGTCGTTTGGCGTGGTCGTTTGTCAACAGACGCGTTGTATGGTGCAACAATTGGGTGTCCTGCCAATGGGAGAACCTGTATAATAGTCCAGCGGGGCAGAATCAGGTGCCCGAGCCGTATTTTGGCTTCGAATAGAACTTTCGCGTTTTATGGTGACACTCGGGCTATCGAACCAAATTTGAATTATCTACGTTCGAGGAGGTGGTTCGAAGTTCAATAGGGCACGTTCACGTTTCGTGGCCTTCAGGACAGGGTGCTCTCAAAGTGAGGTGATGCACACATATTCTTAGATGACGGGACTTGATCTCCGTTTCAAAGTTGGCAGTCTGCATTCGTGTTCTCAGGGATCTGAGGCAGGGTTGACACTAATGAATTGCATGCTTTAACCTAAATCGATTTAATACATATTTACTCTGTAGATTAATCAGTTGCCGTTCTCCCGTTTTATATGTGTTTTTTATCTTAATGCTAGAAGGCTGCCGTCTCGGGTCTCGGGCGCTGCCTGTGGTGCGACACGCGTCTTGGTGGCTGATGGTGCGGAGGCGGGGGGGTAACAACGGTGGAGAGCGGCAGTGGGGGCGGCCTCGGCTACAGTGGCCGCTCCTCACCCACCCTGACCTTGCACTAGACGGACAACGGCGACCACCTCGGCCTCTCTGCTCTTCTCTCTTCCACCGCAGGATGACCGACGCGCCACTCAGTGTGAGGTGTAAATCGTCCACCACCGATCGAGGAAAGCCAGCACCCTCGGACCAGCCATGCGGCGGCGACTTGGATGGTCAGACACAGCCCGCAGTCGAAGTCACAGGCAGCAATAAATCCATTGATTCATTGAAATTTCAATATTTAATTGATTAATTAGCGAAGCTCCTCTATGAGACGAAGACGAAAAGAGCCCCTCCAGCTGTCCCAATAGGGGCGCTGATTGGTCAATCTGCATGGATCCAGGTGGAAAGCTCGCCGATTTCCTGACCGCCCGTTCTTCCCTCGGAGTGCGACACTTGGGTGATCTATGCTTTGATTGGTGGTTGGCAGACCAACTCTCCTCGCCGCGTTCTGCGGATGTCGCTCTGACGTATTGTGTTCCGAATGAGTTTATATTGGCGATTGAAAGTGTGGTTCCTTGCATAAAAAGGCCCGTCCAAGTCACGAGAGTGACGGGGCCCCCCCACCCCGGCCTGGTTAGAGCACGTCTATCGGTGCGCCAAAAAGCCATCTCAGATGGCATTTTGGCGATAAAGCATCTCCATCGGATGCTCAAAATGCCATCCGACATCCTCATATTGCCATCGCCATCCCCAAAAAAATGACTTTTGGGGATGGGGATGGCGATGCGCCAAATGCCAGGAACCAATCATATGAGCCGAATCACCCCCGGTCAACAGAATCACCCAGGGTCCTGAGCAATCCACCTCACCTTCGTGCCTTGTGATCCTGTCGTACTTTTCCGAGAAACTTTGTGATCACAATTCTGGCTTGCCACCCGGACACACCGATAGAGATGCCGCGTCAGCGCCATCCCAAAACTGCCCAAAATATGGTACTTTGGCGACGGTGGGATGGCCCACCGATAGACGTGCTCTCACTGCAGCTGTCCCCCTGCAGGGAGGTCCTGTGCGTGCCTGCTTTGCCTCCAGTGTGATTGTCCAATGCGAGGGCTCAGGCTGGGTGGGGGGTCTGTGGGCCTTTGGAGCCTCCATCTCCACAGTGCGATGCCACGGTGCCGGTCAGCTTTGACAGTCCTCCCCGGATCTCGCGGCCCTTCGTGTTGCTTGGAAGAACGACAAGTATCAATATGCGAGAAAACCATAACTTTACATGCGTTTTCTGATCAATGGATTCAAGCGAACCACATGCGCATTTCTCGAACCAGCAAAGCTGTAAATCAAGGCAAGCGAGGCCACGCCCAGGAGCGCAGCTGATGATGAATTCGAGAGCGAGGGCGGAAGAACAGAAAGACAGCAGATGCGGGCACCATATTTCGAGTCTCAATAAGAATTTGAACAGTTTCCACTGGTGGTGTCCGCTCCCCGGGCCAAGGGGATCGGACGGTTGTCAGATGGGTACAGATTGGCGCTGGCGCAGTGGTGGCGATTCGAGTGCCTGGTCCAAGTGCAAGAGTCTCTCTCGCATGGTCGGCTCTTTCTGCGGGGAGAAGCAGGGCACGGCGGGGACCTGGGGGGAGTAGGACTGAGGGAGCGCCGATTGTGTACGCGGGGGCGGCTGTCGGGGGCGGGGGGAGGGGCGGTTGCCTCTTCCATTTCTTCCGTGATGTGGCAGAAGCGGTCATTCGGCGTGTGGTTGGCGGGAGGGGACGCTCGGGCGCCGCTGGCGGCGGCGAGAGGTAAAGGGGTTCGTTGACTTAGCGGAAAGGAGTGCAGGACGAAAGCAGTTTCTCAGCCAGAAGGCATGAAGGAAAGGGGCAGTGGGCGCAGAGGGACGGTCGAGGCGTGATGTGGCAGAAGCGGTCATTCGGCGTGGCTTGGGGGGAGGAGACGCTCGGGCGCCTCTGGCGGCGGCGAGACGTTAAGGGGTACGTTGACTTGGCGGAAAGGAGTGCAGGACGAAAGCGGTTTCTCAACCAGAAGGCATGAAGGAAAGGGGCAGTGGCCGCAGGGGGACTATCGAGGAAGACCGGCCAAGGCTGGCCGTGGGTGGTGCTGTTTGTCATCGTGCAAGAGGCCAGGTTGGGTGCCTGTAAATAGTTTCGTTTCACATTCGGGCGCAAGGCATGCAAAATGCACTTGCAGGAACTTCGCTAATAGCCTCCCCTGCCCCTGGGGGGGGGCTTCTATTGATCTATAGATAAATCGATCCGAGATGTAAAAAATCGCAATTTTTCCATCCCTGATTTGAGGGCGTGTCAGCGTTGGAAGGGTCGCGATGACCCTGAAAGGCGAATAGAGTTACGTGGCTGAGAAGGACTGTCCTGCCATAAGGATCACAGGGCCCGGACGGCGCCTGCCCCTCTGCCCCCCCCCACCGCCCCGAGTCGCGCGCGGCAACCGCGCGCAGCGACTTCCGGGGTTTGACGCTGGTGATCGTGCCTTCGCGCCGTCTTCTGTTGCGGCGGCGCGTCCCTGCAAGGAAGATAACCGCGATATCGGGGGTGAAGTGGTGGCTCAAAATCGCGGGTAGGACCCCCCCTCACCGGTTCTCGAAGGCATGCCAGAACCCGCGATATCGGAACTTCTGGCTGATCATAATCGCGTTTTTTTCCGCGATTTTCTGGTCGCGATCGGTGGCACTTTGCTTTGCTGCGAGGCCTCCACGTGTTCTGCGTCATTGGCCCAGAGACCATCTCAGAGCACATTCTCAACCACAGCTTTCAGCCAGCTTGTATTGGAATGCCCGATTGCTTACAGCTATCTAATAATGCTAGCAAAGAAATCCTCGGCGGTCCTGGTGGCCGGGGCGTCGGCACGCCGCGTTGCGCCCGCGTGGCCACCCGCACCACCGCGGGCGCGGATGACGTCCTCACCCTCTCCCCCTCCCACTCCCCTCGCGTCAGAGCTTGCACCGACGGCCAAGCCTGTAGTGACCTGAACCGCATCGGCGGCGTCGGTTGGCGAACGACCTGGCATCGAGCCGGTGCTGGTCGCGTCGGCCCTCGTGCCGGCCCGAGCAGGGCACACAGGGTCGGCGCTCGCACCGACCCGAGAGGAGCTCGTCCCTCCGAGGGCAAGCGAGGGTCTCGACTAAGCGGGTGCATCCTCAGAGCAGCAGCGTGCGTGCACGTGCGCAGCCTTGTCGTTCATCGCACGAGAAAGCAGGGCACACGCCCCCCAGGAACGCACACAGGCCGCCAAATGCGGCTCGTGCAGCTCCACGTAGGTGATTGCCTGCTCCATGTCCTGCGAGTGCTGACAGCCCCACGTAAGGTAGCTGGTGAAGCACTCTTTGACTGCCGCTCGCACGATTAAACGGACAAACAGCACGCGGTCGGGGGGGATACCGACGGCGTCGTTTCCAAATACGGGCATCTTATTTTCAGGCGGCGGCGGTGCCGCCAGTGTTCCAGCGACCGCATGCGGGTCGGCGGGCAGGTCAAACCCGCCGCGGCCGTTCGTATAGGCCCGACCGCGGCGCCGTTGTCGGCAGCGGCAAAGGGTCTTGGTCGCCCCCCCCTCTGTGCTGCTTGCGGCGGGAAGTCGCGACGGTCGCGGCAGATGCGCGCGCCGTCGCGGGTCAGGTAAAACTGAAGGGGCTGGTGCGGGGGATGCCTGCCATCCGCCGCTTGATGTAGCCAGGGCCCCGCCCGTGGCGTTGCCCTCCAGCCTGCTTTTCGCCTCCGGTCGAGGCCCGCGCGCCGGGGATTCCGGCGCTCCAACCTGTCGACGTCCACTTGAAACGGGCGGTCCCGATCCGGGCAGAGCCCCCGAGCCAGACCCGCGCAGCGCGGTAGCGCGTCCCCCACTTGGCGCAAGCGGGCGCGAATCCGCCAACGAAATTTCATCCGTGGCATGACCGTCCGAGTCGCCCGCCCAAAGGGAGTCCAGTCTCGCCGCTGGAGCCCTAGTCCCTTGCACTGGCAATAAACCTCCCAATGGGAGCCCCGCATGGCGGGCCGTCGCTGTGGGGGGTGGCACCGGTGCCCTTTTCGGCGGCGGCCGCGGAGGAGCCCGGCAAGGCGGTTGGAAACGATGCGCCTGCAAAGACGTTCTCGCTGGAGACGGGGGCGTTCGACGAGAAGGTGACATAGCGGGTGAAGGGGAGGATGGGCGTTGCGCCGCCGTTTTTGAGGAAGCGCGCCGACGAAGAGGACGATGGGCAACGTCGTCGGCCTCACCATCATTGGCTGCAAGGACGGAAAAAGCAGCGGCAGCCGCCGCCGCTGCAGCGACACTGGATTCCAAGTCTGAAAACGATCACCACGCTCAAAACGCGGCCAAAAAGAAAAGCAGCACAATAGTGTTAGCGGAAAAATAACACCGGGGGCCGGACACGCTACGCGGTTGTCGCGGCTACACGAACAACTCAACAGCAGGTACACGAGAACGAAAGTACAAACAATACAACAAGAAGTGCTCACAAACGTACGATCTTGAGCCACCTCACGCGTTCGTTTGCGAGTAGACGGCATGGTATTCTGTGTCAGCCTGACACAAAGGTGCTGTTAGAAGCTTACGTGGACCGTACCGTCCAGAGCGGTGGACCCGACGGGGCGGGGAAACCAAAGGGAAAAGTGATGGCAAAGGTACGTCTGGAAGCAAACACACACGCGTGGTGCGTGGTGGAACAATCGAGCCGGGCAGGGGACGGCGGATGGAGAAGCGATCGGGATGAGGTGGAATGTGTAGGAAGGTGGGCCGGGGGGTGACGAGGGTGGACAGGATCTCGACAGAAAGCGGCGACTTGAGGGTGTGGGCGGGCTGGTGGGAGCGTGTGCCAAGTCCCAGCGTGTGGTCGTGTGGCAGGACAGCGTGTGGCTTTGGTGCGATCACGACGACGATTGCCCACTGAGTGAAATCTCCAGCCCGCTCGCTGGAAGTACGCACTTAAGCTTTCTGCAACCAATTCCTGTGACACCAGATAAATACAGCGATCCAGGAGCAAACCTGTGCCCAACCGGTGACAGGTGAGTGCATAGCTCGGCTCTGACGTTTCGGTGGGATTGCTCCGCGAATGCACATTAGTCCCCACGCATCGCCGATGCAGTCAACTGCATGATCCTCGACTCCCGTTCTGGGGAGGGAGTCATCAACGGGTCCGACTCCTTAGTTGCCACGACACTTTGGATCATCCGAAGGGACGCCGGGCCACACTGGAAACAGACCACCGCAACATTGGGTCACCCCACCCTTTTTGTGAACACCCTCTTGTCTGGTCACACCCAATACATCCATGCTCCTAGATCAGAGAGACGATAATCGCTCCTCCGAGAACGGCTCTCGCGCATACAACACAAAATGCACCCCTTCTCGCTCCAGACTCCCGACCACCGCGTCCAGCGAGGCGGCTGGCGCGCAGTAGCGCACCCCGTCCGCGCTGAAAAAGCAATCAATCCCAAAGCGTTGCGCGGGGTAGCCGTAGCGCCCTTGCCGGTCACGCGTAGTCTTGTTCCGCGTGAGGTAGGCAAAAGCCATTGGTTCTCCATCGACAAACACAACGGTGTAGTGAAGCGCCGCAGCATAATTGGTCACAGGCACGTCCACCTCCTGACCGTCAGACCGCCGCCGCTTCTTCGTGGAATTAATTCGAAAAAGATAGTTGCGGCGGCGGTGTTTGGTATAGTCCGATCCGGCCGGCCGCGACCCTGCCAATTTCCCGTCCACAAGCTTGAGTCGGAAGAACTTCATCGCCAAAATGGCGGCTGGCGCGTCCGAAACGCCAGCGAAAGCGAGCGCCTCCTGCATACTCGCCAGCTCTGCGTCAGCGAGGTGGGCCACAGCAGAGCGAGGAGGCAGCAGGGTTACAGCGTCGTCCCCGCCCACAGATACCACGACGCTGCCGCGAGGGGGGCCTTCGCCCCGCGGCGCCTGGCCGGTTGCCTCGCTCCACTGCACCGGTGCGTACTTCTGCCCAAACGCCGTTTCCAGCTCAGCCTGAGTCCGTCGCATCAGGCTGGCGGTGAGGTTGGCGCTCGGGCTGGAGTGCGAAAGGATGAGTGGTCCGAGCTCCCCGATCTTACCCTCCGCAGGGAATTGCAATGAAACCCAGGCAGGCCTGCACGCGCGCGTGCTTGGCACGATGTCCAGCACCGCGGCGATAACTGACCGGCACAACGGCAGGCGCGCATGGGTACCGCGGTACACGTTGCGGTAGTACCGGTTCACTAACCGCTGCAGTCGACTCTCGACGTCGTCAATTTCCAGTGGGGAGAGGCCGCGGGGACGGAAGAGGATGCGGCACGCTTAGAACAGCGTCCTCAGCATTGCGTAGTGCGAGTCCGGAATTCGACCCGCCAACAGGACTTCAGCAGTCGAAACCAACCAGTACATCCAGTCCACGGCCTTGAATTACCGGAATTGGGTGTCGATGTTGCGTAGCGATCGAGCTTGGGCTCGGGGCATTGTGCGCCGTGCCCCGACCATCTCGCGGCCAATGAGCGCTACGGTCGCTGCAGGCAACAAGTAGTCCTCATCAGCTGTCCCCTCAACCGATACCGTACTAGCGAACAGCTTCCAAAGGAGATGGGCGACGTTTTGCAACGGCAAATGCATCACGTCATACGGAGCCCTGGAGGGACCAAGGCTCCATGTGCGTGTCAGGTGCGGGTACGCCAGTCGCATTGCCCCAGACAAGGCAAAGAACAGCGAGTGTTCTTTGATCCCTGACAATTTGGAGAGCCGGTTCTGGAGGCCCTGCGACCGACCTGTCACGCGAGCCTCCTCCATCGCAGCAGCGTCACGGGCGAAGCTCTCGTCCGTCCTTCGCGGAACAGTGAACAGCAAACAGCACAGTTCCATGGGGACAAGTAGGGTCCACCGGAGGAAAGTAGTGGTGGTTGCTGGCCGCGTGGTGCACCCCGTGATATTCACGACCCCGATTCGACGAGTAGCCACCAGACCCGGTCGTATTGAGCAGCTTATCGCCAGCCGACATATCCGTCGTGAATTGTACCGGATGGGCCCGCAAGACAACCGGTTCCGAAGTACCAGCGACGCGAACACCAGGAATGCCCCGCGCCAGCTCATTCAACACCTCCGCCAGAGGGTGCAGAAACGACTCCAGATCGACAGGCTGTCGAGGCCCGGGTGAACTGGCCACGACAATTTGACACACATTGCGCGTCCTTGCACCTGGTGGCAGGTTAAAAACAGTCACAATAATGGGCCAGCCCTGAAATCCTCCTTGGCGCCATGTCTCAAAACCGTCCGTGTAAATGCTGAGAGCAATGTCGGTGTCCTTCGTAAAAAGGCCAGCATAACGTTATATAACGTTGTACAAGTCCGATTCTGCGCACATTTGGTAAACCGATTACATGAGGAAATCTGTACTGGCGTCAGTTCGGGTGTCCGATCGGACGATCCAACACCCGCCTTCGTCTGGCACGAACCTCACCGCGTCATCACACCGCTCCCCGCACCGACCACCTAACCGAACCACCACCCCAATCGTTGCTGTGCCACACTCCTATCTGTTCCAGCATGGCCTGTCGAG
>Ga0209831_1005103_pt1 | contig 10026 bp, 8 predicted proteins | sample Maine_Asex4_meta_FD_187451 | JGI IMG/M metagenome (GOLD analysis project Ga0209831, IMG submission 187451) | Marine algal microbial communities from Maine, USA - Maine_Asex4_metaG (SPAdes) (version 2) | ecosystem: Host-associated > Algae > Red algae > Unclassified | place: Maine, USA | collected...
CCGGATCGGTCACGCGAGCGGCGTTCATCACGGTGAAATCGGGCTCGAACGCGGCGAGTTCCGCCGCCGTGGGGCGGATGAACATGTTGGTGACGAAGTGCGCCTGCCAGGCCACCTCGGTGATGAAGCGCACGCTCAGTCGCGTGCTCTCGTTGGCGCCGCAGTAGCCGTCGACCACGAACAACCGCCTGTCACTCAGGTGATCGGTCACCAGTGCCTTCAGCTCGGCCCAGACGCTCTCGCTGACCGGCTTGTTGTCGTTGCTGCCCGCATCGCTCCACCACAGCGTGTCGCGCGTGAGCGCATCCTCGACGATGTACTTGTCCTTCGGGCTGCGACCGGTGAAGGCGCCGGTGTCCACCGCGACCGCACCGCTGGCGGTGACCACGCAACGCTCCAGCCCCTCCAGGTCGGTACGGGTCTCCTCGGCGAACAGCCGGCCATGATCCGGGTTGTGGACCACCTCGGAGGCGCGATCGATGCCGTGAGCGGACAGGTCGATCTGCGGGCCGGTCTCGATGGGGGCGCGGGCCGACTGGTTCATGGCGAAGGACTCCTGGCGTCGAGAGGTTGCTGACACGCCGGCCCGGTGGCCGTCGCGGCAGCCACGGGCTGCCATGCGCTCAGGACTATACGGACGCAATCGCTGTACCGAAACAAGGAACGTACGGAAAAACACTTCCAAAACAGCGGGTTGTATAAGATGAAGTCGTCCAGGTAGTTTGACTACACATCCGGTGCGACGAAAAGACCAGCCGCGACATGCAGTTGCAACCGTCGCACTCCGGCCCGCCACCCGGGCCCGACGTCGACACGCCGCGTCGGCGTGACGCCGCGTAGTTTCGGTTCGTCACGTGATCCGTCAACGGAATCGCACGCGCGGCACCGGCGCGACACCGGATCGGGACCCCGCCACGGCCGACGGTTCTCCGGCATCGAGGCCGTCCGACGTCAGGGCAGGAAACTCAGCTCGACCCGGCGGTTGGTGGAACGAGCCTCGGCCGAGGTGTTCGGCACGCTCGGCCGCGACTCGCCGAACGCACGCGGCACGAGTCGATCGCCCTCCACCCCCTGACCGACCAGATGGCTCGCCACGGCCAGAGCACGACGCCGCGACAGCTGCAGGTTGCTCTCCGCCGGGCCGGTATTGTCGGTATGGGCCTCGATCGCGACGCGCGTCAGCGGATACTCGATCAGGGTGGCCGCCACCCCGTCCAGCACCTGTCGCGCACCAGCCGTCAAGGTGTCGCTGCCGGGCTCGAACACCACACCGTCGAGCACGCCGTCGCGCGGACCGGCTTGCGGACCGGCTTGCGGACCGTCGATGACCACCGCCTCCGGCGGCGGTGTCGTGGACCGGGTCGCGATCGGAGGCGCCGGCGCGATCGACGGCGGCACCTCCGTCACGACGACCGGTTCCGCCGGGCGACGCCGGCGCGGCTCGTGGTCTCCGATGCGGTAGAGCAGCGCGAGCTGGGCGTAGGCGACATCCTCGTCGTGGACGACCAGCTCGCCACGCACGCCCACACCGTTGTCGAACCCGTACTCCACGCCCAGCCCGACCAGCAGGTTCACGTCGTTGACCCGCTCGTAGTCCACATCCGCGCCATTGCCCAGCCTGCCCACGCCGAGCCGCCCGAAACCTGACAGCCCTTCGCGCCGCGCGCGGTCCTCCTGCGAGGAGAACACGTAGCCCAGCGCACTGATACCGCCCACGTCGTACTCGATCTGACCCTCGGGGGACAGGTTGGCCTCGCCAAGGCGTGCGACGTTGCCCTCGATGGAGAATCGATCGTCGATGTCGTAGCCGAGCAGCAGGTTGGCACCGCCGCTGCTCGAATCGTCCACCTCCACCCCATCCACCGCATCGGTGTCCGGTTCGAGCCGGCTGATCAGCCCGCCGGCGCCCGCGTAGAGACGTCCGTCGACGGCCGCGGTTTCATCGGTGGTCGCGCAGCCGGTGGCGAGCAGCGCGCCACCGGTGATGGCGGCGAGGAGGATGTTGTTCACGACGTTCTCCGGATCGATCGGAACGGACGCGCCGGACGGCGGTCCGAGTATGTCGGGCGGTTCGGCCCGACGTGACAGATCATTGCTGCACCCTGATCTCGATGCGTCGGTTCGCCACGCGATCCGCCTCGCTCAGGTTCTGCACCCGCGGCAAGGTGTCGCCGTAGCCTTCGGCCTCCAGTCTGGAGGCCTCGATACCCCGATCCACCAGCAAGGCGACGATGTGCCGTGCTCGTGACTCGGACAGCGCCAGATTGTCGTCCGCACGACCGTCGCCGCCGGTGTGGGCCATGACCGCGATCCGTGTGTTCGGGTAACGCTGCAACGTGTCGACCAGGGTGTCCATCGCCGTGGCGCTGTCCGCGGAGAGCTGGTCCGAACCGCTGTCGAACGCCAACCCGTCCACCACGCCGTTCATCCGGGCGCCGGCCACGTGGCCGGGTGCGGGCAACGGCAACCGTGCGGCGATGGCCGGTGGAACGACCGGCGGAACGATCGGACGGGCAGCGTCGGGGCCGGCGAGGGCGGCGGCCAGCGAGGGCAGTGCCGGATCCGTCTCGGGCCCGGGCGTGCCAGGCGTGCGAGGCGGGGCGGTCGTGGGGGTCGTGGCGGGCCGGTCGTCGCGGGCCAGCACATCCAGCGCCTCGCGCACCAGCGGATAGTGCCGGACGCTGCCCGGCGGCACGTGTCCGGCGAGCACCTCGGCCGGCAGATCGGGCAGCGTGACCACCTCGATCCGGCGGTTGCTGCGCCGGCCGGCCTCGCTGTCGTTGCCGACCAGCGGGCGCGATTCGCCGACGCCCGTGCCCTGCAACTGCATTTCGGGCAGGCCGCGACTGCGCAGGTAGGCGAGCACGGCCTCGGCACGACGGGTGGCCAGTTCCAGGTTCAGATCGGTCGCGCCCCGATCGTCGGTGTGGGCCAGGATCTCGACGCGCACCTCCGGAAAGGCGAGCAACGTGTCGGCGAACTCGTCGAGCGCTCCGCGGGCACGCGCGTTCAGCCACCAGGAGCCGCTCTTGAACATCACGTCACCGAGCACCGCGTCGAACAGGCCGCATCCCTGCCGGTCCACGCTGACGCCCGCCAGGGTGCCCGGGCACAGGTCCTGCCGATCGAGGGCACCGTCGGCGTCAGCATCGTCGGCGGTCGGCTGCGTGGCGGCGAGCCCGCGCACCGGGGGTCCGGCCTGCATTTCGTGGCGCGGCACGGCGGCACCGAGAGCCGGCTCGTCCCGCATCGTGGAGGCAGCGCGTCCGGTCTTGCCGACATGCGTGTCCGGCCGATCGAGCACCGGCCTCACGGTATCGCCCAGCAGACCCAGGGCCTCTCGCGGGGTCACGCCGAAGCGGTAGACCACCCCCAGTCCGGTGTAGACCGCGTCGTCGTCGTAGCGGGTCAGTTCACCGCGGATGCCCAGCCCATTGTCGAAACCGTACTCCGCGCCGAGCCCCAGCACCGGACCGGTGCCGCTGCCCTCCAGCGGGACCACTCTCGACGAGCGCGACAACGCACCGATCCCGAGCCGCGCGTACGCCGTCCAGCCCTCGCGCAGCGACCGCATCCGCACGCCCCCGCCGGCGTACACCAGTGCGCTGACGGAGGCGACCGAGTAGTCGACCTCCACATCGGCTTCGCGCAGGCCGGCACTGCCGAGCACTGCGCTCTCGATCTCCACCGCCAGCAGGTTATGCAGGTCCACCCCCAATCGCAGCTGGGTGGCGGGAGCGCTGCCGCCTTCGACCTCGTAGACGGTACCGCCGGTATCCGGATCGAGCCGGGTCGTGCCCAGGGCGGCCCCGGCGTAGACCCGGGTGCGAAAGGCCGGGTCGTTGTCGGGTACGGACAACCCTGGCAGCCCCGGCATCGCGATGCTGCCGCACCCGGCCAGCACGGTGCTGGCCAGGCAGGCCGTCGCCACCGCGCGGGCGACAAGGGTCGAGGGAGCGGGTCCGAAAGGCCGCGGCCATCGATCAACGGAAACGGGTGCAGTCATCACGTCGGTCCTGGCGCACGATACGCCCGCCGGCTGCAAGTTCCAGACCGGCAGCGTCCGACGGGATCAGCGGGGTACGGCAATCTCGATCCGGGCACCGCCCCGGCGATCGGTTTCGCCCGGGACCGGCACCGGCGGCTGCCGGTCCCCGAAGGCCCGTGCGCGTAGCTGGGCCACCGGCACGCCGGCCTCGACCAGACGGCGGGCGACGGCCAGCGCACGTTCTCGCGACAACCGCTGCGCGGCCGCCCGGGTCAGCATCGGCGCGACGTGGGCGCGGATCTCCACCACCGTTCCGGGGTAGCGTGCCAGACGCTCCGCCAGCCGTTCCAGGACTCGTCCGGCAACCGGCGTCAGGCGGTCCGAGGCCGCGAGGAAATCGACCTGCTCCAGCACACCGGCAAACAGGGCGCACCCGTCATCACCCTGCGGTTCGGTGGCCGTCGCCGCCACGCAACCGGAAGACGGGGTAGTGACCGGCGCACGCGCCAGCGGCGCATCCGGCGCTCGAGAGGCTTCGCGCGGTACGATCGACGGCTCCGGCACGGTGTCGGTGTCGGGCACGGGCACCGGCACGGCATCGGGCTCGGAAACGGGTGCCGGCACCGGCGGCAGGGCCGTGCCGCGACGCGAGGAGCCGCCCGGACCGCGCAACCGCGCGTACACGCCCAGCCACGCGGCCTGCGCATCACCGTCGTAGCTGGTGAGTTCACTGCGCAGGCCCCAGGTGCGAGCCACCGGCCAGTCCACGCCGGCACCGGCCCAGACGGCGGTGTCGTCGGCTTCCTGCAGGTCCAGGTCGGAATCGTTGTCGATCACCGACAGACCGGCCCGCAGGTACACGGAGGCACCGTCACGACGCGCGATGCGCTCGGGGTCGCCTAACACGTGCCCCAGGACGCCGATCGAGGCGGCGCGGTAGCCGACGGTGCTGCGGCCGAGCCGCGCTTCGCCCAGATCGCTCACCGCGGCCTCGATCGACAGGCGGCGGCCGAGATCACGGCCCACCCAGCCGACGATCGCGGTCGAGGTGTCATCGTCCAGACCCAGCGGGGAGTCGTCGGCGTCCGGCGTCAATCGCGACAGGCCGGTACCGATGCCGGCGTACCAGCCGCGCAGGTCGGCCGCACCGTCGGCGTGGACGCCCTGCCCCGTCGTCATCAGGCCGGCCATCAGCAGGGCGAGGCGCACGGCGGCGCGCGGGGTCGGGGAACGGTCGACGATCATCGGCAGGCTCCTGGCCTAGAGTGGGAGCACCCAGCGTGCGGACCTGCAGAGCCCGTACCTCCCCGGTGGCTGCCGGTCAGCAGGTACCGTGCCCGCCAACCCGGTGTCGGCCGGAATAGCCTGCCCGCCCGGCCGCACGATCGACGCCCGACGCGCGTGCGGCCCCGATTCATGGCCGCATGCCGGCGGCATGCCGGCGCCAGAGCACGCCCCCCAGCGCCAGCGAGACGGCCGCCAGCGCCGCCGCCACCACCAGCTCGGTGGACGAGCCGACCCGCACGCCGCTGCCGATCAGCACGAACACCAGGGTCTGGGGCACGTAGCCGAGCAGCGAGGCGCCGAGAAACACGCCGGGCGAGAGCCGGATGACGCCCGCGGCCAGGTTGGAGATCAGGTTGGTGCCGAAGGGTTGCAGCCGCAGGACCACGACCTTCCAGAAGGCGTCGTGCCGCACGAACCGGCGCAGCCGGTCGATCGGCACCGGGTAGCGGCGCGCCACCGGTGACGACAGCCAACGCCGCCCCGCGAACACGGTCAGGGCGCAACCCGACAGTGCCGCGGCGAGCGCGATCGGCAGCCCGGCGAGCGCACCGTAGGCGTAGCCCGCGACCAGCGCGACCAGCTGACGCGGCAGGCCGATCGAGGTGCCGAGCGCACCGAGCAGGATCAGCAGCGCCGCACCACCCGGTCCGGCCTGGCCGAGACGCTCGCCCCATTCACGAGCCGGGATCCGCTCGCCCAGCCAGGACAGCAGCAGCAGCGCCGCCACCAGGACGAGCAGCAGCAGCGGCCCGCGCCAGCGCCGCGCCACGCCGGAGGGTCCCGTACCCGGGGCTATGGCCGGAGCGGCGACGCAGCGCGGCCGATCAGGTCCGCAAGCCCTGCAAGGGCCGCCTCGGCCACCGCGACGTCCTGCTCCGGGGTGCCCGAACCGACACCGACCGCACCGACCGTCACGCCGTCCACGAGTGCCGGCAACCCACCGACCATGTTGGTGAACCTGCCGCGGGTGGTGATACCGACCAGGACACCGGTATCCGCCGGCGCCCCGCCGCTCGGCGCACCGATGCTGGCCGCGGTGACCGCCTTGGCCAGGGCGGTGTCGATGCTGTGGAACTTCGCACCGTCCATGCGGCAGAACGCCAGCAGGTGGCCGGCCGGATCGACCACGGCGATGTTCTGGGCCACGCCGAGTTCCTGCGCCCTGCCACGGGCGGCGTCCAGCATCGCCAGCGCGGCGCGTTCGCCCAGCTGGTGGCGGGTGATCAGCATGAGAGTCGGGTTCCGGACGGGTGGCCGGTACAGCCTACCGTTCCGGCCCGATCGGCGTACCGGCCGCCTCCGCCGCCCGGAGCATGGCGATCCATTGCTGCGCGTGACCGGGCAGCTCGGGCGAGACGCGCTGCTGGCCGATCAGCCCCATCAGCTCGTCGGTGCCCACCCGCCGGCCGCCGCGCTCGAGAAAGCGTGCATCGATCAGCGCGTGCGCGACACGGCGCCCGTCACGCTCGAACACCTGTTCCAGGCAGATCGAGCGCTCGCTCCAGCCGAGGATGCGGGTGGTGATGGTGTAGCGCTGCCACAGCGTGAGCGAGCGGTGGAAGCGGATCGTCTGCGCGGCCACCACCGGGTACCAGCCGCGTGCCCGTACCGGTGAATACACATCGGCGCGCAACAGCAGGTCCACCCGCCCCAGATCGGCGATGGTCAGGTAGGCGCCGTTGTTCATGTGCAGGAACACGTCCAGATCGTTCGGCCAGACCCGGAACGGGGTGACGCACGGTGCCAGCACATCCAGGCGCGAGCGTCGCCGCTGCGTCAGCACCAGGAACAGGAGACGAAGGAGGTACTTCACGACGGGTACGAGCGGTGCGAGGGGTCCATGATGGCGAGTCTACGTTCTCGTCGCGCCGACGCGCACCCGCAAGGGCCTGTGAAGGAATGAAGGGTGCATCCTGCCGGCCCGCAGGGTCGCTTCGCAGGGCGCGCCATCCGTTGTTGCTCCTCGGTCGCCTGGCCCTGCCAGGCTCCGCTCCTCGCGCCTGGGCGGGCACGCCCTGCGAAGCGACAGGATGTACCCTTCATTCCTTCACAGGCCCTTGGTCTCCTGTCGGCGGTCGGTCCGGGCGCCATCGACATGTACCTACCGGCCCTGCCGGCGCTGGAACGCGACCTGGACACCTCGGTGGCGGGCACCCAGGCGACGCTATCGGTCTACTTCCTGGCCTTCGGCGTGGCGCAGATGCTGTACGGTCCTTTGTCGGATCGCCACGGGCGCAAGGTCCCATTGTACGCAGGCCTGTCCCTTTTCACGTTTGCCTCCATCGGCTGCGCGACGGCGCCGACGATCGGCTGGCTGACGCTGATGCGGTTCCTGCAAGGATGCCGTGGAGCCGCGGTCATGGTCCTGCCCAGAGCCCTCGTGCGCGACCTGCACACCGGACCCGCCGCAACACGCCTGATGGCCACCATCATGCTGGTGGTCTCGGTGTCACCGATGCTTGCGCCACTGGCCGGCAGCGCGCTGATCGCGCTCGGTGACTGGCGCACCATCTTCGCGGTGCTGGCCGGCACCGCCCTGCTGGCGCTGGATCTCACCAGGCTTGCATTGCCCGAGACGTTGCCGCCGGACCGGCGTCGCGCGATGGATCCCGTCTCGTTGCGCCGTGGCGTCACGACGCTGCTGCGCGATCGCGAGTTCGTCGGACTCACCTTCGTGGGCGGGTTCGGGTTCGCAAGCTTCGCGGTGTTCCCGGCCAGCGCCTCGTCGGCGTACACCGGCCAGTTCGGGCTGTCGCCCACCGGGTTCAGCCTGGCCTTCGCGATCAACGCGTTCGGCTTCTTCGGTGCCTCGCAGCTGGCAGCCCCTGCGCCGAGCACTTCGACGTGCAGTGGGTGATCCGGGCCGCGGTGCTCGCCTTCGCCGCCTTCACGGTCCTGCTGGTCGCGCTGGTGGGGCCGTTCTTCGACGGCACCGCCTTGCCGATGGTGCTGGCCATCGCGCTGTGCGCACTGGCGGCGCTGGTGCTGACGCGGTGGCTGTTCGCCGCGCGCGAGCGCGTGGTCGTCCAGACGCCGGACGACCGGACGCCGACCGCTCACGCCGGCCGGGGATCGCGGCGCGGCACCCCGACCGGTGCCGGTTGCACCGTCCCGGCCAGCGCCTCGTGCACGCGCTCGGCGAAGCTTGCCGCCGCCACCGGCAGCGTGCGCCCCTTCGCCTGCAGCACGCACAGGTGCCCGGTCGGCACGTCACGCGGATCGAGCGCGAGCGCCACCAGGCGCCCGGCATCGCCACCGGGCGCGGCACCATCGACGCCATCGGGCATGCGCAGCGGCAGCTCGAACGTGATCGTCTGCCCCAACGCCACGCTGCGGCGCAGCAAGGTAGCATCGTCCGACTCGATCGCGCACACCAGCCGTCGGCCGATGCGCGCGACCTGTTGCTCGAGCAGCCAGCGCACCCCGTTGCCCGGTGTGGGCAGCGCCATCGGGTAGTCGAAGCAGTCCCCGAACCGCACGGTGTCGCGCCCCGCCGCCACCAGCGGGTGATCCGCACGGCACACCACGCGCAGCGGTTGCGCCAGTTGCCTGAGCACCTCGACTCCGGCCGTCATCTCCGGTTCGAACACGATGGCCATGTCGGCCTCGAAGGATTCGAGCGCCTCGCTGGCGCCGGTACGGGTGCAGCGACGCACCCCGAACGTGACCGCCGGGTGCTGCAGGCGGAACGCGGCGATCAGCCCGGGCAGACGAGCGCCCGCGAACGATTGGCCGGTGGCGATGTTGACGTGCCCGCGCCGTTCGCCTGCCAGGTCGGCTATGCGCGCGCGCAGCCGCTCCGCATCGGCCATCTCCTTGCGTGCGAAGTGCAGGAACACCTCGCCGGCCGCACTCAGGCGGACCCCGTTGGGCAGGCGTTCGAACAGCGGTGCACCGACATCGTCTTCCAGGTTCAGGATGCGCCGGTTCAGCGCCGTGGAGGTGATCGCCAGGGTCTGCGCCGCGCGTCGGATCGATCCGGCACGTGCCACCGCATCGACGTAGACGAGCGGTTGCTGGTATCTCATGCAAGTGCAATGCGTGGACGACGACGCAGGCGCAGCAGGAACCGCGCCGTCACGTCGATGCCGAAGAACCAATGACTTGGCGTGACCTTCGCCGCACGAGCGCACCCTGACGGTGCACCGCACCGGGACACCGCACGCTACGGGTGCGTCCCGCGTTCCATGCACCACCCCGCTGCAAAAGGAGCAGCTTCGCATCGGGACGAACCTCGATACCGTGCATCGCACCTGCCGCACCGGACACCCTGCCCATGCCCATGCCCTCCCGCCATCTCGGTGCCCTCGCACTCGCCGCCCTCGCCTGGCACGGCTCGACCGCACTGGCCGCCGAGACCGAGATGCTCGACGTCGAGGTCGACGAGCTGACCTTCGGCTTCATCAAGCTCACCGACATGGCGCCGCTCGCGATCGCCTACGAGAACGGCTACTTCGAGGACGAGGGGCTGTACGTCACGCTGGAGCCGCAGGCCAACTGGAAGGTGCTGCTCGACGGCGTGATCACCGGCCAGTTGCACGGCGCGCACATGCTGGCCGGACAGCCGATCGCCGCCACGATCGGCTACGGCACCGAGGCGCACATCGTCACGCCGTTCTCGATGGACCTGAACGGCAACGGCATCACGGTCAGCAACGCGATCTGGGAGGCGATGGAACCCCACATCGAGCGCGACGCCGACGGGCTGCCCGTGCACCCGATCCCGGCCAGCACCATGAAGCCGGTGGTGG
>Ga0209831_1005104_pt1 | contig 10026 bp, 13 predicted proteins | sample Maine_Asex4_meta_FD_187451 | JGI IMG/M metagenome (GOLD analysis project Ga0209831, IMG submission 187451) | Marine algal microbial communities from Maine, USA - Maine_Asex4_metaG (SPAdes) (version 2) | ecosystem: Host-associated > Algae > Red algae > Unclassified | place: Maine, USA | collected...
TGCTCGCACTGAGCCGTCAGCTGAAGTGGGCGACACGCCCGGGGCCGCGCTCTGATCAGCGATACTGTACGTGTGACGCCTGGCACGCGCGCCCCGGGCGGAACAGCGAAATTGGTCGATGGGCCTGCTCCCGCGACGTGGGGGGCCAGAGAAGACCCTCTAGAAGTCCTTACTGTTTTTTGCTGCCTTGTGTGTCCGTCCAGCTTGCGTGTGATGAGCCCATTTCGAAAATTGGCAAAGGCTTTCAACGGAACATTCCCAGTGAGGTGTAACGTGCCTTCCCGCTGCGTGTGAGCCGGTAACAAAGGGGGCATCTACTGCAGGGCCCATTCTCAATAGAGGCACTCTGGCGCTTTTTCATTGGTCCACCACATCAGCGAGAATGTGAGCAGTGCCTTGTGGACTCTCGCGCCAATGAGAGCGAGGACAGGAGGATCTATCGAGGAAACAATTTGCTGCCCTGCGTGATAGTGCCCAACGCGTGTAAACGTGGGCGACATTCTCACTCAATGCGTGTAATGGACCTGCCACGAGTTCCGAAATCCGGTGCAGCATCAGCTGTCTCGGAAATATTGTTTCAGAAAGCCCTCACCCTCTTGAGAAGGTCCCTCAGGCCGGCCGGGCCACCGCTGTAGTCGTGGATTGGTCAAGTTCGAGGGAGTTCCAACAGCGCATGTCTAAAAGAGACAGCATTGGGGAGCAAAAGAGGCACATGTGAGATGTCAATGGAACTATTGGTCCCGCGGGTGTGCTTGGTTTATTGTGGAAAGACTGTAGCCGTGGGTATCTATCAATTCCGACCGACAGCAGAGTTAAAGCCAGAAAAGCGCGCCATTTGAATGCAATTATGTCGTTTCTCCTCCGCTAAGTACCAGTTGATCTTTGGACTTGATTTGAATACTACAATGGTTCTATTTGGGGTGGATTTTCCGAACCGTGGTGTGCTCGCCAAAGGGCGCCCGTTAGAATCTCACGCGAGCCGTTGACAACGCCGCAAACAGGATGACTCACGTGACGGAACGAATCCGACATGCTCGGGAAAAATAGGCGCTTGGCGCTGCTAATGGTCGGCAGCTGTTCCAAGTCCATCAGTTTCGGTATTGATTCGTACCCGTGTTTTGAAGGTATATTTCGTATTCATACACGTGAAGATATACGCGGCCAGCTCTTGTTCTCAAATTCAACGATTTGTATGTAACGTACCCGAAGCTGAAAACAATACTTATGACAGGGCCTGCTAGCCATGTCAAAGTGTTTTCTGGGGGAGACACAGGCGGCAAGCTCGTGGCACTTCGGCGGATGCAGCAGTGCCCATCTGCGTCCATTCAGACCCATAAAGACATACCATGCGCGTCCAATGCGAACGAGCAGCCAAGACCTACTCACGTCAGGGAAACAGTCATTCTGGCGTGCCCTTTACGTTCTCTTGGGTCGTAGTACTCCACGAAGAGCATGCCTGTCATATCTCAACGCTGTGCGGGAGGGTCGCAAGGAGCAAAAGACCTGAGTAGCAGTAGTGGGGCGGAACCGCCAGTCGTCTGTCACAGCCAACGTGATATCCGTTCAGAGATGGCGCGGCAAAAGCACAGTTCATCACGAAGGAGGCCCCGATCGAGTCCGCGACGATCGATAAAAGAGAACAAGACCTTAGGTTGACTTATCGAGAATGGATGCAATGACGTACTCCACCAGATCAAACTGGCTCACAAAATGGCAATGCGTCAGCATACTTACCGCCGTTTGACCTACTAAGTGCACTGCTTATCGAGTACCTCCGGCTCCGACAAAATAAACTGGCGGATGATCACCTGTCAAGTCGTTACACGACCCGCCAATTGGCAACCCATCGCTTGCGGTGCTTCGCGCGTCACGGTGCGATGCTGGTCGCGTGTCACCCTCAGGCCCGTTCGCAGTTACAAACCGTGTGACGGTATACCGGCGTGACGGCGGTAAATATCTGCGAAAGACCTTTGGCGTACCGTCTCGCACATAAAATCAAATACACAATTGTATTCGTCAGAGACGTAGGATTTCTATCGCCATCAGGCGCGGACAAGACCGACCATCGAACCATCCACCGCGCTACCGACCGCCATGCAGCTTGTCAACGCACGGTGACCACCAACATGGACCCTTTCCCCGCCCTACGCGCGGGCGCCTTCGTGACGTCGCTGGCGGGGGTAGTGCACTCTAGCCCGAGTATCTTATTATCACCCACTCAATACACAACCACTCGCGTTTCTTTTTCCCATGTGCGGGCTCGTTACGGTCCCCACTTTGAGCGCGCAGTGCGCATGTCTGACGGCGCGTTTCATGCGTTGGTGGGCATTTTGCGTCCTCGCTTGCCTCGCCCCGGTCTCTCGGCAAGTGTCTACCGCCATGGCGATCAGCTACCGTGTCGCGCGCCGCGATCGGTGTTCCGAACGGAGGGGGGGTGGGGGGGAACGGTGTGCAGTTTGAAAGGGCGGCGGGTGGGGAGGGTTGCAGCCATGCAGCGCGGTGCGTTTCGAGTGGGCTGCGGTGCGCGGGTCGACTTCTCAGGCCCGCTCGCAGCGGCGTGTGTCGCGAGGAGCTTCCGGATTGTCGACAATTCGTTTGACAGTTCTTGCAAAAGAGGAATTTTAAACACACAAGACGTGGAATTCCCCGTTCTCAGACGCTATACCGCGGTATAAACATACGCGGGGATCCCGCGTATGTCTGTACCGGTATACCGTCGCGTGACGGGCTCGGCCAATCAAATCAACGATACGTCGGTATACCGTCACACGGTTTGCAACTGCGAACGGGCCTCAGTCTCCCACACCTTCTCAATGGGTAGCCGCCCGCAAGCAGCCATGTCGTCCTCTCCTTTTCTTTCGGCATCACCAACGCTGTCGCCGTCCGCAGAGGTCGACCACTTCTTTGACGACATGTTAGCGGCGGCGCTCGAAGGGTTTTTGATCCACTCGGCGAAGAACCACATCATCTCGAGTGCAATCTTTGTCTCCCGCGCGCTTGACGCGGAAGCTGTCAACTCTGAGGCGCCCACGGACGTCTTCGTTCTTATGTTTTGTGTCCAGGGCAGACATGACGGACGCGTGCGTGGCGGAATCGAAGGCCTGGCACATGGTGGCGGGGACGCTGGGGGCTGTGGTAGCAAGGCTCCCACTCGGAGGGCGCGACGCGTCACCTGCTGGTGCAAGGACCTTCCCGTGCGCATGGGCAGACGGGGCCTACAACCTTTGCAAATTGCGCACGTCCTTACCATCCTGAAGGAGAGCGTCAATGGAGGCCTGGCCGGAACCGCTTCGCCGCCGCCGTCGCAGCCGCCGTGTTTTTTTCCTGCCTGTAGCCGACAAGGCGCAGAATAATTGTAGAGCATGCGGCCGTCAAGTCGATTGGCTCATCGGCGGCGCTCTCAGAGCAGCAAATGGCAGTCCTGAGCGCCATTCACGAGCATGCTCGTGGCATCTCGGACAGCCTTGCAGCCCGTTTTATTGTTCTGTCGGGTATCACTCTTGTGATGGTGCCAGATATGGAGACGGACAGGGCGCCTCCTTCGACGCAGGTTCTCGTGCACGAGATGGAGCCAAACGGCATGCCAAAGCTGGAACCCGTTGAGTCGTTCACATGGGCACTCGGCGACCCGGACAATGTCGTTCCTTTCGTCCGACCTCCACCCAGGAACATTTATGTGACTGCGAGTGGCGCAAGCACCCGGGCGCTGCGGGCACGAAGACATATGTCTTCTATGCCCTGCACTGAAGCGCGAGAAAAACGTGTCGCTGCTTGCGCTGAGCTGCATTGGGTCTTGTCTTTTACTTGTGATTTCCCATTCTGTCATATATTTTTTCAACAGAGGTAGACATCCTACAGAGCGCTCGACTTGTCGTTGTCTTTTTTGTCTCACAGGACCCCCGCAAAGTACCCAGTGAGGCACATTGTCACCCCTCGCACACAACATCGACCTCTTCCCCTCACTCGTGCCGGCGCGCTGCCGCGTGCCCCCATCAGCACGTCGCAGCGGTTATGCGCCAGCGCTGCGTGCCGCTTGTGCACGCAAACACGCGCCTGCCAGTCGGCGCTGGCGACGCGCGTGCTTCATCTTTTCGTACGTGAAAAACCTGTTGTTGCCCAGGCTGGTGCGAAGCTCGGCGCACCACCAGCCTCAGCGGCTGAAACTGCGAAGTTCTTCACGCTCCCCCCCCGTCTCCGTTTATCGTCACGCGGGGTGCCACAGTGCCGACAGCGATGAGAGTAATTTTACCGCATGTTCACATTTGTCACTTCCTACCCCCCAGGTAGGCCTTGCGGCGAGTCGGTCCCGAAGAGCGGTTGATAGCCTCCGCCCTTCTTGGTCGAGTGATTGCCGTCGCTGGTTGCGTCGCCTGCGGCGCGCCTGGCAGCGTCAGCCGCGTCCCCGGACGCGTCTGTAGCATCGATCGTCGTCTCATTGGCATTTTCGCTGGCAATGTCGGTCGCCTTGGATACGTTGCTGGCCGCGTCGTCGTTGTATTCGCCGAGCACCGTGGCTGTTCGGGCGGTGGCGGCGCCGTGTGGCGGAAGAGAAGTAGTGGTGTGGTGGGGGAGGTGGGTGCGGTGGTGGGGCGTGGGCGGTGTGTGGGCGATGTAGTGTTACCACCGGCACATGGTAGCCGCAGGTTATCGGCGCAGGCACACTCTCTGGGGGCACCGCAACGCGTTAGAGGCCGAAGCCAGCCCTTTTGCATGCACCGACTCAACCTCCGGGCGCTTCAAGCGGTTGTGGCGGCCAGTGGCGACATGATGGCGAGCGTCATGATCAGCGAGGCGGATGGTGGAGGACGGAGGCCCTTCGGCGGGGAGGGCGACCGCAATATGAGCGGGACGGGCCAGGTGAACTCCCGGAATCAACCAGCGGGGGCACCCTCGCGGGGGACGGCAATTCTAGGAATAACCGTTGTTCCGCTCTGAAGATACCTCCCAACACGGCACGGCGGGATCAGCGAGCTCGGGCGCGAAAACGCATGGCCTCTCAACAAGAGCAGCAAGAGGGGCTACATTAACAGGGACAGGCACGTGTTTTCTGTTACCTTGTCGTCTTTTCTGAGCCGCTCTCCACCCTCTTCGGTTCGTGGACTCTCCTCTGTCACCAGTAGTGAGAGCCGCTGTGTCACAGAGGGAGTACTTTCCGGTAGCCAGTGCCAAACGTGTTGGGTCGCGACGACAGAAGAACCCATCTTGCTTATGCACGGTGCCGCAGCCGTGCACAGTGCCGCCGCCGTCGCCGCACCCGCGCCTCGGTCGCTGCTGTCTCTGCACCCCGGCGCCGCCTGCTGTACCGCTCAACTGCCGGGAGAGGGGCGTCGGGCAGGAGGACGCCCATGGTGGCGACAGGCGCATCCGTCAACGCTCTGCCGGGTGGGGGGGCGGCCTTCTCCGGGCCCACACGCCAGCTGCGTGGCATCAACCGCGACGAAGGGAGTCGGCCGTCTGTGCATGCCGTGTGGAAATGCCCACAGGGGAGAGCAGCCGCAGGAAAAGCGCGCAGCGACGGGCGCCCGGAAGCGACGCCAATTGAGGGCGCGCGGCGGCGGCGTGTGCGCGCGACGGCCAGGCGCGAGGCGTCGGGCGAGGCGACGCCCACGAAGGCGACATGTGCACCAGGCGGCGCTTTGGCTTCCGGGGGGGCGGCAGGTGGGGAGCACACGCGACAGCAGCATGTAGCCGCCTGCGCCGCGGAGCGTCGGACCCAAGCGCATGCTTCGGGGACCCGCCTGCACGCGGAACGAGCCGCGGACAAATCGAGCGGCGGGGAGCGCCCAGGCGCGCCGCCAGTGGGATGCACGCGGCGGCGGCGGGTGCGCGCTACTGCCAGTCCCGGCTCGTCGGGCGTGAGCACGCATACGATGGCGACAGGCGCAGCCGTCGCAACTCTGAAAGCGGGAGTGGCGGTCGGCAGCCGACACGCACGTCGGCAGGGTGGAGACACCCGCGCCGCGGGGCGTCGGCACGTCGCGAGGGTAGACCCACACGGGCAGGGAGCCGCGGCCAAAGCTAACAGGCGGGGGCGTCCACGAACGCCATCCCGCCTCTCGCAGACGGCTGCAAAAGCGAGGGCAGCGGAGAAATATCTAAAGGCAGCTGTGCGTTGTGGCCCGTCACACCAGCAACGTTGAAGAAAAATAATAGCGAGGTCTACCAATCGGATGTGCACCGCACCTCAACCCCTCCCCTTTTCCCTACCCAGCGCACCTTTCAAACTACTCAAAAGACTTCGGCAATGGTCACGGCGGTGTGCGGCCGGCGAACGTGTAGCGCCTTCACCCCGTTGGTGTGGGAGGCGTACGGCCGCATCGGCCCCGCCACCCGGCGGTGGCTGGGCGCCGCGCTCGGCGGGCCGCTGCGCGCGGGGGCGCGCGCCACGCTGCTGCGCCGGGTGTCGGTGGCGCTGTGGCGCTCCCACTCCCGCGCTGTGGCCATTGGGTACAGCCGGTGTTTGGGAGCCGCAGCGGAGGATGCGGGGGAGGGTGAGGGGGGTCTGCTTGGTTCGAGTTCTTTGGGTGCGCACATTGTCGAGTGAGGGGGGCCACCCCCGAAGGTGTGTTTGAGGGGGAGTTTATTCTCGGCCGTTGATTAAACGAGTGGTGATCTGTCCCCTTGGCGCTCGCGCCGGGCAGACTGCCTGCATCCGTTTGCCCCGCACCCACCACACCGCTGGTTCTGTCTCGATCCCCTTGGCGCTCACGCCGGATCGAGTGGCGGTGTGGAGCGAGCTCGCCTGCTGTCTTTTGGTCCCCTTCTCGCTCGCGCCGGGGCAATCGCACGTATAAATGGCTGCCTCCACCACTCCGCCGGCATCCCCAACAACCCTCTCGGTGGCTGACAGTGCCCAGTCCACCTCTCTACCCCCTTGGCGCTTAAGCCGGTTCGAGCGGCGGTGCGGCAAACACTTGGTGACTTTTCGTTTTTTCCCTTGGCGCCAGTGCCGGACTGTGTATATGTACGGTTTGAGTCCCTCTAGGCGTTTGTTCGACAAGGACGGCATCCCTCCATCGCTGTGGGCTTCGCCGTCGCGCGCCCTCCTTGGCCTGCGCGCCGGTCGCGCGACTACGCGGTGTGCTACATGTTCTCGTAATGGACCAGGCAAGAAAGGTGCTGCTCAAGCGGGCGCGCGTTCGTGGGGGCCGCCGAATCGCTGGACGCAAGGCTACATGGGCCGCCCGTCAGGCCAAGAAAGAGGCAGCAAGTCGCCAAGATGCCAAAGCGGCAGCGGCAAGGGCTCTGCCGCCCGCGGCGCCCATGGTGGATGCTGCTGCGGAAGATTATGCCGACGTCACGGAGGACGATTTCACCACGGATGAGGAGACAAACAGCGGGTAAGTGCCTGTGTCGGCTACCAGCGCGGAGCCGTGCCCACTCCCGCCGTGCCCTTCGACGCCACCTCAACTCGTTTCGCCGCCACTCCTCACCCCTCGCGCGTGTGGATCTTCACAGTCTTCAGCGGAGTGCTCCCCTCGTCGCGTGGCGCTTACCTCGGTCGTTTAATTTGTCGTGGCGTCATCACCAGACGTGCGGCGGTCCTTGGTGTTCCAAGGAGATGGCTACTGGGTCATGCGGTCCACCGGCACCGAGGAGCTTGTATTGAAGGTGCAGCAGCAGGGCAGCATCATGAAGCTGGAAGACTTCAGCGTCATGTTTAACCACGCCAAGGTTGAAACATTCGAGGCGCAGGCCCAAAAAAACTTCCGGGAAGCTCGGCACGAAGCGGAAAGACGCCGGCGGGCGCGTCATGCCCAAGATTGGGGAAACGAAGCTGGTGGCCCCCGCCGCATCGGCTGGGCCGGTGCGCAGTGCATTCTGTGAGCTTGCGTCACTCAGGGCGGTCGCGCAGTACGCCCTCGGGCAGGTTTTTGATACGACGTACAAAGACGTCATCGGCTCTTTGGTGCTCCGCAGCTTTGGGCACTGCGATTGTCAGCGAAACCACATCGATATTTTCACGCCGGCCAACACGACGGAAGACGCGCCCGCAGCGTCCGTTATAAACGACGCCACTGACGCGGAGCTCCATTTTTACCCTGGCTCGCACCGGCACCTTCCCAAGTCGAAGGGCGGGTGGCTGGCCTGCCACATCCCCGCAAAGACGCTTTTTCTCAAAGCGGGGGATGCAGTCGTGTTCCGACAAGACCTCGTGCACGCCGGTGCCGCAAATGACGGTCCGGGGAAGCGCCACAGAGGTCACTGATACGTTCCAAGTGGCTAGGCACACAACCAGGGTGGTATCTTTTTCGATCTCGTGCCTGCAGAGTGACACACTCACCGACACTTTTTGGATCATGCTGAGCATTCATGAGAACAAAAAAAACACGAGCAGAGACCGCACTGCCACCTGCAACGGCCCTTAAGCCGCAACAGAACTTCTCCGCCGCCGCCGCCGCCGGGGGAGCTCGGCATCTCCGGCTCGCCCGGTGCGGGTGCGGGGGCGGTCGCCCTACCGAGGCTAGGAGCGGCCACCGCCGTGCCCAGCGCGATTCCACTGCCAACGTCCAAGCGGAGGCACCGCCGCGGCGCCGCCGACGGAGGCCGACGGGGCAGCGGCGGCAGCAGCAAACATGCCCCTTTACAGCCGGGTGGCCCCCTGCGGCGCCCGCGCTTGCCGTCGCCGCCGCGCGTGCCGCCCCGCCGCCGCCGCCGTCCGCTTGGCCTCCACCCGGCTGTGGCCGACCGCGCCGAGGCGGCGGACCGCACCGACGCGGGCTCGATGCCGCCGCTCGCCCCCGTCGCTGCGGCGACGCCGGCTCGGAGCACCAGCGCGGCGCCGGTCCTACAAGGCGGCGTGGGGTGGCACACACCGACCAACCCACCCGCTGACGGCCGCGGCGTCTCCGCCAAGGCCTCCCGCTCCTTGCCAGCCACCCCTCTCACACACTTGCGGCCGGCGACAGCCTCAGCTGCCGACGGGCGGGCAGCTTCTGGGGCTGCTGGCGGCGCCCCGGCGTCCGCTGCGCGGTGCACCGACGCCGGCGGCGCCGAAAGCATGACCGCGTCAACGGCCACAGAGCCGCCGGCACCGCCACCGCTCGAATCCGTGCCCGCAACGCCCCCGCTTTGCCCGCCGCCCCAGCTGTCGCCGCGCATGAGCGCTGGGCGGCGAGCTCAGCCGCCCCCGCCGGCTCCGACCCCGTCGCCGCCCGGACGCCACCTGTTGCCGCCCCTGCCAGACGGCCGACGCGCGCCCGGCAGCGCCGCCGTCGCAACGGGCGTCGGTGGTGGGGTGCGGCCGCGCCGCGGCGGGCGCCGCGGCGCCGCCGGCACGGACGGCTCGTGGCCAACCGCCATCCCCCCGACGACGTTTTTTGGTGCGACGGCGGCGGCGCCTGGCGCCGCCGCCGCGGCGACAATGCCGCCGCTGCCCGCTTGCGGGGCCGGCGCTGCGACAAGCAACCGCGGCCGACTTTGGCCGACAGTGGTGGCGTCGCCGCCGCTCTTGGCCGCCCCGCACAGCACGCCCGCTTGGTGGTTGCCGGTGCCCTTGCTCGCCACTGCACCGGCGCTGACGCGCAGGGGGGGCCCTACGATGCCCCAGATGGGGGCTTGTGTTTGGGCGGGGCCCCCTGCCGCCACCGCGCCGCCGGTGCAGCCCACCACCTTGCCGCTGGCCACCGCCGCTGTCCTCCCGCCATCGCTCGACGGCGGCCGGCCGCGCCCCGGCCCCGCCGTGAGCGCCCGCTGTGCCGCCCCATGCAGAGCGCCTGTCTCCTGCGGACGCGCACGCCACGCACCACGCCGCGGCGCCGCCCCTTGCTGCGGCCGACGCCCGCGCGCCGCTTGGGTTCAACGAGACGACGGCGGCGCAGCCCCCCCCCACCGCCACGTGCGCCTCCTTGCCCGTTTCATGCTACGGGGGGGCGGCGGTCGGGCAGCTCTCCGTCGCCGCCGCCTCGCCTGCTGCCGCCGCGTCGCCGCGCGCGGCACCCCACGGCCGCGGCGCCGCCATCATGCCCGGAACCTGCAGGCTGCGCCAGCGCCATGCGGCGCCGGTGATGTCACCCCCCCCCCCCC
>Ga0209831_1005109_pt1 | contig 10023 bp, 8 predicted proteins | sample Maine_Asex4_meta_FD_187451 | JGI IMG/M metagenome (GOLD analysis project Ga0209831, IMG submission 187451) | Marine algal microbial communities from Maine, USA - Maine_Asex4_metaG (SPAdes) (version 2) | ecosystem: Host-associated > Algae > Red algae > Unclassified | place: Maine, USA | collected...
GATGTTGGTGTTGTAGTTGCCGGTGATGTAGACGATCGCGGCCATGGCGGCGAGGGCCAGCAGGGCGGGCGCGAAGGCGAGGGCCGATCCCTGCTTAAGGCGGTATCCGGCCATGATCATGGCGCCCGCCGCGCCGATGGCCCCCGCCTGGTTGACCGTCGCGACCCCGGCGATGATGGAGCCGAGGACGAGGAAGATGAGGGCGAGCGGCGGCACCAGCGTCACGAAGACCTGAACCCAGAAACGGGCGTCGTACTTGCCCTCGTAATGGACCGCGGGCGCGTATTTCGGGCGCAGGAACGCGAAGATCAGGATGAAGAGCATGTACAGCCCGACGAGCAGCAGACCGGGAACGAACGCCCCCAGGAACATGTCGCCCGCGCTGGTCGAGACGACGCCGTATTCGGACGGCATGGTCAGTTCGCCGGTGGAGGAGCGGAACAGTTCCTTGCGCGCCGTGCCCGCCTGATCGACCGCGCTGGCAAGCTGGTCGGCGAGGATGATGAGGACGATCGAGGGCGGGATGATCTGGCCCAACGTGCCGGACGCGCAGATCGTGCCGCTGGCGAGGGCGGGCGAGTAGTTGCGGCTAAGCATGGCGGGCAGGGAGATGAGGCCCATGGCCACCACCGTCGCGCCGACGATGCCGGTCGTCGCGGCCAGGAGCGCGCCGACGAAGACCACCGAGATGCCCAGGCCCCCGGGAATCGGACCGAAAAGCTGGGCCATCGTGACCAGCAGGTCCTCGGCGATCTTGGACCGCTGGAGCATGATGCCCATGAAGATGAAGAGCGGAATCGCGATCAGCGTGTCGCGCTCGACCTCCCAGTACACTCCCCTGAAGTTGGTCACTCCGGCGCTGAGCCACTGGACCGGTCCGCCCCCTTCCGCGAAATAGGCCCCCGTATCGCCCGCGCCGAAATAACCGGCGACGGCGGCGACGGAGATGGTCAGGATCGCGGCGCCGGGGAGGGCGAAGGCGACCGGATAGCCCGAGGCGAGCGCGACGACCATCAGGAAGACCAGAAGGGCGAGGAAGTAGAGTTCCATCGGAGGGGCCTCGTCGGGAAATAAGGGGATGTCCGGAAAAAGGGCGCCGGGGAGCGCCCTTCGGGAATCGGCTAGTGGATGATCTCGGTCGAGACTTCGCGCGCGCCCGGCTCGCCGCGTCGGTCCGCCGACGCCTCGAACAGCATGGCGACGAACTGCATCATCATCGACACCGCGAAGACCGCGAGGAACCCGGCCATGAAATACTTGAGGTAGAGGCCGAAGCCGGACTGCGTGACTTCATAGACGAGGATCGGGCTGTTGATGATGCTCGACTTGCCCCACATGCCCAGCAGGATCACGGTCCAGCACAGCGACATGCCCAGGAGGATCGACCCGACGGAATTCACCAGCGCCTTGTTGCGGCGCGTGAACCCGGCGTAGAAGACGTCGACGCGCACGTGCCCGTCCTCCAGCAGCGTGTAGGCGCTCGCGAAGAGGAAGAGGGCGGCGTACCAGAACCGGACCAGGTCGCCCATGTAGGCCTGTTCGTAGGAGAACACGAACCGCGTGAAGACGATGCCGAGTTCGGCCACGACGACCAAGAGCGCCAGCCACAGGAACCCGAGCGTCCGCGTGACGCAGGCCAGCGCGATGCCGATCAGGACGATGGGACCGTGCACGTAGAAGCCCCTGAACTGCGAACGGCCGAGGTCGGAGGCCAGTTGCTCGCCGACGAGATCGGGAAGCATCCCCTCGACCCGCAGTGCCGAGATCGCCATGTCGGCGAGGCCGACGAGGAACACGACCCAGAAGGCGGCGCGGATGAGGAAGGTGTTCCACCCGATGATCGTCGCCGCATCCTCGCGCAGGGGCGCATCGCTCCGGTTGCGCGTGTGCATGATCGCCAGAACGATGGCGCCGATATAGATGCCGGCCTGCACGATCGCCTGCCACCCTATCGGATCGTCGGACGTGCCGAACAGCGGCGAGACGCTGGTCCAGTCGAACCAGAAAGTCAGGATGTTGTTGATGAGGAACGCGGCCATGACGGTCAGCGTGCACCAGCCGAAGGCACGGATTATCGGGGCGGGCCGATGAACATAGGCACCGTGATCGTCGGGAACGTCGTGGGTGACGGCCATACCGGGGAGTCCTCCAGTCGCATTATCGCGCGCCGTTCTTCGACGGCGCCTGGTCGATGGACGACGGGGGGAGCGGGGCAAGCCCCTCTCCCCCCGTCATCAGCCTTGAGCCGGATGCGGCAGGATCACTGGTCGCCGATTCCGACGACCCGGTTGCGCTTGATGCTGTAGGCGACGTCGGCGATGGCCATGTAGCCGCCGATATCCTTGCGCGCCGCCAGCGTGCTGTCGAAGATGCGCTTGGAGAGATCGGAGTGATCGCGCGCTTCCTCGATGACTTCCTCGGAGGCTTCGCCGAAGGCATCGTAGACATCGTCGTTGAACTCGCGCAGCTCGACGCCGTTCTCCTCGATCAGCTTGGTGAGGTACTCGCCGTTATTGGCGTTGGTCTCGGCCATCTGACGGGCGTTCTCTTCGTTGCACGCCGCCTCGATGATCGCCTGATGCGTCTTCGAGAGACCGGACCACCACTCCTCGTTCATGCCGAGGGCAAGCTGCGAACCCGGCTCGTGCATGCCGGGCCAGTAGTAGTACTTGGCCGCTTCGTAGAACTTCATGAAGTAGTCGTTATACGGACCGACCCACTCGGTCGCGTCGACGGCGCCGGAGACGAGGTTCTCGAAGATCTGGCCGCCGGGGAGCGAGACCGGGGAGGCGCCGAGCTTGGACATGACGTCGCCGCCGAGGCCCGGGATACGCATCTTCAGACCCTTGAGGTCGTCGGGGCTATTGATTTCCTTGTTGAACCAGCCGCCCATCTGGACGCCCGTATTGCCGCAGGCGAAGTTCTTGAGGCCGAATTCGCCGGCCAGCTCGTCCCACAGCTCCTGACCGCCCGCGTATTTGATCCACGCGTCGATCTCGGTGTAGGTCAGGCCGAAGGGAATGGCGGTGAAGGGTGCCCAGCCGGGGTGCTTGCCCTTCCAGTAGTAGTCGGCGGCGATATAGGCCTGGCTGTTGCCGGACGCCACTTCGTCGAAGCTGTCGAACGCGCCGACCTTTTCGCCTGCAGCGTAATAGGTGACGTCGATATCGCCGTCGGTCAGTTCGGTGATGCGGGCGGCGACGCGCTGTGCGCTGACGCCGAGGCCCGGAAAGTCGCGAGGCCAGGTCGAGACGATGGCCATGTCGACCTTGTTCTGCGACAGAGCGGGCGATGCCAGCGGAGCAGCGGCCCCGGCGACGGCTGCGCCCGTGAGAAATGCGCGTCTTTTCATAGTGGTCGTTCTCCCCATTGGGTCCGCCGCAACTGCGACGGGCATGCGTGCCGCGATTATGATGCAGCATCCGCATGGACACTAGAACCATGACGGGAAGAGAGCAAGGCTCACTTGTGGGTGTAGAACGCACCCAGAAGCGCGGCGATCAGACCCTGTATCGCGGTCGTGAAATAGGTCATCCCCCTGGTCAGCTCCATCATGTCATCTCGGGACCAGATCTCGTAGACGACGAGGATCAGCAGCAGGCCGAGATAGATCGCCGACAACCCGAACGCGAGACGGAACAGCATGCCGCTGGCCGTCTTCACCTTCCCGGCGGCATCGGCATCCGGCGCGGCGCGGCGCCTGTCATCCATGACGAGCACGCCGATCATGAGGGCGAGCGTCGGGACGATATGAGGCAGGAACCACCCCCAGACCTCGTCGTTCAACGGCAGGTAGGACTTGGCGACGATGGTGCGATACAGCAGAAGCAAGAGCGTCAGCCCGCCGAGCACCGCCCACAACCCGAGCAGGCGGCGCTTGCACGCTTCCATCGGCAGGAACTCGTCGCGCAGGAAGGACGGCGCCGGAGGATTCGTGGCATCGGTCACGGCAGGGCCGCGAGAATGTTCGCGGCCCTTAGGTGAGTCAAGGCCGGGAGTCCCCCTCTGACGAGCGTAGCCGGGAGCGTCTTGTTCTGTTTTTCGAAGGCATAGACCAGGACTGAAAGTCTATGTTCCCCCGGAAGAATCAAGTCGTTGCGGATATCGTTCGGCAAGGCCGGTTCCCCGCCCCCTGCCAGTAGAAGGGCATCCGCGGCGTCCATCGCCGGCGGACGGGTGCAGGGCGGCGAAACGCATTCGCCCACGTTCAGGGCAAAGGCGATGATGCGATAGCGACCGACCGGCGCGCTCGACAGGGCATCAAGAAACGCCGTCAGGCTGAAGGTGAATGGATTGGGCTGGGGGGCCTCGCCGTTCCACCAGCGTTCGTATTCCGGATCGACCGGATACCCGCTCTCGTCGATTTCCTCGATCTGCGTGACGACCACGAACCCGTCATCGATCAGGTAATATCGCGGTGTCGTGTAACGTCCGTCCGCCAAGGCTTCCTTGATCCGGCGCGCGACATCCTCATAGGTCCGCAGTTCCGATGCCGCCAACTGGTATCCGTCGATCACGTGGACGTCGCTGTAGGGGGGTGGAGGCCATGGAAAACGGCCCTTGGCTAGGGTGTCGGAAATCGGGGGCGGCGCGACATAGGGAGGAGCAGGCGGTGGCGGCGCGACGTATTGAGCCGTTCCCGGTGGCGGCGGCGCAATGTAAGGCGCCTCAACAACGTACGGTGGCGGAGGAGGCGGAGGGACATAGGGGGGTGGCGGCGGTGGTAGTAGTGGTGTACCCCAGCGCTTCTGGATACGATTGTATTCCAGAAACGCGCCGTTCCCCAATCTGAGATTTGCGTAGCGGTCGAACAGCTCTACGCTGACGATCGGGGACGGTAGGGACGCGGGCATGTCGCGTGGCGAATCGGGGCGGCTCTCGCCGGTCATCGCATTCACGATCGCGGCCCCTCCATCCTCGTTCACCACTATGAGATCGTCTCCCCCGACCGAAAGCGCGAAGACCGGATCCCCGAAGAAGCGAAGAAACCATTGCGCCTGCAGCGTCGCGATCTCTACCGCCTCTACAATACCGTCCGCGTATCCGAGGTAGATGACATCGCCTTTGACGTCGAGAGCGATGGCGGTGGGGGCCTCGCCGAGTTCCCATGTGATGACGCTCTCTCCGGTTTTCTGGTTGACGAAATCGAGGCTCAGATCCCGCAACTCGACGCGAAGGACACGGTCCCCGCTCGTCGCCTCCAGCGCGATCGCCCGGACCGGGCCGAGGGCGAGGACGGCGGCGATCAGCGTCCCGACCAGAAACTTCCCGATATCGCCCATGCCCGACCCCCGCTTATGCATCCTATTACATCGAATGAATAACAACATGAAGGATTCGTCAATGCCGTGTCCCACATGAGGACATCGCCACGCTCGAGGTGAGGTCAGCGTTCCATCGGCAACCATCTGCCAGCGGTCAGTACCTCGGTGCCGGGAAAATCGACCTTGTACTGCATCTTGCGGCAGCCATCGACCCAGTAGCCCATGTAGACGTAAGGAAGCCCCAGCGCCTTCACGATGTCGATATGGTCCAGGATCACGAACCGCCCCGGGCTGTCGCGTTCGCGGTCGGGATTGAAGAAGCTGTAGACCATCGACAACCCGTCGGCCATCACGTCGGTCAGGCACACGGCTTCCAAGGATGGATCGCCGTCCTCGTCCTCGCCCCAGTACTCGATGACCTGCGTGCGCACGGTGCTGTCCTCGACCATCGAGGCGTAGTCGTAGGCGTCCATGTCGGCCATGCCGCCTTCCGCATGGCGGGCGGTGACGTAGCGGCGAAAGAGCTGGTACTGCTCCTCGGTCGCCAGTGCGGGCCGCGCCTTGCGAATCAACCCCTCGTTGCGGCGCAAGATGCGGCGGTCGCGGCGCGATGCCTCGTATCGCGCCGCGATGATGCGGGTGGCGACGCAGGCGTTGCAGCCGGGGCATTGCGGGCGATAGGCGACGTTCTGGCTGCGGCGGAATCCGTTGATCGACAGCTCGTCGCCGATATCGGCCGCCTCCCCGCCGCTCAGGGGCGTGAAGATCTTGCGCTCGACTCGATTGGGGAGATAGGGGCAGGGCTGCGGCTCCGTGAGATAGAAGCGCAGGCGGGACGACCTGAAATGCTGGCTCATGTCCGCGTCGGCCTCACGTCTGTACCCCCACGAGGGCGGGCGCCCCGGCGATCTTGGGGTCGGGCGCGCAGGCGACGCTCTCGTCCTTGCCGTCATAGGGCAATTGGTGGAGGATCGTGCGGATCGCGGCGATGCGCGCCCGGCGCTTGTCGTCGGAGCGGATCAGCGACCACGGCGCGTGATTCGTATGCGTCCGTTCGAACATCTCGTCCCGCGCCGTCGTGTATTCCTGCCACTTGCCGAGGGAGGCGACGTCGATGGGCGACAGCTTCCAGTGCTTCAGCGGATCGGATTCGCGTTCGAGGAACCGACGCATCTGCTCGGCGCGCGAGACCGTCAGCCACAGCTTGAAGATGCGCGTCCCGTCCTCGATCAGCGTCGTCTCGAACTCCGTCACCTGATTGAAGAAATTGAGCGTCTCCGACCGCGAGCAGAAGCCCATCACGGCCTCGACCCCCGCGCGGTTGTACCATGACCGGTCGAAGATCGTCATCTCGCCCCGGGTCGGCAGATGCGCGACGTAGCGCTGGAAGTACCACTGTCCCTTCTCGCGATCCGACGGCTTGCCGAGTGCGACCACCCGCGCGGCGCGGGGGTTGAGGTTCTCCGTGAGTCGGGAAATCGTGCCCCCCTTGCCGGCGGCGTCGCGCCCCTCGAAGATCGCGACGATCCGCTCGCCGCTCTCGGTCATCCAGCGCTGCATCTTGGCCAGTTCGATCTGGAGCGCGTCCAGCGTCTCCTCGTACTCGGCGCGTTTCCAGCGGGCGTCATAGGGAGGATCGGCGGCGAGGATGTCCTTCTTGCCCGCCCCCTCGACCAGCTTGCGCAGATCCTTGGGGAAATCCTCCTCGAAGAATCGCGTGATCTCGCCGTCGAACGGTTTTGCGAAGCCCTTCATCGGCCTATCTCCTTCGGGTCGAACGCAGTCGTCTGGTACATCTCGTTGATCCAGTTTCCGAAGAACAGATGCGCATGCGAGCGCCAGCGATTTTCGGGGTGCCGGGTATCGTCGTCACCCGGAAAGTAGTTCGCCGGCATCGCGATGGCGACCCCCTTGTCGCGGTCGCGCCCGTATTCCTCGCCCAGCGACGTGCTGTCATACTCGATATGGTTGAACATGTAGAGGCGCCGCGCCGCCGGTTCGGCGATCAGGCACAGGCCCGATTCCGGGCTTTCCATCAGCACGCTCAGACCCGAATCGGCGGGCAGGTCGGCACGCCGCACCTCGGTCCAGCGGGACACGGGGATCGAGAAATCGTCCGAGAATCCGCGCAGGTACGGCGAGGCGGGGTCGAGGTTTCGGTGCCGGAAGACGCCGAACGCCTTCTCCTTCAGGTCGTGCTTCGGGACGCCGTGGAAATGGTTGAGCGCCGCCTGCGCTCCCCAGCAGATGGTGAGCAGCGAATGCACGTTCTCGCGCGACCAGTCGAACAGGGCGGTCAGTTCCGGCCAGTAGCGCACCTCCTCGAACGGCATCTGTTCGATGGGGGCGCCGGTGACGATCATGCCATCGAACTTGGTATCGCGGATCGCCTCCCACGGTTCGTAGAAGGACAGCATGTGGTCCGACGAGGCCGTCTTGGGCGTATGGCTCGCCATCTTCACCAGCGTCAGTTCGATCTGGAGCGGCGTGGCCCCGACGAGGCGGGCGATCTGCGATTCGGTCCTGATCTTGTCGGGCATCAGATTGACGAGGGCGATGCGCATGGGGCGGATGTCCTGACGCGTCGCCTCGTCTTCGCGCATCAGCATGACGCCTTCGCGGCGAAGGATGGCTTCGGCAGGCAGTCCTGCGGGGATCTTGATCGGCATGAGCCTGGCTTTCTACGGTCGGCGGACGGCGGCGAAAGCGTACTTTCGCCGCAGGGGTGTTAACTGTCTAACCCGGTTATTAAGGTTTCGGAAACCTCGGGGATCTAATAACAATCAGTGTACGAGACAGGTGGGGTATGCCGTGAACGCGAAACGATTGCTCAACGAATGGCGCAAGGCATCGCTCGCCCTGCCTCTGATGATCACGATCGTGCTGGCCGTCGCCATCGCCGGCTTCTCGGTCTATCGCATCGGCACCTACAAGATGCCCGACACCATGAGTTCCAAGGCCGTGACCGCCTTCGAGCTGAAGGAGCGCTTCGACCAGCTTCTCACCAGCGCGCGGCAGATGGAGCGCGACGAGAAGAGCATCGACATCGCCAAGCTCATCACCGATGCGCAACTTTTCGACTACGAGTTCATGCGCCTCGACGCGCCGCCCTATATCGACGTGATCGAGGCCGGCGGCCTTCAGGCCCATTTCGTCAAGGTGGGCACCCTGGCCGACCGAATCGACGCCTACATCACCGGCGACCCCTCCAACTCCCCGGCCACCTTCACCGCCGGTCTCGAAGACGCCCGCCCCAGCGTGAGTGCTATCGCCCGGTCCCTGCACGACAGCAACGATCGCAAGGCCGAGGAGCTGGCCAAGGGGCTGAACCGCGACGCGACGATCATCTTCATCCTCGTCAGCCTGTTCATCATGTCGCTCTCCGTGCTGGTGCCCGTCGAGTGGCACCGTCGCAAGAGCCTGCTGGCCAAGACCCGCGCTCTGGAAATCTCCGAAGGCAAGCTGCGCGACCTGAGCTTCTACCGCCAGCAGTTCCTCGCCAATATGAGCCACGAATTCCGCACGCCCCTCAACGCTATCCAGGGATTTTCCGAGGCCATCCTGATCCAGAAGGACACGATGAGCCAGGATCGCATCTTCGAGTATGTCGACATCGTCGCCCGCTCCTCGCGCGATCTGGCCAAGCTGACGGAAGACGTGCTCGACCTGTCCAAGATCGACGCGGGCAAGTTCGACATCTCCCGCGAGGACGTGAGTTTCTCCAAGGTGCTGGACGACGCGATCGTGCAGTTCCAGTCCGTGGCCGAAGTGCGCGACATCGCCATCCGCACCAGCATCGAGGCGGAGTGGACCGTCAATTGCGACCGCCTCGCCATCAAGCGCTGCATCACCAACGTCCTGTCGAACGCGCTCAAGTTCTCCGAGAAGGGCGGGGCGATCTACGTCGACGCCTATCTGCGCGACCGCCGCCTGCTGGTCGTGGAAGTGCGCGACGTCGGCTGCGGCATTCCCGAGCGCGACCTGCAGAGCATCTGGATGGTCTACGCCCGCTCCAGCCTGACCCGCAAGTCCGACCGCGAGGGCGCGGGCCTCGGCCTCGCGATGGTCAAGGCGCTGATGGATGCCCATAGCGGCTTCGTCGAACTGCAGAGCCGCGAAGGCGTGGGCACGTCGGTCCGGATGTGCTTCCCGCTGTCGATGATCGTCGGCACCGCCCGCCGCGATCCCGTGACCCTCCACCGCTCCCTGACCGACCAGCGGCAGCTTCGGGCGGGGTGATCGAGGTGCCGGGTCAGGCCCGCGCCTTGCCGAATCGCTGGAGTGTCAGGAGCAGGATGCCGATCATGGTGCCATTGAGCAGGTGCCACGCGAAATGCGTTCCCACCGGGAACTGCGTGCAGGTACTCGCATCGACGGTGCGCGCCGCGAGCGACACCGCGAAGACCGCCGCCGCCATCGCCACGAACCGCGCCGACGGATGACGCCGCAGCCCCAGCACGAGCGCCGACCCGGCCAGCAGCGCCAGAGCGGGCATGTACGAGATCGATCCGTTCAGCGAGCTTGCCGTCACGGCCTGGACGAGGGGCGCGGCGACCAGTGACAGCGCAAAGGCCGCCACCGTCGCCCCCACCGCCATGCCCGGGGACAGCCGGAACAGGCGAAGCATCGCGGCGAACAGGAAGACCACGATGAAGATCAGGATCGGAACCACGTCCGCCAGCCCCGCCCAGCGTTCGGCGACCGTATGGAACAGGAACGAGCCGACCCCGATGCAGAACGCGATGGCGCAGAGCAGGAC
>Ga0209831_1005111_pt1 | contig 10020 bp, 9 predicted proteins | sample Maine_Asex4_meta_FD_187451 | JGI IMG/M metagenome (GOLD analysis project Ga0209831, IMG submission 187451) | Marine algal microbial communities from Maine, USA - Maine_Asex4_metaG (SPAdes) (version 2) | ecosystem: Host-associated > Algae > Red algae > Unclassified | place: Maine, USA | collected...
CGTGGAACAGTTCCACCAGGCTCGGCAAGAAGAAAAAGAAGACGAGATGTCCTACGCGGAACGTCTCAGAGGTTTTAACACCGCATGCGGGTTCCTCCATTCGACAGGAGCCCTCAAGGGACGCTATGTCAAAGGCGTTCACCCTGTGGTTCGTGCTACTCTGCGCAAACATAATATCCAGGGATGACCTTGGCCGAGTTGTCCCGCATCGCCCAAACTCGAGGCGAGGAGTACCGCTGGATACAAGCGGCACAGCAAAAAGAGCGAGCCGAAGAGGCCGTGAAGCGCGCCGAGGCAACTCGCCTCCGTCGACAAGCAAAGGCGCTCAGCACGCCACGGTACCCGGTCCGTTCGAGAACTACTCGCACGGAACCAGGTGAGCACAGTGTTGCCACAACTACCCCGCCTTAAGGCGGCGGGAGTGGAAAAGCGTCAAGTTTCCCGTGCTGGCAGTGTAGCCAGACGGGCCACTGGGCCGAAGAGTGCCCCAAGTTGGATTCTCGTCTCCGTGCCCGACTAGCACAGAGTAGTCGGTGGGCTAAGGACAAGTCTCATCCTGCCCGGTTCCAAAAGGGTGCAAGGCCGACCGGGCCTCCCGATGTCGCAGTAGCACGCGACAACGTGGCCTCAAGTGGGATTGAGTCACCCCTTGAGGAGCGGGAACCCAAAATCCAGGCGGGCGAGCCCGTGGAATCCTCATCGGAGTCGGATGAGGGAAACGAATAACCGCTGGGGTTGAAGAGTCCCCGACAAGCCCAGTGGGTAACCCAGGGACGGGCCGCAAGAGCAAAGTCAAGCTCCTGCGGCGTCCTAAGGGGATCCGCCCTCGGGACATGCCAATCCCGAAGGGTGTGGATCGCACCAAAGTCGTGGCGATCCTGACAGGCAGCAACTATCAAGTTGCCGCCCGTGTCTGGATGCATGACGGACACCTCTTGGCAACCCGGGCCATAATCGACACCGGGTCCGGAGTGTCCTTGATACGGGAAGACTTACTCCCGCCGGAGGTGACGGTTTGTCCACTTGACAACGCGACACTCAACATGTTTGATGTGAATAGGAATATCCTTCCCATTACGGGCTTGGTCACCCTGCATGTGCGCCTCGGTACGTATGATACCACGCACTGGCTGAACGTAGTGCAGGGCATGTCCGTGCCCTTACTCTTGGGCACCCTATACGCCGATGCCCACGTCCCGATCATTTCGAGACCACGCAGCTTCATTCAGCTGAAGGATAGGTGCAGAGTCCCCATCCCCCGCCGGGGTAAAAGTACTGCTCCGGTGACGACGTCAACTGCGACGCCTTGCGACTGCGCCTATAAGGGGAAAGCAAAGGTGCAAGTGGCACAGCAACTCATCATAGAGCCCAAGTCAAAAGGCTATGTGAAAGTGCAAACATTCTTCAATGGAAACGGCCTGTTCACTCAGAGGCAGCGGGTGTTTGAACGACATCGACTACATTTCGCTCCGGGCACCATGACGTGTAAGGCAGGTGCGCCTTGGTGGCTAGAGATTATTCACACTGGGACGAACAAACTCCGTCTTCCCAAGGGTATGTCTCTCGGCACGATCGAGGCGAAAGAAGGTAACATGACCGTCGTGACGCCAGAACAGTGGGGGAAGTTCTTCCACGAGGACCCCCCGCTAGTGTCAGTGGGGAAGTCAAAACCAATCACGAACAGGGGGAATGATCCCCCAATTGCCACCGCGAACGTACCGGAACATCTGCGCGGCCGCCTCAAGGAGCTCATAGACCGACACCACGAGTTCTGGGACGGGTCCCTCGGGACGATTGAGGCGACCAAGCACCGGATGAGACTGAAGCCGGGCGCCAAACCCGTGCGGCTCCAACCCTACCGCATGGGTCCGCGAACCCGACAACTCGTCGGCGAGCAGGTGACCAAGATGCTCAAGCTGGACGTGATTGAACCCAGCACTGGTGAGTGGGCCAGTCCGATTGTTTTGGTGCCGAAACCGGATGGTTCCACACGCTTTTGCATCGATTATCGTCAACTCAACGATAGAACAGTGCGAGACACGTATCCTCTCCCAAGGATGGATGACTGTCTGGATTCCCTGGGAGACGCCAAGTTCTTCTCGACGTTAGACTGTATCGCGGGATACTGGCAGATCCCAGTCGCCGAGGAAGACAAGCACTTGACGTCCTTCACGACTCATGTGGGGACATATCAGTGCACCCGTCTCCCCTTTGGTCTTTGCAATGCGCCTGCCACTTTCCAGCGCGCAGTTGACATGATACTGGCCGGAGTGAAATGGCAGTATGTCCTCGTCCACTTAGACGACATCATTGTGTACTCCACGGATGCGGAGTCACACCTCTCCCACTTGGAGAAGGTGTTCACTTTGTTGGGCGAGAACGGTGTCACCCTCAAGGCAAAGAAGTGGCACCACTTAAGTAATGAGGTGGAGTATCTCGGTCATGTCATACGACCGGGACGCATCAGTGTCAATGAGAAAAACCTGAAAGCTTTCAGGAAGGCCATATACCCGAAGACGCAAACGCAACTGCGTAGCTTCCTGGGTATGTGTACCGTATTCCGACGTTTCACGGCCGACTTCGCTCAAGTCGCGAAGCCCCTGAACAACTTGGTAAGCACCTTGCTACCCAAGAAACTACTCTCTCCGACTATGGAGGAGCAGGCCGCGTTCGACCGACTACGCGAACAACTGTCTAACCCGCCCATCTTGGCACTACCAAGGAAAGAAGGGAAGTATATCATCGATGTGGATGCGAGCTACGACCAACTTGGTTGTGCTCTGTTGCAAGAACAGCCTACGGGGGCATATCTTCCCGTAGGCTACTTCAGTAGGGGACTAGAACCTGCTGAGCGGAACTACACCGTGACCGAAATCGAAGGTCTTGGTGTGGTGTGGGCAGTAACTTCACTGCGACCATACATCGAGGGCACCCGGTTCTTAGCCCGGTGTGACCATAAAGCGTTGAAGTGGATACTCACCACAACAACATGTACAAACAACCGCCTGAATCGATGGCGGATACGACTGGCCGAGTTTGACTATGAAGTTGAGTATGAACCTGGTCGACAACATGCTGTCCCGGATGCACTATCCCGCATGCCGACAGAGGGGCTGGATACTACTCCAGTCCCCAAAGACATCCCGGTGGTCGGGGTGACGACGCGGTCGGGGGCCGTATTGGACCCACGACGTTCAGAGAATAAGGAACAGGTCCCCATTTCGATGGCTGAGTTGGCCAAAGAACAACTTGACGATAGTTTCTGCCAAGAGGCCCGGAAGGATCTGAACACCATGAATCAGACTCGGTTCCATGAGAATGGTGACGGCATGCTCTGCCGTCATGGCCAACAAGAGGGAACACAACAAGTGGTTGTGCCCCGCTCCCTCGTGGCCGATGTCCTCAAGAAGGAACACTCGTCCCTCTTGAGTGGGCACCCGGGGGAAACCAAGATGTATCGGACCCGAAGACGAAGGTACTACTGGCCTTCGCTCGTAGCCGATGTGTTCGGCTGGGTCGCGGCTTGCGGCACTTGCGCAAAGAACCGGTTGATGGAGGTCCGAAGCTCCTCCGCCATGAGGTTGTTCCCCGCTACGGAACCTTTCGAGGCAGTAGCCATCGACCTTCTTGGTCCTCTCCCTCGAACTCCAGAGGGATATGAGTACCTATAAGTCATGTGTGACCGCTTCTCGAAGTTAACTCGGGTAGTCCCCCTTCGAGATGTGACCGCACTGGATGTTCTCAGTGCCTTTATTGATGTTTGGATAGCCAGTTATGGCATCCCTGACTCGACTGCGTCAGATAACGGACCGCAATTTGCGTCCGTTCTTTACCAGGGCGTGTTGTAAATGCTTGGCATAAGTACAAATTATGCCACGCCTTACCACCCACAGACAAATGGTCAAGTGGAACGCTTCAATAAGACTTTGGTACGACAATTGAGGCACTGTGTGATCAAACATGTCGTAACCTGAGCAAAGTATGTGTCCCTACTGGTCACTGCCTACAACTCCCAAGTGCATAGTACCACAGGGGAGGCACCGTTCTCTTTTGTGTGCCCCCGGAAACTCAGCCCGGTGGCGATCGAGCGCCTTCCCCAAGGCACGGGTGAAGAGGAAACTCCCTCGACACCGAGCCAAGCGCGCGAGAACTTCCGCAAGCGCTTGGATGCGCTGATCCCTCTTGTCGAGAAGTCAATGGACAAGGCCCAAGCCCGCTATAAACGGCACTTTGACAAGCGAGTCAAGAGCCGGCGAGAATCTCTCCGAGTCGGAGACTAGGTTTTCGTGAAGTCACACGAGTACCAGGGAGGTAAACTCATCTTCAACAAGACGAAAGGGCCGTATCAGATACTCAAGACTGATGGCCGGTGTCTCACCATCGAAAGTACCCATGGGATCCGTACAAAAAACAGTACTCACCAGGGGCTTTGGAATAATGATTCGGATAAAGCACCGTTCTGTAAGCAGAGGCTTTCTGCTCGCAGCAACATCTTATATTCATCAGTCTTTCCACGAAGAGCCTGAGCATGAAGTGAGCTGTCCAGCAATGTCCTCTGTTTTGCTCTCACATTGGATGGCGAGAAGATTCCAACGGATATATCCGGATATATCTGGATATATCCCAGACTCTGCTGAAAAACCCGGATTCTGAAAGGCCCTGGTACTCACGCCACTCTGGCGCCGGAACCGCCGGAGGGTGACCCTGCGTGGGAACGCGCCCTTAAGGCATGGCGTGTACCCTCCCTCCCGTCTTCAAGTGAGAAGACGATGGAGGCTGTCTTCTACCAGTTTGTCGGACAAGGGTATGATGACCACAAGCGCCTTATGCTCAAGGTCCGCTGGTTCGGGTATGGACCAAGGGAGGATACATGGGAATATGTCGAGGACCTTCCAACTGAGAAGGTCCGTCTGTACTGCCAACGGCATAACTTATCCGTAAAGCAAAAACGAGGCGTCGACGAACTCTCGTCGACTCCTCAGTGATGCGAGTCTCACTACTGGATCGCGAAGCGAGGCACGGGTGGGGCCCAAGGAAAGACTCAAGTAGGTCTACAAGTAGAATGATGGTTTACTACGACCATCAACAACTAACAAACCCAACACAAGCATGAACGACTAGAACATGAGACCCCAAGGCCTTTCCTAACCCGGCCTTGGTCCACCCACCGCCCCTCACGACTGCATGTCGGGGCGGTAGTCGTTGTTGTGGCCGCCGCCCTGCTGCGTGTCGTTCTCAGCGGGACCACCCCGAGTACGAGGGCTCTCGGGGCGGTACAGCGGCCCGTTAGGGTAGATCGGCACCGGCGGGGTGTGACTTCCACCCGCCGGGGGTCCGGCATAGAAGCCGTACCCCCCAGTCGGCTCATAGTACTGCGGCGGAGGCACCGGCGCCCGCCCGTAGTTGGGGGGGTTGTGCCACTGCGCCCCGGACGCAGGGGCGCCTGCGGCACTTGGGTGTTGGCCGCCCGACGACGGGGGGGTCGACACCGAGTGAGAGGTAGACCCGTGCCCCGTCGCGGAGGTCGGCAGCTGCGACATAGTCGTCGACAGCTGTAGCCGCAGTTGGTCCCCTAGGGCTCGCCCCGACAAGTCGTCTATGAGGCGCTGGGCCAAAGCCGGCTGCCCAGCTTGGTGGATGTCAACCGCCAGGGAAGATGCCCGCCGGCTGACCCTCGCGAAGACTTCGGCGAGGGCGATCACCGCCACGACGGGCGAGGCGTCCCAGATGTCTGCACCAACCGTAGGGAACATAGTCAGCAACCCCCGGGTGCCCTGCTCCGGCAAACTCCTGCCACGGCAGAACTCCGCACGCAAGTTGGCGGCGGGGAAGGGCTCGGCAAAAGCCGGCGGCTCGAGCGGGGTGACCACCGCCGCGCTCGCCGTCGACGGAGCGGCCCGGTGTCCAAACCAAGGCAGCGGTAGGGTAGCCGCTGCCGGCGCGTCAAGATCGACGTACGCGAGCACCCGCACTTGGGGCGGCCCGGCGCGAGAGGGACCATCTTGGTTGGCGGACCAGCGGCCGCGGAAGCTCCGCTTGGGCGGAAGGGGGTAAGTGACCCGTCGCTCCGTGTTCTTGGGGGGCGCGTGGCGCTTCCCCTACACCATCCAACCACTGGCCGGCGGCGGCGACTGTGCGCCATTGCCGGGGCCATAGGGGTATGAGTCAGGCCCTACCATGGGTATTTGTTGATTGAGTATACCCATGAGTATTTAGGTATCGGCACCCATACTCAAAAGCCAGCACCATGTGGGCGATTACACCCACGATTGGGAACGCATACAAGAAAATACTCATGCGACATCCAGAAATGAGTATCTGTCGCGTAAGAAGAAGCTTACAGTCGTACAGATCAACGCGCCGCGGAGCTGCGAACATCCTTGCTGTCTGGTCAAGCGAATCGCTCGAAACTGGGGTTTAGAAAGTGGCCGCATTAGAGTACGGCTCTGTGAGACACTCAGCTCGGCCAAGCAAATATCGGATTGCTATTACGGCTCCCTCCGCGGGCTATGATCAACATCAGTTTGAACAGGCACGCCTGGGACGTCGGCGCGAAATACCTCATCAGGTCCACACTGCTCTGTACCCGTCATGCTCCGCATCAGGACACGAAAAATGTGCTGAGGCTGCGGTACGGTATGTCGCGTGAGCTCAAGCAGTCTGAGCGCCAATTGTCATGCACAAAGAAGTGGGTGCCATCCGAACTTTTGATTGCTGGATCTCGGGTGGTGCCTGTTGCCCTCAATGCCGCGGCTGGCTCGCCGGCAGGTCGCTCACCGGCAGCTGTCCCCTCCTTCCTTTATGCTCGCGCCTGCACAGTGGCCTCTTTCCGAAAGTGCGTGTTGCTCCTTCTTTCTTGCGTCCTTTTCATTGTCTTGACCGTCTTTATGGCCTCTGTCTGCCACTCCTGGTCAGCAGCCCCGACCACTGTCTTTCGAGCGGTCGACCCCTCCACCCCCTTGTGGATTAGATGGATAATTTTTCCGACCTTTAGGACAGGATTCTCTCTAAGTGTAGTGATGCACTCATTTACTTAGATCAGGAGACTTGCTCTCCGTTTCAGAGGTGGCAGTTTGCATTCGTGTCCTCAGTGATCTGAGGACGCGTCAGCATTTAAAGACTCACAATGACGCTAACAGCGAATGGTGTTTCGTACCTGAGAAGGACTGTCCTGCCACAGAAGACACACAGCACGGACGGCCCCTGCCCCCCTGCCCCTCCCAACCGACCAGAGTGGCGCCCGGAAACCACGCGCAGAGACTTCCGGGGTTCTACGCGCCCATGAGGACCCGCGAGTGAGCATTTCTGCGCGCCGGATTTTGCTGCGGCGGCTCTTCAGAGGTTTCTGACGCCATCGGGTGGCGCGGTTACAGGCGCCTCGTCGCGCGCGGTCGGTCCCACCCGCCCGTCCGTACGCCGTTTCGACTGCCCCGTCCGCCGTGCGCAGGTGTCCTGCGTGGCGGAGTGACGGCCCCTCCCTTGGGCATCGCGCGACGCCGGTGGGCCACCCCCGCTGCGGTGGCGGCGGCGGCACCCGTCTCCCCGCTCCATGCACCTCCCGCCACGGCAACGTGGCTGAACGTGCCCCCGCGCGCACTCGCGGCTATGGAGCCGGCCCGAGTGCCCGGTGTCGATGCGTCGCCGAGCGCGCCACCGCCTTGAGGTCCAGGGTATTGCATGCACGTGCCTGGAATTGCGTTCGGCTCGTTCCCGGCCGAGAATCACGTTCCGACGTCGGCATACCCCGTCCCCCCCTCACGGCGACCGACCATTTCGGAATTTGATACAGGTTGCCTCCCCCCTGCACGCGCTGCGAGACTCTTCCTTGGACGCTGCGGCGCGCCCTCGACGCACATCCCCACTCTCTGCACTCGTTCGGTGCAACAGCCATCTCTGCAGAGGGTCTTGCTACATCGACATGGTCAGGGCAACAGTGATGGGCCACATCACGAAGGCTTCACGGTACGAGGCTGTCACTCGAGTCTGTCAGCACGACCAATCCTCGTGCTCGCCGAGCGCTTGCGATGATGTCCAAAATCATAGAAATCGTCCCCATCAGATCTCGACAAGAAGTGATCCCCCATTTCGCAAAGTAGCCCCGCCTCAAGAATATATGTGATGAGTGAGTATCAGATACCCACATCCTTGGATATTTCATATACCAATACTCACGTTGCGTGTCTGAAAGAGCGAAAATACTCTGTCCCAAGATGTTCGGAGGGAAAATATCCACGACCAAAATCGATACCCATGATAGGGCCTGGTATGAGTCAACCCCCAGGCGCTTTTGAAGGAACAACTCGCCCTTCGAGAGCCCACAGAAGCAATGGACGAAGCCGCGCGTCGCCGCGTCCGTCCCCTCCGCTACAGTCCGACGGAGGAAGGGTTGGAACGACACCCAGTCCAACGTGTTGTGGAGGATGATCATCTCCTCGAGGAGCTCGGCATAGTCGCCGTCCCGCCCATCGCCCAGGCGAGCAGGGGTAAGAGTACACATCCCCTCGACCAAGGCATTCGACAAGTGCCACAGGTACCCCTTCACCTTGAGGGAAGCCACCCAAACGGGGGCCACCTCGACGACCCACTGCGTCGCGAGTATGGCATAAAGTCGGTGCCCCTCCTCAATCGGCCGCATCCGCGACAAGTTGTACGCGAGGAAGCCGGGGAGCATCGCCGGGAAGCCCATCGGGACCTCCATTTCCTGCCACCACTTGGGCAGGACGACATACTTGCGGCGCCGGTAGTCCCGGGTGCGGGGGAACTCCAATTGGAGAACCGAGACGAGGTACCGCTCGTCGCGCCGCCAGCCATACTCATGTCGGGCGGAAGGGTGGTTCACATGCGGGTCCCTCGTCGCCAAGTAGGGCGGGGCCCGACAACACCAACGCCAAACGACAACCGGGTGGTCCGCCGCCAACTCGGTGGCGCCCGTACTCTGGGCAGGACACCGACGTACCGGGTTGAGACGACCCCAATCCTCCCGCTCGAGTAGGGCGGCGAGGTCCACCAGCCGCCCGGCAGGGAGAACCACGTGCCGGGGGAAGCGCGCGAGTCGGCGGTTCCACTCCTTCACCTGCTCCAAGTCGGGAAAGGTGATGTAGATCGAGAAAAGATGACACCCCCCACCCATGGAAGTTGGGTAGTTCGGGGGGACCCACCAGTCGAGGTCCTCCGACCGACCGGACTCGACGGGCATCGCCGCCGCTTGGCCTGGCGTCGCTGACGCCGCGACACCTTGACGCACACCCGACTCGGGCGTCGCCACGGAAGGGGGAGCGCGACGGGGGGCAACGCCGACTGTGGCGTTGCGGACGGTGCCCCGGCCGCCGCCCCGTCGATGTCCATGCCCGCGAGCGGCTCCTCGTCGAGCAAGTCCGGCGCAGGAGTAGCCGCCGCCGACATCTCCCGTTGCACCCTAGTAAGGGGAAAATGTGGAAGGGGGGGGGAACGGGGGCAGAGAGAAGGCAACCCGAGTGAGGGGGACCCAGAGGGACTGGGAGCAAGAAGAGAGCCGCGCGCGTCCGCGGACGACGAGGGTGATGGACGATGTGCGGCAGCCCAAGTGAGGCTGCCGCCTCACACCGACCGCTAAATAGCGTCGGTGTACCAGTGCGCGAGTGAACCGCACACCCACCGACCCCTCCTTCCCTCTACCACGGGGCCAGCACAGGGGAAGAGTGTCCCCTGCGTCCCACACAGGCGAGGACACCTCCACGCAGCAGGCACAGGGGAACAGTGTCCCCTGCGCCTCCAACAGCAAAGGCGCAACGACTCCGCGCGCCCTGCACCCTCAACGTAGAGGGGGCCTGACACAGCCGTCACACCCTCTTCTCGCGGACCACTCGTCCGTTCCCGGTCAGCCGGTGCGGCTGACCCTTGAGAAGAGGGAAATGTGGCAGCATGGCCACACGTAGGCCTGCGAGATTTGACGGCTGATGGAGCCATTTAATTGGATGGTCCACAGACGGTCACGCCCTTCGGGCGGGTCGAACCCGGAGCTCGGCTAAGTAAGGCCGAGAT
>Ga0209831_1005112_pt1 | contig 10020 bp, 8 predicted proteins | sample Maine_Asex4_meta_FD_187451 | JGI IMG/M metagenome (GOLD analysis project Ga0209831, IMG submission 187451) | Marine algal microbial communities from Maine, USA - Maine_Asex4_metaG (SPAdes) (version 2) | ecosystem: Host-associated > Algae > Red algae > Unclassified | place: Maine, USA | collected...
TTGTCTTAACGGCATGCTCTCCGTCAGAGGCTATGCTAGGGTGGTAGAACAGAGTCGACGCAAATCCTCGTAGCGACAACAGTGCCCGGAGAAGTGCCGCTTGGTGCGGCACTGTAGTGCCGCCCCTGAGTATGGATTCCAGCACTTTCGGAGTCACAGTAAGTAGGACGGCGTAGTCTGACATTGAGAGTGTCGTTCCCCCCATCTTCTCGGGCTCGAAGGTGGTCAAAACAGTGTACGTGGGTACATGTGCGGCACACGCTCGCACCTGTCGCACCAGGAGGTCCCGCTGGTCAACTGAGAGCGCGCCATAAGCCTCCTCGAGAAGCTGTGACGCCATGCCGTAGTATATGAGATGGGAAGGCGCTGCGATGACATGCTCATGTACATCAAAAGACCCAGGCCCTCTCCCCTCCGTCAACCGTGAAAAATCGTCACCAGCACCAACTGTCACGCCATTTAGCAGGAGGGCGCACTTCATAGCCGCTGTAGAAAGGTTCGGAGTTCCCTTGACTCTCGAAATGATGGCGGACGTGCGCTCCTGTATGCGAGCGAAGCGGACGTCTCTGACGTCGAACGTATCCACACTGCTCTTGGCCTGATCCCGTCGCTCCGTCCTCGTCTTTGGCTGGACAATGTCACAGCTAGTGCAGTGCTCGGTACCACTCGCTCCAACAGAGCTAGAGTACGTTGCAGCCATTGGAAAGTCAAACACTCCCATGCACGGAAAAACGTGTACAAGAACATCTTGCTTAGTGACAGCGTCATACACAACGACACCTTCTTTTGCGAGAGATATCAAGTCTTCAACAATGGCCTTAACGACTGGGCCGGCATCTGCTCGGGGAGGAAGGTATGCCAAAGGCCGCACGGAGTGCCTCCTGTTCTCCAGAGTAATGGACGCGTACGCACCTTACAGGCCCATGACGTTTCCTCGTCGGCGCTTGTGGACCGCGTACTCGTCACCATTCAACGATACATACACGGCGTACGGATCCTTTTCCGGTACAGACAGTGACGGCTTCTCTGCCGCTTGTAGCAGCTTGAGAGGCTCTGACCCTGGCAGCAGGAACCACGCGCTGGGCTCTTCGCCATCAGGCTCCATTGGAGTTGCAGTGTACACACTTCCTGCCCGCACAAATCGGAGAGTGAATAAACCGCCCTCCGAGAAGCATTCCCGCAGATGAGGAGGGATCACAGAGTTCTCGCTCACCGTGAAAGATGCCATGAAGTCACCAACTCGAAGCGCGTCTGGTGGAGCATACGAGCCCGGGCTGATAGTGATTTGACCAAGCTCCGCGATGCCAGTGCTCTGCAGCGTTGCAGTGATCTGCTGCGATGCTGTGCAGTCGACAGTCGCAACACAACCGATCGTATACAGAGTGCCACCTAGCCGGAAGCCATTCCTAGCGTTAAAGTGTGATGGGCCCCGTGCGACAACTGTTTGAAAGAACTCCGTTGGGCGCTCGAGCGTTCCAAGTCGCGCGTCCCCAGACTGGTGGAAAAATGATGCGGTGGCACCGTCAGCGAAGTCTCTTTTCATGTGGTCGGAAAAAGGAGTGCAGAAGACGCTGCAATCTGGTCATCTGCGGGGCTCTTTGCCTTTTCCTTTAGGTACGTAGCGAGAGGTTCTCACCTCTTTAACGGGTGCAGCGAAAAGCATCATCTCCTTTCGGATCTTGTGGAGGCGGAAGCGTGAAGGCCACGGTTGCACGGGCTCGAAAGCGTTCTCTGCTTCACGCATGACGTCGTACTGTCTTTTAGAAACGCGGGAGCGACCAAAGAGATACCCGAAGCAGACAAACTCGCGACGCGAGTAGAAGCCGCCCGCGGGCTCCTCCTCGTCAGAAGAAAAGGCCATGTCTTCAGCTCCGCTCCAATCAGCCACGCCGTCCGACAAAGCCGATGTGTCTGAATCATCACCGCCCTCAGAGTCCGAATCGCTGCCACCCGATAAGGGGACGCCAACGGGGGTATGAAGGCCTGGGGCATTCGTCGGATCTGTCCTGTATTCTTCGGCTGTACGAGTCTGGCGCGAACGACTGACTGCAGCACCACTATGCCCAGTAACCGCTCCCGCACCACGTTCTAAAGCTATGGGAGCGACATGAGGTAGAAGCGCATCACTGAAGTTGAAGTAGGCCGGTAGACGCTTTCGTCGCATATGGCTCGGCATGGTGCCCTGGCGAGTGACTGAGTGGTAAGGAGGTACCTGGAGACGGTCGCAGGCGCAGGCAAGCGCACTGGCCTTAGCAGACCTCGAAACTGGGAAAGGCGACTTGGGACATCGCAAGCGAGGTGTGGTCGCTGCTCTACCGTGGCCATCTCCCGCTATAAGGTGCTGCCACCACCAGCACGCAAGAGATACTGTTCCCGGCTTTTGTTGAGGAACATTCCAGTTGCAATATTTTTGTACTTGCCTAGCTCTCAGGTGCCTATATGTCTCTGAAGACACTTCGACGATCACTTCAGATGTTCACGTTTACGCCGCTACGTGAGCATGCTCGGGGATTGTGTCCAAGGGTATCCGACAGTACGCTTTGTTTTCATTTCTTTTAACAGTCGGCGAGACTGTCTCTTTTGTTCGCACACTTACCGTCGCACAGGATTTCTCCGAGAGCACGACAGAGGCTCATTCTTGGGCCTACAAAGGAAATATTCCGGAAAATATCTGGCGTTTTATCCTGCAGCCTGCCGCACGTTTATCCCGCAATCCTTCTCGGCGGCCATCCCAAGGCCTGTTTTCTTACCTTCGCGCAATCAGGCCTGTGGATGATTCGCTCGTCTATCCAACATGCGGCAAATGAGCGCTTCCGTGCGTCATCCGCAAATCCATTGGGAGAATGACCTGGCAATCGCGTCATCCCTAGTTTGGAATCTTCCAAGGGACTTCTCATTTGAACGATCCCATGCTTGTCTCAAACTCATCCAGGGATTTTTTCGAGGATGTCTCCCATCCCATCCTGACGTGAACCTGAGATCAACCTGGCCAAATCGTTCGGATGATCCCTCACCTATTTCAAAACGGGCTCCAGAACATTTTAAGGAAGAGGCCCCGTCCCACTGTGAAGCTGCCCACGCGAGATCTTGAGATTTTCTACTGTCTCCTCGACAGAAGTGCAGAAAAGAAGAGGAGCTGATGTTGATTTCCAGGCTGTATGGGCACATGTAAGCAATCAGGAGCACCAAGTCAGTCACAGGGGCGCATCTGATTGGTGGAGAGAGTCGGCCCACTAGTCAATCTCTGTCCACCAGGACAAAATTCGGGGATCAGCAATATTCCCAGAAAGAGCAGCCGAGGCCGGAACCTGGTCACAGAGAGGCATCAAAAATAGGCTCAAACGAGCCTGAGAGGCTCAAATGAGGCGGTTAGTAGAATGGACACTAGGCGTGGCCACGGGTCACGCTTTCCATTGGCGTAGGTTGGCTCAAAATGGAACCAGGGGATTGCCAAACGGTTGGGGGCGCATCCAAACAGGTCTGTTTGGAGTGGCGCGCTTCTAAACGGGCGCTTTTGGAGTGGCCCTGCCGTCGAAGATCCAAAACTAGAACAATCGCGTGTCACGGACACGAGGTCGATTAGGCGCCTAGAATATGTGAGGATGGTCAATTTTTGGACCGTCACACCCTAGTTTTGGATCGCATCCCAGCCACAAATGCCCATTTGGCAATTCCAGGCATGTGCATGCAATACCCTGGCCTTCAGGGCGGTGGCGCGCTTGGAAACGCATCGACACCAGGCACGCCGGCCGGTTCCATAGCCCCGAGCGCGCACGGGGGCACATACAGCCACGTTGCCGTGGCGGGGGGGGCGTGTGGCGGGGAAAGAGGTGCCGCAGAGCGCCTTTGACGTGTCCGAGGTCCGGCGCGTGCATCGAGGCCGTCTGGTCATCCGCAGACTTTACCACCCGCCGGTCGGCGACGCTCGCTCCCGCAACGCCGCGCCCTTTGACGTCGTTGGCGACACCCGCTACGCCAAGGTGCAGGCCAAGGTGTCCGGCAAGGCCGCACACCAGTTGGAGCTCGTCTACAACGTGGTGGCGTGGATCCAACGGCTGCACAACCGCCAGCTCGAGCACAAGGAGGCGGCGGTGCGTGCCGGGAGCGCGCAGTCGGCTTTCGACGTCAACTCGTGTGTGGTGCTACACCAGCTGTTCACGCTCGTGAGCGCCCGCTACAAGGTGCTCACGTTGGCAACATACGACACGGCGGCGTCCGAGACTCTGCGGACGTTGGTCTTTGGCCACAACGAGCAGGAAGTGTACTGCCCGGCCTACAACTTCCTGGCGACGGCGCAGAAAGCCAGCCTCGTCCGGGTGGCGGCCCAGCGCCACAGGGATCGCTAGGCGGCGGGCGTCCGTGACGACAAGGATGGCTGGCCGTTCAAGGGGGGGCGCCCCAACCGGGGCGTCTAAGCCTAGCGGCTCGCCGGCGACGCAGACCCCCCGCCGTACCGGGGGGTCGGGCGCGTCCCCTCGCTTGCCGGGGGGCGCCGCAAGCAATAAGGCACGCAAGAGCCGCTGGCCCGACGCCCGGCGTCTGCGGCAGGTGTGGCGACAGCAACAGGACGACGAGGCGGCGGGCGCCGCCCCGCCCTACTCGACGCTGCTCGCCGCCCTGGCAGCATGGACCGCTCTGGGGGCGGCCTACTGGGTCTTGAGGACGATTCAGTACGGCTTCCGTGTCCCTTGGGAGCGGCGGCCGCCCCCAACAAGGTCGGTGGGCTACGCGCTCACCGACGACGAGCTGGGCTGGAGCAGAATCGAGGTCGGACGCTGGGTGCTAACTGGGTACGTGCGGCGGCTGTCCCAGGCCGCCGGCACCGGCTTGCCGTGGGTGTCGCAGACGTTTGTGGCGCACGGTGGCAAGGCGCGGCTGGTGATCGACCACCGCGCCATCAACCGCCACATCCGCAAGCGTGTCTTCCAGTACCAGCGCCTGCAATCTTTTTTGCGACCCTAGTGCCGGTCGAGCACCTCGTCTCGTGGGACGTCAAAGACGCGTTCTACCACGTCCGCATCCTCCCCGCGCACTGGAAGTCCTTCCGTTTCGTTGTGGCAGGGGTCGTTGTCGAGCCGCGGGTGCTTTCGTTTGGGATGAAGCTCAGCTTCTAGGTTTGGACCAAGGTGATGCGGCTGGTCGTGGCCGCATTGCGGTTGCTGGGCTACCGGGTCAACGCCTACGTCGACGACTTTGCGTCGACAGGCCGCGGCCCGCAACCCAGCACCGCCGCGGCAGCGACAGCGGGGCGCCGCGACATCCTGCAGCTGTTCCGGCGGCTGGTGCTGCAGGTGCACCCGACCAAAGGAGAGGCCGTCGGCACGACGCGACTGCCTCTCCTCGGGTTCCTTATCGACACGACGCGGCAGGTGGTCGTGCTGCCGGCGGCGCGGCTGACCAAGCTCGTGACGGGCGCCAAGGTGCTGCTTTCGGAGGCGACCCGACGCTCCTGGCGGGTTTCCTCCTGGAGCTTGCAGCAGTTTTCAGGGATGACCGTGTCGTGCTACCTGGCCATCCCGTCGGCGCTTTTCCGCCGGCGGCGGCTGTACGACGTGACGCGACCGAAGATACGGGTGTCCCGACTGTCGCACGGGGCGGCCCGGGACCTGCGATGGTTCACCATGCTGGAGCAGGAGCCGGGCGTCGGCCGCGCCCTGTGGCCGTCCACGCTTGGGACGCTAACCACCGACGCCTCACCCTACGGCTGGGGGGGGCACTGGCAGCACCTGCTGCCGGCGGCGGGCTTCTTCTCGGCGGCGCAGCGGGACTTACACATCAACGTCAAAGAAGTGGCGGCCGTGCGGTTCTGCCTGCTCGCCTTTGGGTCCCAGCTGCTGGGCGAGGAGGGCCTGCTGCAGTTGCGGGTCGACAGCCGGGTGGCGATGCACGTCATCAACGGCTTCTCGAGCCGCTCGCCGGTGCTCATGGCCGGGCTCCGAAACTTGCACGAGGTGGCGTTGCTGTACCGGGTGGCGCTGCGCGCGTCGTGGCTGCCCTCGATGGCCAACGTTTGGGCGGACACCCTGTCGCGGAAAGGCGACCGCGACGACTGGCGCTTGTCGGACGAGATGTTCACCCGACTGCAGCTGCGGTACGGATGCCACACAGTCGATCGGTTCGCCACGCCGCTCAACGCCCTCTGCCCGCGTTTCAATACCAAGATGCACGCGCCGGTAAGGGAGTTTAACTGGGTCAACCCGCCCTTCTCCCAGGCCGCGCGCGTTCTGAACAAGGTGTACGCGGACAAGGCCACGGAAACCGTGATCCTCCCAGTCTGAATGGAGCAGGAGTGTTGGGCGCCCGCCGTGGCGTCCGCCACCGAGGCGTACCTGCTGCAACGATCGGCCGGCCTCTTGGAGTCCGGGCGTTGCCACCGCCCCGCGCCGCCCCCCCGCTGGCGGTTGGCGGTGCTGCGGTTTTTTCAAGGCGGCCGCTCGCCGTCGACACGGGCCGAGGACGCGGCGGTGGCGCGGCGCGCCGATTATTGGCGTGTGCCCCACGGCGCTCGACGGCGGCGACAACGTGGCGCCGCGACCTAGGTCGGGCACTGGCGGGTGCCTGCCCCGTCCGCGGCGCTGACGCTGCTGCCGCCCGCTTCCTCTGGAACAACAGCATCAAGGAATCGACGGCCGACCGGTACGACGGCCAGTGGCGGGGCTTTGTCGCCTACTTCGGCGCGTGGGGCGTCTCCGCGCTCCCCGCCTCGACCGCCATGATCGTGACCTTCGTTGGCCGCCTGTATCGGAGCCGGCGCATCGCGGCCATCTCTCTCAAGCCGATCATGGCGGCCATGCGCATGCGGCACGTGGCCGCGGGAGTTTCTAACCCGTGCGACGACGAGGAGGTCCGGGAGGCCCAAGCTGGCTTCTGGCGAGCCGGCCTTGACCTTCGACCTGTCCACAAGCTTCAGCGGCTGCCATTGCCGGCCGCCGTGGCCTGGCGACTCGCCGACTTGACGTCTCGCTCACCGTCCGCCCGGCGGCGGCACCTGACGGCAGTGGTAATGCAGTTTTGGTGGATGCGTCGAGCGGGTGACATCACCCGCCTCACGTTCGGTGACGTCGACGCCCGCGTCGACGGCTCCACCCACTACAAGGTGGCTCGTCACAAGACGGAGGTGACCACCGGTTTGCTCGCGCGCTCCCTGCCGCGGGACCCCGGCCCCCACCTCGACCTCCCCCATGTTCTCCTCGGACGCTTCGTCATCGAGCTGCGCGCCGCTGGTCGCGCGCCCTCTGCTCGGTTCTTCACCTCCTGCGCGCCCGCTACCGCGTCGGCGGTGATGACCGGCTGGCTGCGCGACGGCCTGCGTTGCCTTGGCGTTACGCCGCCTGTCGGGCCGTGCTACTCCTCGCACTCCCTCAAGTCGGGCGGCGCCACCGCGGCCAACGCCATTGGCATCAACCGCGGCGCCATCGCGGCGCTTAGCGCCACGACGGAGGTGACGTTGGCCGCCAACTACATCTCCGCCTTGTGCATCCAGTCTGTTTTTGATGGGTATTTTTTCACCAGCCTTCTTCCTCGATAGCGGCGGCGGGCGTACTCCATCTTGGTTGGCACACGCGGGCTCTCTCACTCTTGGTAACCCCTCCGTATAGCTTGTCCGTCGGTTATTGTACCTTGGGCGGCGATTTAGGGGGGTTGGGGCGAAGAAGCTTTCGGCGTGTTCGGGGAATGGGCCTGTTTCCATTCCCCACCGGGGGAAGTCTGCGAGGATTCGGATCCCGCCTGAGATTTTCTCACCGGCGGCACCCGCGGTTCCGAGCCGCAGCGCGCTCTGTAGCCACACAGACGCGCCGTCCCGATCCGTCCCCAGCACCCTCAAGGAGCCGCCGCTTGCGGCTCCCTCCTGGTCCCCCGGATCCCCACGTCCGCTGTTTTTCTGCTGCACGCCGTCCCACCCTGCCCGCACTCCGTGCCCGACCACTGCTTATCTCATTTTCGAGGGGGCGTCTCTTGAGTGGCTCATTTTCTTTTCCGAACTGTTCTGGTTCATTTTTTCGTCTGCAGCTCGACTACTATATAGAAACATCACATGGCACACGCGGGCTCTCTCTCTCTTGGTAACTTGGAAGTCGCTGCGCGTGGTCGCCGGGCGCAACTCAGGGCGGTGGCCACCGCCCCCCTGCCCCCCCCTATGTGGGGGAGGGCCGGGGGGCAGGGGCCGTCCGGGCCCTGTGATCCCTGTGGCAGGACAGTCCTTCTCAGCCACGTAACTTCATTCGCTTTTAGCGTCATCGCGACCCGTCCAACACTGAAAGCATTGTTAAAAATAAGAAGCTATCGCAATATTCATGCCACGTTGCACAACGTGTCTCATTGAGCACCTGAAGTCCGACGTAACACCACTGTTTTGATGAAGAAGCCCTCTTTTTGTTCGGGTCACGGAAATCAAACTACCTACTTGATTCTGGCTTCTGCTCACAAAGAATAGCCGTGCGGCTATCGCTTTTCTATTTCGAGTCGAGGCTATCTCACGGGAGCCTCTGATTGGCCCATATGATGGACTGCAAGTTCCTTCTGGGCAGTGATGGTCGCCGTTCCGGAACTTCCGCATGAGCTGTCGTACATGGCAATCGTCCTACAGCGACGCCCTTCTGGGCGTGGACGTCATCAAGCGCTGCACATTTTGACCTGTTTCTCTGTCCGTCGGCCGACGAGCGTCCTCTGCGCCTTCGTTATGGTTGATACGGCCGCTCACCACAGTTGTCAACTGCCGCTGCAGTGAATCAAGTCCTTGTGGAAAACATCGTCTTTATCGGACCCAGAAAGGACGTGGTGATAGGAATCCTGCAGGTCCTTAGGCTGATGATAGCAAAGCAGCCAACCGCCGACGTACACGTGGCTGTCTGAGGACGCGGACTTGGTTCTAGAATGGAATAGCCGATAGAGGAAGCCTGAGATGTTGACAATGCTCTGACACGCCCTCAGATCCCAGAGGACACGAATTTGGTCGTCTCGGCGACGAGGACGCCCCCGAGGCCATGACCGAGAATGATTTGATGACCATTTGCTCTGGCTTTGTGCGCCGTGAGATGGGTGGGACTGTGGCCGGTGGGGGGGCCGATGGAGGCCAGGCGAGCCGACGTCCCGTGATGCTGCGAATCCTTTTCGACGCAGGGTGGCAGAGGCCAAGAGAGTGTGTCGCATGCAGCTGTTTCCTCCATGTTTTCTGGCATTTTTGTGGTCTTTGGAACCGCCTAAACTACAAAAGTCTTCGGTACTTGAAATTGCCTACCAAGTATGTGTCAAAACACGGGGGCCTCATTTGGGGCGTGAAGAGGGGCGTGGCAGTGTTGGCAGCGTGCAGAAGGGCGTGATAAGGCGTGCATCGCCCACCCCGCCACCCAAAAACGGGTGTGATGCACACCCCTACTCTGCTGTACGCTCCCATCGGGGGGTAAGGTAGACGCGTCACGCCCAATCAGAGCATTGTTACTAATGAGATGCTATCGCCATATTCACGCCACGTTTCACAACGTGTCCCATTAAGCACCTAAAGCCCGACGCAACAACACTTTCTAGACTGTCAGATTTGATTCAGTTGCCCAACGGACGCCCTCTCCATTGGGGAACCGTTTGAGCGTCTCCACCAATGGATCCAAACACCCAAACGCCTAAACGTGGCACGGTTTCGCCAAACGGGCATTGATGGCTGGGATGCGATCCAAAACTCGGGTGTGACGGTCCAAAAATAGACCATCCTCACATATTCTATTCGTTTGATCGACCTCGTGTCCATGACACGCGATTACTCTAGTTTGGGATCTTCAACGGCAGGGCCACTCCAAACGGGCCTGCTTGGAGGCGCGCCACTCCAAATGTTAATATGTCGAAGAAGGTTGGCTGCCGCAGACGGTGGTGGACCGGCGGCGGCGGCGGGTTTACAGGTAAAGTGAGATCAGTCGGGTTATTTGGGCGAATTATTAACGAGACAACAATGCGGTGAAATGAATGCGAGGGGGATGTGGGCCGATCGTTTTAAACTCCCCGGTCGTGGGCGAGACGAGGGGGGGGGGG
>Ga0209831_1005113_pt1 | contig 10018 bp, 6 predicted proteins | sample Maine_Asex4_meta_FD_187451 | JGI IMG/M metagenome (GOLD analysis project Ga0209831, IMG submission 187451) | Marine algal microbial communities from Maine, USA - Maine_Asex4_metaG (SPAdes) (version 2) | ecosystem: Host-associated > Algae > Red algae > Unclassified | place: Maine, USA | collected...
ACGGGCGCGGGGCGTTCGCGGTCGGGACGATGGGAGCCCGGTGAATCGAGAGGTTCACGCCGGGTTCTGAGAGAGGCCGAGGGGGCAGTTCCCTCGGCCTACTCACCCGCCGGACACTCCCCCCCTCAGAGCTTTCCTGACGCACGTACATGTCCATCACGTTGCCGGTGCTCAGCGTGATGTAGACGGTGCGGAACAGTCCCGGGTGCAGGCCGTCAACCACGCGCCGGCTCAGGGTGGCCTTGCCCGAGCCGGGCTCGCCGGTCAGCAGGCCGATCCCGCGCAGATCGAGCAGGTGCCTGAGTCGGATCTCGGCCTCGCCCTGGGCGCCGGCATCGAACAGCTCCCCGGCGGCAAGCGTGGAGTCGAAGGGGAAGCGGGTCATCGCGAAGTGCTTGAGATACATCAGCGCGCCTGTCCGTCATCATCGTGGCCGCGTCCGCTGCCGTTGTCGTGTGCCCGCTTGTTCAGGCTGCGCATCGACAACCCGGCCGGCGGTGCCGCAGCCGGCGTGTCGCTCTCGGGCGTGCCGTTGTGCGCATGACGCTTCACCCCTCGGCAACCGTGAACAGACGGCCATCAATGAGCGCGGACACGCTCAACGACAAGTACGACTTCCGCGACGATGGAGCCTTTTCGCCGCGCAACTGGACCTCCGGCATCCTGACCTCCTACGACTCGTTCAAGTTCGCACTCGGGTACGCCGAGGCGCGGGTGAAGATTCCGGCCGGTCAGGGGTTGTGGCAAGCCTTCTGGTTGCTCAACGGCTACTACGTCGCCCAGCAGCCCGAGATCAACATCATGGAGGCGCGTGGCTCCCATCCAGATCTTGCGTACCACACCTACCACCGCCGGGATAATGACGGGGCGGACCTACCGCAAGAACAGAAGATCACGTCGTACGGCACCCCGCGCGTCGGCTATTCGGACGCCTTCCACACCTTCGGCGTGCACTGGGAGCACGATCGCATCACTTGGTACGTAGAAGGAGTGCAGGCGCACACATATAGCGATCCGGACGTCGGCTGCCAGATCATGTACGTCCTGCTGAACCTGGCCGTGGGCGGCAACCTCGACGAGGGCCGCGTTCCACAACCCGGCAGTCCACTCGCGGAGTTCGAGGTTGACTATGTGCGTGTCCATCAGGTGACGGATACCAAGTGAATTGTGCTACTGCAGGGTCGGATACGCGGGAACCTCGTCACGTTCCTCCGGATACCTCCCGCGGACGACTTTCCGCCGGGGTCGCGACCGACGGCCGGAGTCCCCCGTACGTCGGCCGCGGATCAGGGCCGGTCCGGCGACCGATCAGTACTCATAGCCGAAAAGCCGGAGATCATCAACGTAGCGCTCCGCTATGACAGCCTTCGTGGCGTCGGAGTAGTAACTTTGATAGTCATCCCTGCGCGTCGCGTTGCTGCGTGGCATCGACTCCGGGTTCTCGACACCGAACAAGCGGTACAACTTCATGATATCCGAGTCGAGACTTTCGGTTCGACCGATGAAGTCGACGAGAATGGAGCCGCTTTCCGAAAGGATGTAGCTACTCTGCGAGTTGCCGGTCGAGAAATTCAGCACCCAGTCCTCGAATGAGTTTTCAAGGATGTTCTTCTGGTGCGTCCTGAGCTCCCACCCGTTTTTCTCGAACAGGGCGCGCTCCCTTTGATGGGTGTATTCGTACAGCGAGACCACGAGATCAAAGGGGTTACGCACGAACGCGAACGAGAAGTAGCGGCGGTACGTCTCCATGCCCAAGAACTCGACGCGCAATTGTGCGGAAGCATGGTTCGGGAAGGAGATGCCGTGGCCCTTGGCGAAGGATGCGAAGCCTTCCCGAAATCTCTCGTCGGCTGCCTCGTCCAGAGTATGTGTCTTCAGCAGCTTCTCTATCGAACTCCCCGCAGCCTTGGGCACATGAATGAAGTTCAACAACCTGGATTGAATCAACATTGATCTGTGCTACGCGGCCGCTTCCAGGAAGCTGGTAGGCTCACGCCGTTTCTCGCGACGCCTGAACAACGGGTTGACATTGGACAGCCCCGATTCGGTGAACAGCTTGTCATATCGACCGTGCAGCTCACGACGGCGAAGGTCGTAGTCGACATCTGAAAAGCTCGTCTTCTCGAGCATCACGGCCAAGTCATCGTCAACATGGATATCCTCCACATTGACGCGGGGCAGCGCCAGGGTCTCAGCCAATTCGCGCGTGCGTTCATCGTGATAGACGAGAACACCGGGAGTACCCGCCTGAATCGTGTTCAGACAGCCATGTACCCGCTTGCCGATACTCATATCGCAACTCCTGGAAAACTCCATCCATGATTCGACTTGAAGAAAGGCGTGGCTCTGCTCGCGAAATTTGGCAGCGAATTCTGGCTCGGACGTATTCGGCATCAACCGGCTCTCAAGGCTCGCGATCCAGCGAGCGGTGACCTCATCGCCTCCTCGCACGAAGTCGATCAGTTCACTCGGAAACGTGTGGACGTAGTGATAACCGTGCTTGCGAACCAGAGAGAAGAGGTGCCTTTCGGACTCGATGTTGGGAGAATCGAAGTTCTTTCGGCCTAGCTGCGAGTAGACCGCGACACGACGTGGCGTATTCTCCCTAGCGCGAACGAAGCCTTCGCTCAGACGCTTTCCGAGTTGCTCGTCGGGATTAATGAAGTTCGACGGACAACCCGTGACAACAACATTATCGACTCCGTGGTCGGCCAGGACCTGAGCCGTGAACGGTCCTCTCACACCGATGGCCACCGAGCGTTCCGAGAGAACATCGAGAAAACGCTTGCTTCCGGCCGGCAAGGGTTCCGACAGCCCACCGCCGAGCTTCGCCTGTGCCCCGAGACCCACGGCAAGCACCGGAAGGTTGCATCTCTCGATGAATGTCGCAAGATAACCCATATTGAACGACGGGTTTATGTTGTTGGCCATCGGCAGAACGATGATGTCCGCTTGCTCGCGAACCGCTCCGGGATCCATCTTTGTGTCCAGCTCGCGGTAGTCGCCCAGATCGCGACACGTTGCATAACGGAACATCATGTTCCCCAAATTCTGGGTCGTCCGGGCAAGCACGGTCGAGGTGGGAAGGTTGGCGGAATCGACCCTCGCGTACGAACCAATAACACCGGCTCTTAGAGTGGATTTGTCCATCGATTTTCTCACGTGTCAAAAAGAGGGGTTGATTTGAAAGACGTCCGCTGGCGAAGGTCGATCCAGTGCAGCCGATCGAATGATTAATTCGTGCTCCGCAGCATCGAACGTTAAATGACGATTGCATGGGCATCGGCCTTTGCGCCTGCCGTGAGCCTGCTTGTGTCCGGCAATTCTCTGGTAGCCTTGCGCATGTTGCGACGGGTATACGATGCCCCAAGTTGACGATCACCCGGGATGGCTCGCGAAGGCCGCGGAGACGATCCTTGCCTCCTGCCGCGAGCCGCACTGACTCCACGCCGCGGCGTGAATAGTTATCCGAACAGTGACCGCATCGGTAAGCCCGCGCGGACGGACCGAACACGATATCGTCGAACGGCGCGGCACCCAGAGGGGGCCCTCCCGCCGAACACACCGGCGCGCCTAGCGAGTGTGTATCCAGCGTGGACGTTCAAACGATTCGGTACAGCTCTGCTGCAACGCCGGTCCGATGACATCGGCATAGGCATCGGCCATGGCATCGGCGGTCAGCCCTCGCGCATCGAGCAGTTGCCGTGCGGCCATGCGCATGTGTCGACGTGCAGTCGGATCGACCAGGCCGGCGACTACCCGAACGGCCTCCTCCACGGTGCGGCTGCGGCAGACATGGCCATTGACCCCTTGCTCGATGAAGTCGTCGAGACCGCTGTCCATCTCGTAGACCAACGGAATGCAACCGGCCCCGAGTGCCTCGAGTAAGGACATCGGCATTCCTTCGAAGTCCGAGAACAAGGTGAACACGTCTGCACGGCAGACGATCTCGCGGGTCCGGTCGGGCGTGCAACGTCCGTGCAGCACCGCACGTCCCGCGGCCAGCTGCGCCGCCAAGGTTGACCGCAACCAGTCCTCCGCCTCGCCGGCACCGACGAATTCGAACACGTAGTCGATCCCCTGCGCGTCCAGCTGCCGCACCAGCTCCACGTATCGCTCGACACGTTTCTGCGGATGTACCAGCCTGCCCGTGTAGACCAGCCGGATAGGTCCGTCCTGGTCCTGCAGTGCATCGTCCAGTTCCTGAGCGCTGCGCCACGGTTCGACGCCATTCGGAATACACACCGTTCGTGATGCGTAGCCGGGATTCAGTTCCGACACCCGCCGCGTCACGCGATCCGACACTCCGATGATAGCGTTCCAGTAGTGACCGACGCGATTGACGTGCTCGTAGTGCTCGCAGTCGTCGCTATGTACAACGCCAACCACGCCGACGTGATCGGGCAACTGGATAACCTGCGACGAGGCCACGTAGTCGTAGTTCGGCACCAACACGCAAGGCTCGTGTCGCTGGAAGAACGCCGCGAGCGCATCGTGCACGTTTCCCGGAAACATTTCGTCCGGATCGACGTTCAGGTACTCCATCGCCACGCCCGGCATCAAGGCCGGATCCGGTGGCAGTTCGGTCTGCCGCCCACGGGTCATGAGAAGGCAGGACGTCAAGCCGCGCTCGTCCAGCTTCGAGATCAGGCTCTCGGTCAGACTGTTGATGCCGCTGATGCCCCAGTCCGGATTCAGGAAGTACACCATCGACTCGCGCCTGGGGGGCACGACAAGATCCTGTAGCGACAGCACGGGCCACTGCTCCGGCAGATCGTATTCTTTATCCGTCCGGCCGATACCCGCAGCAATACGCAGCAATTCGTCGACGTAATCGGTGAAGCTGCATTTCCGCTCGACATGGGTGACGGCAGCGTCGGCGAGCCGCTTTCGACGATCGCGATCCTCGGCGAGCCCACGTACCGCATCGCACATGGCCGGCACGTCCTCGTAGGGCACGGCCTGTCCGAATCGCTCGCCGATCAGTTCGGCGGCACCCCCCGAATTCGCTTGGTATACGATCGGCAGCCCGGCGGACAGCGCTTCGTGCATGACGCACGGGTACGGATCCGATCGGGAGCTGAGCAGGAACAGGTCGGCGGCCTGGTAGAAGGGCTCGACGTCGTCGGTACTTGTGATGACATGCAGACGCTTGGCCGCCACGGGTCCCAATGCCTTGCGTGCCCAGTAGAACGGATCGTCGTTGTCGGAGGCAGCATCCGCACCACCCAGCCACAGGAAATGCAAGCCCGACTCACCCTCGTCTCTCAACAACCGACTGGCGCAGTGCACGAACAGGTCTATACCCTTGCGCAAATCCTTTGCACCGCAGCCGAGCACCAAAACATCGTCCTCGGGAACTGACAGGATGTCGCGGATCCGCCGGCGCGCTCCCTCGTTGCCGAATCGTGCGAAATTATGCGTCAACAGGCCTTGGGGCAGGACAATGGGCTGCGGTATACCATCGGCCAGACTCGAACCCAGGCGTACGTCCGAGCGAGCCTTCACGAACGCGGACGGGAACACCACACGATCGCTCAGCTCGAAGATCTCGCCCCACGATTGCGGGGTGTCGAAGTGATCAGCGATCTCGTGCACGAGCGACACGATGCGCAAGCCGTTCGCCTTCAAATCCCTAGAGAAATGCCTGGACTCGCAGGAATTGCAGAAGCTGACGATCGGGCTACGTCCGACAAAGCTCGCGATGATGGCCCTGTTCTCCTTAACGTCCGCCCCCCAGCCGCATTGGGTCGTAATGACGTGGGAGTACCGCGCGAACTCTTTCACCAGCGGTCCGTCACCGAAGACCACCGTCGTCACGTCCAGCACCTCGATGCGGGACAGTTCCTCGACCAGTCTCAAGGCGATGAGCGGTGCTCCGGTTCTGCCGGCGCTGTGGCTCACCACCAGCACGGGGTAGCGCCTGTAGTCCTGCTCGGACCAGTACGTGCCACTGTCGGAGAATCCATAGCGTAGCGGTGCGGGGTGGCGCGAGCGCAGGCAGGCCGACGAGAACCCTCGGAACGGACGGCGGTGCTGCTCGCGCGAACCGAACTCCAGGAAGTGCTTCTCGGGACACAACCGGCCGTTCACTATGTCGGGGTTCTCGGCCAGATAGTTCGCCCGATCGAAGCGCGGAATCGTTCCATCGCGGTCGTCGAGGGCCAGGAAGTGCAGCAACGCCGGAGTCGCGTCATCCTCCCGATCGGGAAACTGTTCGGCGTAGTGCTCCAGATCGAGGATCGGGTTCGGACTGGATGTCCGGTGCCCGCCTTCCACCAAATAGTGGCGCACCGGGTCGTCATCCGCCGCCAGTGCGACCAGATCGGCATAGTAGCGACTGCGAAACGCGGGGTGAGGGTCCAGGCGCGCGGCAGCACCGGAGAACAGGTAATGATGAATCGATCCCTGTGCATCACTTGCGCCGGACACCTGTCGGTACCAGTTCGGATCGAACAGCGGCGAGGTGGGTTCGTCGGTCCGAAAGTCGTCCATCGCCAGTTCACGGTACATGGCGAGCAGTGAACCGGTCTGGATTCCGGCCTTCCTGCGCTGCTCGACCATCCAGCCGATGTCGACGATCCAGGCGGGCGAGATGTCTTCACCGCGTTCGAGAGCGTCCAGCAAGCGCAGCAGGACGGGTGACTCCGTCGAGCCTTCATCAAGCTGGCGCTCCAGGAAGACCTGATCGATGATCCAGTGCGGCGCCAGACCCTTGCGGTGGCCGGATTCGAGATAGTCGATCGCCGCCGTCAGTCCAGTCTCATCGGGGCGAGAGATTCCAGCGATCGGTTCCATCTGACCGGCGTACCAATCGGCATCGAATGCCCATGCGATGACACCGGCCAGGGCTTGCACGACTCGGACGTGATCCGTCGAGGCAAGGCAGGACGGATCCCGTCTTTCGGCGCGTGCCAGCGACTCCCAACCTGCGCACAGGAGCCTACCCTGGACCTGCATCTCGGCGAGCTGGCACAGCGGAACGGCCTGCTGGTGTACCGGAAGCGTGGCGGCGGCATGTCGGTAGTGTTCGGTAGCGCCGAGGTGATCACCGCTCCACCACAGCGACTGCGCCAGGCAGTGGTGGGCCCAACCATGCGTCGGCTCTTGGCGCAGCACCCCGCGATACGCCTCTATCGCGCCCGGAAGGTCGCCCTTCGCCTTGAGCCGCTGCGCCTGCTCGAAGCCGCTTTCATTCGTATCGGGCGATGCCCCGACGCTCTCTATCATGACGACGCTCGCATCGGAGGATGCCATGCTCGAAGAGCTGACCCCGAGCTGCGGCGAGCCCTCCTTGCCCACGGCCTCGGTGAACTCGTCTCTCGCACACTCCTGCGATCGGTCGGTGGCGGTTGTCTGCTCGATCTTGCGAACGGGAGCGTGGAGTTCGACCTCGGCAGAATCCATCGTTGACCTCGATATGCTGGAACAGGTGCAGAAAGGCGGGTGGAACACCGTCATCGGATCGGTGCCTCGCAGCCCTCTGCCTGCACAGCTGCAACGCTCGTGCCCACACTGTGAGCTGTTTCACGAAACCGTCGTTCTCCTGCGGATCGATGCTCAAGGTTGCTCGATTTCCGGCTGGTATCATCCGGCAACATGGGAACAGGCGATTGCTTTCAGCCGAGCACGCGTGCCGAGCATGCGTGCCGACCACCTCAATCGATTGCGTGGTCAAGATGGTCGAGGCCCGGGGCAAGCAAACGGCTTCGCACGAGTTTCTTGAAGCGATCTGATCGGCCCACCCGATCGTCTTCCATGAATAGCACGTCGATCGCATCCCCCGGGGCAGTGATACGTCACAGCAAGTTGACGCGCCCCGCGTTGAACACATCGTACGTGCCGAGCGTAATCACTTCGATCGATACAATCTCCCATGGGACGTTCGCCCGCGGACTGCGCTTCTGGGCGAGCGTTTGACAAGCGCTGAACGCGACGTCGGACAGGCGACATGGATTCACGTTGGGCGTCGATGATGCGACCGATGCCTGCGAGCCGGTCCCGCAGCACGTGGACGTCATCCGAGCATGAACAGCACCGGTGATATCGGAGTTCGTACGTGGCGACGTGTCTTCAACCCGGTCCTTCGCGGTATTGGATGGACGCACGTGGCTACCAATGCGACACGCGGTAACACCCCCCCGGCCGAGAGCCGGGCGCAGTCCTGTATGCATCGACTGGTCGACGGACACCGCCTTGTCACTGCCGGCCGAAACCTGCACGGCAGCCGGGTAGGTAGCGCTGCACCTCCGGCAGGCTTGAGTTCGGTGCAAGCCCCATGCTGCGATGGTTCACGATTTCGCTTTGCCTGTCGATCGGGACGAAGCGCTCGCAATCCACTAAGCTGACGCTGTCGGAAAGCTGCGGGCCTGTAGCTCAGTTGGTCAGAGCAGGGGACTCATAATCCCTTGGTCGTAGGTTCAAGTCCTACCGGGCCCACCACTACTGCCAGGATCATCCGTAGCCCCATCACGATGACCACCTTCGCCATCGACTTCGACGGCACCTGCGTCGAACACGACTACCCACGCATGGGACCCGACGTGCCGGGGGCCGTCGAGACGCTCGGAGCGCTGGTTGCGCAGGGGCACAGCCTGATTCTCTGGACCATGCGCAGCGGCGACGAGCTCGCCGAGGCGGTCGGCTGGTTCGAAGCTCGTAACATCGCGCTGCTCGGTGCCAACGTCAACGAGAGCCAGAAGGCCTGGACGGACAGCCCGAAGGTCTACGCGCACGTCTACATCGATGACGCCGCCCTCGGTTGCCCGCTGATCCATCCATCGGTCCGGAACCTAAGGGCCTGTGAAGGAATAAAGGGTACATCCTGTCGCTTCGCAGGGCGTGCCAGCCCAGGCGCGAGGAGCGGAGCCTGGCAGGGCCGGGCGACCGACGAGCAACAACGGATGGTGCGCCCTGCGAAGCGACCCTGCGGGCCGGCCCTGTGCGTTCGTCCCGGCTGCGTTGCTCACCGCGAGGGTAGCCCGGCTACCCTCGTTCGCAGCGCCTTGCGGGACAAGCGCACAGGGCCGGCAGGATGCACCCTTTGTTCCTTCACAGGCCCTAAGCGACGACACCCCGCGCCCTTACGTCGACTGGGCCGCGGTGCGCAGGCATCTGCAACGTGACCACCATCTGCCGGCACCCGGCGTGGAGCCACTGATGCCATCGTGATCGGATCGACGCACAAGGAGGCGTGACGGTGACGATCCTGACCAGGACACCCCTCATCCGGACGACGTCCGTCCGACAAGCGGCTCGAACCCGCCCCTGCCGGAAAGGGACGCGCTCGCCCCGGTGGGGAACGAACGGTCCCTGTCACGCTACCGCTGTCAGTCCAGGGTGTCCTTCACCTTGCCCTTGGTCTCCTCGGCATGGCCCTTGACCTGCTGACCCTTGCCCTCGCCTTCCATCTGCTTGTCGTCCAGCGCCTCTCCGGTCTTCTCCTTGACCTTTCCGGCCGCCTGGTCGATCTTGCCTTCCGCCTTGTCCGAATTGCCCGACATGCGCTTCTCCTGAGTGGTGTGCGTTGAACTGCTCGAGCCGCCGCGTCACGAGACTGTGCGCAAGGCGGCGGGCAATTCGACAATACGCCGCCGTCCAGCCCGGCACGCACCGGTCGTACAAATGGCAACCGCCGCCAGACGGCAACTGCCGGTGACCCTCAGTCCTCCCAGGTGACGTCCTGCCCGTACAGCGGCACCGTGGACAGCGCCATCTTGGCCGAGCCGTCCTTCACCTCGGTGGCGTGCGACAGGTAGACCAGCGTCTCGTGCTCCTCGTCGTAGATGCGCGTGACCTTGACGCTCTTCAGGACCAGGGACGTGCGCTGCGAGAACACCTCCTCGCCCTCCTCGTCACGCTCGATGTCGCCGATGACGATCGGGCCGGTCTGGCGGCAGGCGATCGAGGAGTTGGACGGGTCGCTGAAGAACTCGCCGTTGCGCACCCGGTCGATCAGGCCGCGGTCGAAGTAGGACACGTGGCAGGTGATGCCCTGCACCTTCGGGTCCTGGATAGC
>Ga0209831_1005115_pt1 | contig 10015 bp, 8 predicted proteins | sample Maine_Asex4_meta_FD_187451 | JGI IMG/M metagenome (GOLD analysis project Ga0209831, IMG submission 187451) | Marine algal microbial communities from Maine, USA - Maine_Asex4_metaG (SPAdes) (version 2) | ecosystem: Host-associated > Algae > Red algae > Unclassified | place: Maine, USA | collected...
CCAGCTGTTGTGATACTAATGACCGCATGTTGATGAGCTGCTTCTCAGTTGTTGGAGGTAATCTGTCGAACGCATCCTTTTCTGCCGCGCCATGAAGCCCCGTCGGAGAAGCATCTTGTTTTGAACGCGGCTTCTTGACTCTGACAATCGCAATCGGCCAATGTTCGGGAAAATCCACGCGCAAATCAATAGGGGAAACCTGCTCGTCGGAGGTCTTGCCCCGATCGACGATCAGTCCCCCCTCGAAGCTGCCGTAAGTTCCGATTGCAGACCGCGCCGCGCGCCCTAGGCCGACCGCGAGTTCATCTGGCTTTGGCATAGGTAAACCAAAATAACTCTGGAGCGCGATCCCGGTCGCCATCGCCAACTGAGTGCCGGATCCCAATCCGCTATGACGGGGAGTTGCTGTTTGTATTTCGAGTTGAACGGGCAAGTTTTCTACTGCCTCCAACTTTAAAGAACGATCGCCACTATAGTCGCTGTAAAAGCGATCGAACCACTTCTGGGTGATCTTTCGTACTGCTTCTGAGCGTTCGCTGTTATTGGTTTCGCGTTTACCGATGTCTTGAGATTTCTCTGTAACAAGAAATCTTTCGGCGGGAGAGGCTACTATCACCGTCGGGAGAGCCGCCACCATCAATCCCACTCCACCGAAAGAGCGCTCAACTTCATGACCAACCGCGAACAACCCAAAGTGCAGGCGGCTGGGAGTGGATACGGATAACTTCATGGGTGGCTTAGAACAGTTGGGCGTCACGAAAAATCTGGAAGAAAAATTCAAAAAACATAATTACCCAAAGAATACATCGAGAGCGCGACGCTGGGAAGGCAATTGAGGCGGTAAGGTCTTCTATTGAACTTGCGAAACTAGCAAAAAAGAGTTTGCGTGAAGGCGTTCCAAGTGACATAATATTAGCAGAAAGCTTACGTTTCATTTGCATCTGCTTCCAACCGTTTTGAAATGCCAGCCGGGTCAAGTATTCGCCCGGTGATTCTGCAGTAAGGATGCCAAAATGAATTCTCTAAATCAGCGTTTGGAAACTATCAAACCTGTTGCTGCCCCTGTTGAAACAGAGCCGCAAGCAGCGGTCGTCACTCCGGCCACGTTCGAAGTTCGAGCTCGTCAGAATTCCAAATATCGTAAGTATCTTTCTCGTCGCAACTGGAAACAAGGTCCAACGGACCGATATCGGGTCCAAGAATCCGACGTTGAGGACACGCCAAAGAGCTGGCTGAAACGACTGCTTTCAGGCTGGATGTTCAGCCTAATTGTCCACTTCCTGTTGCTGCTGTGGTTGGGAACCTTGATCACCAACTTCGAAACTGAAGGTCCGCTGGCGTTGAACTTTAGCACGGTCCACGACGATATTAGCGACTCAATTTCGATTGACATCTCGCCAATGGACCTAGACGCCGTTTTTGAAGATGACGGCGGTGCTTTGGATTCAGAAATCGTTGAACCAGATCCAGCTCAAAACTTAAGAGACCAATTACAACCGGTCATTGATCCGAACATGGCGGAAATTATCCCTGAAGATTTTGAAACTGAATCGACGTCGGATAGTTCAATTTTTACTCCGGTGAACTTGGGGACGGTTGGCTTGGACGAGGGCGATAAGGATGGAAAAGATAGCGGCAAAGGAAAAGGATCCAAAGTAAAGTTCTTCGGTTTAGAATCAATCGGCAATCAGTTTGTATTTGTAATCGACTGTTCGGGGTCGATGGGTCACGAGGATCGTTACCAGCGAGCCGTCTATGAGCTAACGCGTTCAATGGACATGCTGAAAACTAACCACCGCTTTTTAGTAATCCTCTACAATTCGAGAACTTATCCAATGCTGGGCATGGCGGAGGAGAAAATTCGCTTGATCTCGGCAACGCGCACCAACAAGAAACGCGTAGAAAAATGGTTGAAGAACCAGCAACCAGGTAATGGCACCAAGCCAATGACAGCCATGAAGACGTCTTTAGATCTAAAGCCAAGCACAATCTATTTACTATCAGATGGACAGATCCACGACCGCACAATTAACATGATTGAGCAATTCAATGTGGATGAGAGCTCGACGGGCATGACAAAAATCCCAATCAATACGATCTCGTTGGGATCGTCGGGATTTGGAGCAGCTATGATGAAACAAATCGCCGAAAGAAGTGGTGGGCGTTTTCGCTGGGTAAAGTAGCCTAGATTGGAACGAGTCAGGCAAAGCAGCGTTTCGGCCGGGTGCCTGCGAAGCCCGGGGGTACCGTTCAAGCAAGATGGCCGGTTTTCACCGGCCTTATTGCTCATTGAAAAAAGCTACCCGGTGGGAGACCGACCCGGCAGCGTGTTAAGAAAGACCCAAGTTTTTCTTCTCGTCTGCCCACATCTTATTCGTAGCCGCCGCACCTTCGGCTTCGGGTACCGCGTCGCTGTGAACATCGAACCAGTTGTCGTCAAATTGGATGAAGCCGTGTTTACCCTTGATCTGCGAGTTCTTGATCGCTTGCCGCGCCGTCAACGCAATCGTCGCATCGGCCAATGCCAGCGGACCGTTGCAGCGCGGTTGGTTTTCTCTGTCGCCAGATTGTATACACCATGCCCAATGTTCGATCTGCTCTTTATACCCACGACTCACAGGACCTGACTGAGCGGCCTTCGCTGGTGCAGCGTCTGTGCTGGTGGTTGTATCCAGCACAGCGACGCTACCTTTTTTCTTCACTCCAGCTTTCCAGCCTGGACCTTTGGTTGAATACAGCAGAACCTCTTTTTCTTTATCCAACACCAACGTACCTTTGCTACCCATGACGACTTCGCCATAGCCGCCAAAGCCGTTACCGTTAATGGAAGAATACGTGACAACCACCTTCTTGTTGTCTGCCTCTTCATAGGAAGGAATACCGCCGGGATACTTATCACCGTAGGCATTGATCGGATCACTGAACCCGACCTTAAAATCATCGTCGTAACCTTGGCCGGGAAATTCAAAGGTGCAATAAACGTGGTCAGCAGCGTCACGGTCGTTGGGGAAAATGTGGCGGCCACCGGCGGCGTGAACCGTTAACGGGTGTACGTGCTTCCCCTTATCACGTGACAACGCTGAGATAAAAATGCTCGCGGCATCCAGTTGGTGGCTACCAAGTTCAGCCATCAGCCCACCACCGGTACGATCCCAAAGACGCCAACGAATCAATTCTTCAAGGGCACTTCGGCTGCGATTTGCGTAAACATCAGATCGCGCTTCATAGCCAAACTTCTCCGCCTGAACATCTTTGTCGCGCACTTTTTGCGTCCACTGGTCAATTTTACGGCTCAGATCCAAACGATCCGCTTGGCTAATGCCTTTTGAATTGTAGGCCCCGATCAACTTATCTAGCTGCGACTGAATCTTGTCGATGAATTTCCCATTAGCCGCATATTCACCACCCGGAATTGGCAATGCCCAAGAATCGGAACCCGGCAAATTGTTACGATGCCACTGCGCCCGAATATGGTGAAGTTCGCCTAACAATCCCCACTGAATAAGATTAACGGCATTGTCGTAAAGAATGCTGTAATGACGCTGGTGACCAATCGCCATCTTCCTATCGAGATCTTCTGCCACACGCGACATCAGTTTGCACTGAGCGACGTTGTGGGCCATAAGTTTTTCGCACAAAACGTGTTTACCATTCTGCATCGCGGCGACGGCAATTGGGGCATGCAAAAACAACGGTGTGGCAATGATCACGGCGTCGATGTTAGGATCCGCAACGGCATCCTTCCAATCCTCATAAATTTTGACGTTGCTCCGCGCCTCGTCCTCAGAACTCCATCCATAGACATCCATCAAACCCGCGCGAACCTTCTTCGCATTGGCAGAAGACCAGTCACCGTGGAACGCGCGATGGATGCTGGAGGGACGAATATCGCAAATCGAAGTGACTGTCACGTATTCAGGATTGATGGCGCCGATCAGCACGTTGCCTTCGTCTCCCGTACCGATGACGCAAACACGCACAGGCTCGGAGGGACGGTCATAACCGAAATACATTGCACCAGCCCCTGCAGCGGCAACACCACCAGCGGCAATCGAGCGTGTTAGGAATCCACGACGGTTGTACTTATCATGAGCGGTGACGGCTGAGTAGTAGTTCTCTTGCCCATTAGCTCTTTCTTCGGGTGTTAACGAGTTCATGATTAACTTTCAGGTTCAACGTTGAATTTGTGTATGTCTTTGTATTTGTATTTGTTGCTCAGAGTAAAGATGCATGGGGGTAACCTGACTGCTCAGGCGATTGATTCAGGCGGTCTGCTATCCTTGCTGGCGGCACTTGCAAGGAAAAAGTCTAATCCCCCCATTCGGCCTGCACAGGTTGCAAAGATTACCAATAAGGCAGCTAGTTCTATCCAGTAAAAATAAGTCGGTTGAGTGCCAGGAATCCAAAATGGCTGCGTCAAAACCACTGAAATTAAGAAGATCGCAGCCGCGCCGGAAGCTAACCGTGTAAACAGCCCCAGAATCAACAGCACTCCCACAATCGTATCGAACCATGGAATAAATTTGTTGATGATCTTTAATTGACTGTTGGGCTGATCAAAAGGTCGGTGAGCCAAGATTGTTCCAACTCTTTCCACCTGTTCCTCTACCGCCAGCTCATTTAGACGCCCCTCATAGGCCGTCCACATCCCGTCGACCTCTTGCTTCCACCCGTACAGTTTTTTCTTTCGGTCGCTCGTGATAGCCGCGACTTGGTCTCGCAATGAATCCACATAGAGTGCGACGGAAGCTTTGTTTTCGCCGTCTCTTTCAAAACCATCTTCACGATCTTCGGTGCCAAAATGTGCGATTAGATCAACTTGGTTGATCTGCAACCAAGTCCCCAACTCCTTCTTCGCATTTTCCAAAATCTCGCGCGCGTCAGCTGTCTGGGTTCGTATCTTTTTGATTTTCCGTTCGGCTGCAGCTCTTTGCACCTCAAGGTCTTTCGCCGTTTCACCTTGCGATTGTAGTTTTCTAATCTCTTCGGCTAGAAAAGCGCGATCCTGTTTTAACCGATCCACTAATTCCCGATCGCCGAAGCGATAGTGGCTGGCAGTACGGTGCAAAAAATCTTCCCAGAGCGCATACGTCAGGTCAGGATTGAGCGCCACCGATTCAGGCCCTTGGGCCGTTTCGTCGATCTCAACTCCAAATCTCTTGGTACCGTCAGGATCGTCCAGCATGGCTTTAAAATGTGGAGCCAATGGACCTTTGGCAGACTGTAGAAATCCACCGGCATCGAATCCGTTCTTGAGTTTATATGTGCCTTCTTTGAAGAAATGGAATCCGACAACGAATCGCAAAAGCATTAACGCGATGAATGCCAAAACAAGATGAAAACGATTAAGTTGCAAGGTAAACTTTCCCAATTAAAACGAAGAGAGCTATTCAATCAGCAGCAAAACAAAAAATAATAAGAATTGTGTCAAATCGGAAAATAAAAACAAATTGTTCCCAGAGGTGTAAAGCCTTCGCCCACTTTACTTAACCGCGATACATGAAATGGGTTTCTCGAAGAATGGTGGCTAGTTACAATACGTCACACTAAATTCACAGGCTGGTAAGTCCAAAAATGGAAGAGTTGGCCTCTCATCGAAGGCTTCGTCCTTAGAGGCTTTCAATTCGTTTCCGAATCAGCTCACTTTGTTGCGGAGGAAGCTTATCATAGTATTCCTGCAACTTACCCCGATGATACTTCGCTTTCTCCGCGTTGCCCAGCTTTTCAAAGCATTGGTCAAGGTGGTGATGGGACCGAATCAATGCGGGTTGCAAATCAACCGCTGTTTCAAAGTTCTCAACAGCCTTCTCGGTGTCCCCTGATTGAAGGTAATTCATTCCGAGAGATTGATACAACATCGGCTGATCAAACATTTCCAACGCGATCAAATTGATTTCCAGCATATTTTCGATACGACCTTCCTTGTCCATACTGGCAACGTCAATGATGTTATTAAGAATTGTCTGAGCGATCCTCTCCAACCGAAAAGCGATTTTCCAATGGCTCTTTCCATCTTGAATATCACCTTCTCGGATCATGGCCAATCCAATGAGTAGATGTGTCAGCGATATTTTCGGTGACTCCAGCAAAGAATCCTTCAACCACGTCATGTTTTGATCGTTGTCTTTGATTTTCGCGATTACGTCAATCAGCATTAGATAGGCATCACGCTCAGCGGGGTTCGCGTTGAGGCTCATGCTAATGGCATTAAGGTGTCCGAGAAACTCTTCGCGATTGTCGAAATCTGTCATCTGCTTTGCCTTCAGCAGAAACACTTGGGCGCTGGAACGAACGAAGGCCTGCTTTAGAGAGGTATCATCAAACGTCTGAAACGCCTGTTCCATGATATTAACCGCTCGATCGTAATCTTTCACGCTGAGCGCACTGTCTCGAAGAGCAACAAAGATCTTAAGCCTGAACTCATCGGGAAGATTTCGCGAGAGTTTCAAAATCTCTTGAAAGAGGTTGTCGAACTTTTCCATCGCTCCCTCGTGACTACCGACTTCGCGTTTAATAGTCAGCAAACGAGGAACTTGCAAAATCTGCCCGATGCTCATTTTTCTCTGCGAAGCATCAGGGTGGAACATTGGACTGATCACGTTATCAAGCGCGGATTCTGCTTTCTTGAGATGGAATAATTCCTCCTCCCGATTCTCCGCTTTTTTAGCCTGCATCGCTCGAATTTGATACTGAGATGCAAGCGCAGACTGCGCATCTAAATTGGAAGGTTCTTTTTGAACGACCAACTCAAGATGGCGGGAAGCCAACTCATCAAAGTTTGATTTGTCATCCTTTTTAAGCTGCTCCCGCTGGTAACTTCTCGCTAACCATAGGTGAGCTGGAACGTATCCGGGACGATCGCTAGGCCCCAAAGTTTTCATCAAGGAAATCGCTTTCTCCGATTGATTGGCGGCTTCAAGCGCCATTCCAACTTGGTACTTATACTTCTCATTTTCCGGTTTCAGTTCGCTTAGTTTCGTTGCAAACATCAACACATCTTCGGGATCTGGAGAATCCGCCTGAGAATATAAGCCGTAATAGCCTGCTGTCCGCCCCATCGTTAGGCGATTGAAGTAGAAGGTAGTTACGTAAAACAAAGTGGAACACATTACCACGGTTGCAACTGCAGGTATCCCCAAAATAAATGCTCGTCCCTTTCGCGATGTCGTCCACGCTTGAACCATGAATACGATGAACGCAAACAGCAAACGAAACGGAAGCGTCAAGACAGACACGACCGATGACATCGCTCCACCATCAGGATCACGAATACTATCATCGCCGGCCAAAGCATCAGCGAACCAGTCTCTTACCAAATCATAAGGGTAGAATAGCGTCTTCATAATTGAGAATGAATCGCCTTCGCTCCGATTCCTGTTATTCGACTTCATCTTTTGGCTTTTCGCTGAATGATCAGTTGGATTGCAATAAGAACTGGCGTTCTTGAGGGAATTGGAAAAATAGTCGGGGTGCTAAAATCTATGAGCAAGCTAAGCCAGAAGTTCTTTTGAGAGCAGTCATCTCAAATCGGGCTACTCACTAGTGGCTTTTTTTTTCTCTAAAACTTCAGTGAGCTTGTTCCGAAACGGCGTACTGTCGAGATTGAAATTGTCATAACAAACAATCACGGATTTTAGAACGTCTACGTTTTCAGGCCTGATTGCTAACGCCTGTTCAAACTCCGCGGCCGCCGCTGCGTAGTTTTTCAGCTGCATCAGTGCCGTTCCCAAAGTATGCCTATACATCGACATGTTGGGGCTATTTAGTTGGCTCTTTGGTATTAAACGCATTGCCTGCGCGACGAGATCGTGCGCACGTTCAGCGTTTGACTTACTGTTCTTAATTACACTGCCCTGCGTAATGTCTCCATCGTCTTCACCTTTTAAATACGCATAGGCGAGATTATTTAGGATTGCAGGATTGTCGGGGGCTAAAGTTCGTGCCCGTTCGTAATGTTGCTGGGCAAGTACGTAATCTTTGTCCTTGAGCGCCTTGAGTCCCATCTGATTAAGCACTTCTGGGGGAAGATTTGCTTGGCTTTCAATATCGTAGATTTTCTTCGCTTTTTCCTTTACCGAATCGAACGTCGAAAATGACAATCGTGAGATACTTTGCAGAACAGTTCGATCGTTTTCGTTATAAGAAAATGCTTTCGCATAGAAGTCAAGCATTTCTAATTGATCTTCCTCTGAAAATCCAAATAGATCCTTTCGAAGTGGGTCACCAAATTCGGCGATCGTCCAAGAAATATACAGCTGAGCAAGATATTGTTTGAGAAACGGCTGCCTTGCCATATTTTCGGTCCCACCCCCGTAGCGTTCCATTTCTCTCACCAATCGAAGCTCAAGTGTTTCAAAATCTTCCAGCAACGTCATCGACTGGGCATATCCTTGCCACGCCGCAACCCAGCGTGCTGAGTCTTTTTGAACTTCCGATGAAGTCAACTGTGTGGAAAAAGCACTTGAGGCTGTAAGCAATGTAGCCTTCCTTTCCGCCTCTTCCTTCTGAAGTTGTATCAGCGGCCTGAAGTACTTAGGATCCGCATCGAACACTTTCTTGAAAGCGGATCGAGCATCTTCAGTTGACCCTTTCAGACTCAACAATCGCGCCTTAATTTTTAAAGCTTCAAGATTATTGACATCGTTAGTCAAGCAATGGTCGACGTGCGTTAAAGCGGTATCAATATTACCGACCCGCTGCACCTGATTCTTTGCAGGCGCGTTCTCATACAACAGCGCCAACTGCAAATGCGCCTCAGGGTATCCGGGGGTATCCAAAGGCGCTATCTGTTTCATGATTAAAAAACCTTTGCGAGCGTCTCCCTCTGCCAACGCTCGGAGCGCTAAACGGTATTTATACTCGCGCTGTTCTGGCTGAATCTTGATCAGCTTTTTGAGAAAAATATTCGTCTTCTCGCTATGCTCATCTATCTTGGCTTTACGCGGGTCATCCGCACTCGCCGCATCAATACTAGAACCGCCAGAATCCTCGGCCAACGCATTCTCACTCATGATTGCTTGCTGAAGATCAGCTTGCAGCATTTTGCTTTCGTTATCCGACTTCTGAAGTTCACTTGAGTAAAACTCGACCAGCGACTCCTTTCCGCCCAAACTCGTCAGCAAAACAGCCAGTGTTATCCCCACCGCAACCAAGACGGCGGGCAAACCTTTTATAAACGCTTCACTGCGGACGCTACCGTCGGAAAACGCCGAAAACAGCTCCATCGGAGACTTTATCAACGCTACGGGCAGCATTAGCAGACGCTGCAATTGGAATAGTAGAAAATTCATAGTAATTTCTGGTTTCACTCGGCGTGCCAAAGTCAACGAAAGCGATCCCTGTAAATCGGTTTCGACCTAATCACCAGTTTAACCCAATTTGCGGTTCCACTCCACAACTCAGGTACCGAAACGTGAGGCTTTTCCAGCGTTCTTTGCGTAAGCGTTGCGTTTCACACTTTTGGAAATTTGGGCAAAATCGCAACCACCAACATGACCGTCAATCGCAGGAATATCGTCAGAACTACAAAAATTGGCAGAAACGGCACAAGTCCCCATCCTCAGCTGCCGAAATGTAGGAATGGGTAGGTTTACAGCCCAAAAAACACGACTCCCATTGTCATTCGACCCATGAATAAAAAGCTTAACACGATCGCCTTGGCCACTTCACTGGCTAGCCTTGGATTTTGCAACCTTACGTTTGGCTGGCAGACAAATGCGGATGCCCTTGTCGGAGCAGGCCTCGCAAGCCATTCACAACCTTCGGTCAGTGTAATGGTGCCGCCAATTGTCTCTGGAGCGAACGCCTCGGCGTCGGCGAGCGAAAATTTGCCGCCCATTGTCAGAGGAACACTAATTCGACAAGCAAGCGCCCAAGGGCCAATCTATTCGCAGCAGCAAACACTGCAAGCAGCAGGGATTCCAACCAAAGAATTGGAAACGTTCGCACAAGGCGGTGGCCTGAAACCGCTGAATTCTATTCTCAGCACAAGCGGCACACCCAAAGCTCCAAATGC
>Ga0209831_1005117_pt1 | contig 10013 bp, 16 predicted proteins | sample Maine_Asex4_meta_FD_187451 | JGI IMG/M metagenome (GOLD analysis project Ga0209831, IMG submission 187451) | Marine algal microbial communities from Maine, USA - Maine_Asex4_metaG (SPAdes) (version 2) | ecosystem: Host-associated > Algae > Red algae > Unclassified | place: Maine, USA | collected...
ATCGGGACCGGGCGCCACCGCCTGACGTGGCGGCCTCTGGCGTGGCCACGCGGCGGCGCGCGCGCGCCACATAACCGCCCCGCCCAGCGACGCCCTGGTGGCCGTTCGTGCGTGGCCCGGGTGCCCGTGCCCCCGACAGCTGCCCAGTCGGCGCCGGGGCGCCACCCGCGGGGGCGTGGCGGCCGTGCCGCCCGCCCCGCTGCTTGCCACGCGCAGGCCACGCCCGTCCGGTCCCCGCCGGGGGTTCCCAGCACCACCCCCATCCCGGTGGTGCTACAGACACGTTACGCTCGCTTCATCTCTCCGATGAGGTCACCGGGGTGCGAGGGCGTCAAAGCCTTCTCGATTGGCTGGGGAGGGGTACAGACCCGTTGGACTTTTCCATCATTTGTCGATGCCCACCGCATGTTGAACAATATCGTGGCCCATGTTTTTACCAGTTTGGCAGGCGCAGGTCTGGTGGTCCAATGCCGTTTCAATGGCGCAGCATGCTTACCTCCTATGCCAGCGTGACGGAAGATTCATATCGGATAGCACGCAGGTGCCTGCACGGCACCACAAAAGTCGGATAGCTGACTTTTGCTTCATCGTCGGCGAGCCCCCTGTGTCGAATGCTCCCGTGTATGCCGAGAAGCTCACAACGGGGGGCCGCTCCATCATTGCGCCCACGCCTCGTACGAGGTCTCCTGCGGGCGCCCGCGGCGGCCCTTGGCGGCACCTCCACCACGAGATGGTGGCCCGTGCCAGTGGCGGTCGCGGCGCTGATGCTGGTGACGTCAGCCTCATCCCCCGGTACTCACTCGACGATAACACCGGCGCCTCCCTACTGCATTCGCTGGTGCTCTTCCCCACGCTCCTACGCACGGCGGGTTCGGGGCGCCCTGTACGCCTCCACCACGACTGTCTTTGAGTTCATCGATTGGCAGTGGCGGTGGGCTTCGGTCGAGGTCGCAAGCCTGAAACCAATTCTCTCGGTGATGCGCAAGGCGCACTTAACTTCTGGGTTCTACGACCAGTGAGAAGAATAGCCAATGCGAGAGGCCAAGATGAGCGTCCGGAGGGCTGACATCGAGTACCAGAAATCCCGCAACCCCGTGTGCGTGCAGCCCCAGGCCCGCGCGGTGTGGGCTTTGGCGCACCGCGCGCTCGTTACAGCCCCTGAGAGGCACCGCCACCTGATGGTTGTCGTGTGTCAGTATTGATAGCTGCGGTGGACAAGAGATGACGTCCGCCTCACAGTCAGAGAAGTGGAGGCGTGGGTTGAAGAAAAGACGCACTGCGTCTTGCCGCCGTGAAGAACCGAGGCGGCGCGAGGGCTACTCTCCCGGTCTCTTCATGCCCCTCCCTTGCAGTACTCGCCGACTGCCGGCGCGCCTGACCCTACCAAAGCCGTAATCAGCCGGCTGCTCGACGAGCTCTGACGATGCTCCCCCACCACCGGCCGCTTTTCGGCCTGCGAGCCGCCTCAGGCGGCGTCGCTGTTGTTCCGCCGGCTGCTGGCAGAGCTTCGGCTCATGCGCCTCGCGGCGATGGTCGTCACCTTGTACGGCTCCCACTCCCTACAGAGCGGGGCAGCGGCCGCCGCCTCGGCGGTGGGGGTTCCGCAAGGTTTCATCGCCGAGCTGTCTGCCAAAACAAAGCGCATCTTGGCTGCCAGCTACACCTCGGCGCTGACGCTCCCAACCGACTTCGTTACGTTCTTTTTAAACATTCTGCTCCTGCCTACGGCACGAGTGCCCTCCTGTACGGCATCTCGTGGACTTAAGTGGTCCATCTTTCCGTATATGCGGGCGTATCTTGCTGAAAAATAATGTCTTGGGGCGCCTGCGTGGTGGGATAGACTTTCATGGACACCATATTTCGGGATTGGGCTTGCTCCAAGTCCCTCGCACCGTGTTGGCCCCGCACCTGCCCCGGAACGCTCCACAGGACTGAGGCAGGTGTCCCAAGACACCCCCTTTTCGTCGACACCCGGCGACGGCACGAATGCGCGGCGGGGGGGTTGGCCGCAGGCGTCGCCGTGTCCTGTCTCTCTACGGTATGCTTGGATCGTCCACTGTTATTGCGTCCCGCTCGCCACCCCAGGCACAGAGCGCTGTATTATGTTTAGCACGTAGGTTGTACCAGGTTTCCAACGAGGTGAGCGAGACGGCTCATCCAACCGGAACTCCATCAAACAGCCTTCTGGGCACTACATGATCGCTTAGAAACTCCGGTCTGACGGTTCACAGACTCCAAGTCAGTCCACCTCTTGGGCATGGGCCGAGGTCGAGAGAGTCCAGAAAATCGGGGCCCTATCGCGATGCCATCTTTTTCTACCCAAGGCAAATAGCGGCTACTTTTCACACAGGCCTCCACTAACAAACAGCCAGGTCCAGTGAAGGGTCTCTGCTGACGTGCTGCATCCCTTGCTGCACGTTCACCAACTTTCCCTCGCTCTCCTTCATCATGTTCGACGATACGGCGCGGATGCTGGTCGTCTCCTGGGTTTAATTTGAAGGTTTTAGCACGGCGGAGGCGGCGAGGCGCCTAGCGTGCGACCGCGGCACGGCGGCGGCTTGGATCAAGGCGTACAGGGACACCGCCGAGTGGTGGCCGCACCCGGCCATCCGTTATCGTCATGCAGACAATGTTCGGTTCGACGAGCACTTTGTCCGCGCTGTGAATGCCGTCATCATGTCGGACCCGGAGCAGCTGTTAGGTGAAATGAAGGACGTGTTTATGTGTTTATCAACTTTGCCGGGTTATCGCGACTCCTACAAGTGCTCAATCTCCACCCTCGACCGCGTGCTGAAATCTGCGGGCTACTCTTACAAGCAGCTGTATCGCATGTGCCGCGAACGTGATCAAGCCAGGCGGGCGGTTTTCGCCACTCTATTCTTGTCAGTTCCGCTTCGGTGCCTCGTTTCCGCCGACGAGACCCACAAGGACGGCGGGGACTTGCGGCGACGACATGGTCGCTGGCTCCTCGGCGCGCGTTTCGAGTGTCAGTCGCGTGACCGGAGGGCGATGCTGAGGACTTCAACGATGATGGCCGTTTCCTACACGGATGGGGTGCTACACTCGGTTACCACCCCCACTCCCTCTTTGAAGAACTCAGACGATTGGCTTCTCTTCCTCAACGAGCTATTGCCGACGATGAACCGGTTTTTGCCTGGTCTACCGTGGAGGCTGCAACAAGACCGGTGTGTTCTACTTGACGACAACGCACCTATCCACTCGGCCGAGGCGGATGCTTTCATTCGAGTAGGCTTGTACTTTTCGCCCCCAAACCCGGGGGGTGTGACCGTTTCACGCTCGATCACGCCCGATCACGGCATAATCACGCCCTGTTTGGGGGCGTGAACACACAAAGTTGGCACCCATTGTCCATCGAATCCACTTTTTCGGTGATTATGTGGTACCCCTTTGGTAAGGGCGGCGATCATTGTGACCTGCTCTAGGGCTACATTGAACGATTCTATCACAAACCGAAGGCTGACTTGGCATCCTTCAAAGATCACTCTGTGTCAAGCCGGTTAAAGAGGAGGATGCATCCCCCATCGTGGGTAGCCGACGTGTAGATGGCCTTGACCGTAGGTCACTGGAAAAGCGGCGGCCGCCACTGAAAGTCCAGGAACGGTGGCCGAGGCTGCCGCTAACATACGAGAAGCGGCCGTGTATACAACCACGGGCACGTCTTCGGAGGCCGTGGCCATAGCCGCCGCCGCCTTGGGCATTTCAGCCGCGGCCGCAGCGGCGGCCACCTTGAACACGACATTCACAATACAGCCATTGATGGTCGCCACCGCGGCCTGGATGGCGCCACGCCACCCTCCCTAGTTGTGGCCGTTGCTGGCAAAGAGCGAGGCGGTGACGGTTCTAGCTGCTGACCGCGTGAGCTCCTGTGGCTGCGCTAGTGTCGGGACCACGCGTTTGGGGGTGAAGTGCCAGTCGAGCCACTTGCAAGCCTTCGCGCGGAGTTCGGGCGCCGCGGTTGCCATGCCGGTCACCGGCGCCGCAACGTACTGCAACAGGGCAGCATCGGTAGCATCGGTTGCGGATGCTTTTACAGAGACCACCAGATGTACAGGGACTGTCCGCGGCGCTGCCTGCGGCGGGGCGGTGGGCTTGACTGGTGCCGCGGGCCCAGCCTTGTTGGCTGGCTGTGCAGCCACATACTCAGCAGGCCCCTCGGCAATCGCCACCGCCACCGCCGCGGCATCGCAAACAACATTGGCAGCCGCCCACGCCGCGTCTGGAGGCACACCGTGGCGGCTTGTAGAACACACGCACAGCCACGTGACAGCCGCAGTCGCAAAAGCTGCCGTCGCAGCCGCAGCCACTGACGAAGACCATATGGGAGGTGTACTGTACCAATCTGGAAGAGAGCGTACCCCATAATGTTTGGGGCATTGCGAGGACCGGCCAGGCTACCGTCTTGGGGCGCAACAGGGCGCCCCGGCCCTCGTCCCCAGTGCATTGGATTGCACTGTGGTAAGTCCGTCGTTGGACTAATTATTTCATGAGATAACGCCCCAGTTCACGCCCTTTTCAGCTGGGGCGTGATGAGTGATCACGTAAAAAACGTGCATGTGATCACGTAGAACGAGACTTCCCGATCACGTAAAGGGCGTGAAGTACAAGCCTACATTCGAGCCAACGGCATCTTTCCTCTGCGTCTTGCACCGTACAGTCCGGAGGTCCAGCCGATAGAAGAAGTGTTTAGTGAGTATTCACACCAACTCAAGACCGCGCACCACTTGTATCCCGGTGTGCCCGAGACGCTTCTACATGCGGTTGCAATGTCTAAGTTGACTTGTCCAAACATTGCATCTCACTTTCAGCACAGCCTCTTGGAGGCTGTTCGAAACGTTCCCGAGTTGTGTGGGACTGGTGGTCCATGGGAAGGACTGTTTGCATCTTTGCCTGACGTGCGGGAGTAACGGAGCCGAGATAAATGAACAATCTACTAAAAATGTACCAGATGGCGATGCAGAAAGGCACTAACGGCGATGAAACATGACCCATGACAAAACCAAGTCACGCAATCCAAGTGGGAGGGACGACACATCCGGATGCACCCCTCCCTGCTCGCCCCACTGAGCCAAAATCAAAACAACGACATCCATCGCACTCACAGTCGAACCGCACACATTATGACCACGTAAAAATCCTGCAGCCATACCTCGACGGGCCTTCTCCATTAAAGAAGAAAGCTCAGAGTCTTCCCCAGACCCAAAAGCAAACGATGCCAGGTCCTCAGCCAAGGCAGTCGCGCCCAGCTGCCGGAATTCGCTTTCCTGAGGTGTTGTGGCTGCCGATTCCGTACCACCTGGCGCAGAACGACCGACCGCGCCGGCGGTCTCGGCTGCCGGAGAGGGGGGGGGCGCATCTTGTCCGGCGTACAGTGCCTGCCTTCGAAATGCTCAGCTGATGAAAAGAACCAGAAGCAGAGAAAGGAGCAAGATTGCAGGAAACGGAAAGGCCGGTTGAAAGGTCAGGTCACAGCACAAGTGCAAGACGATACACCCTGAAGGTGTAAATCGGGCGTTCCGGCGCAATACAAGCACGCTCATGAGAAACTGATTCAGAACTCACACTCGGGTGGATGCGATGACACCGCCCGTATTGCTAAGCCGGCCGTTGATCCTTGCAACCTGTGCGATTCGCTTCTCCGCCGCCGTCTCCGCGAAACGCTGGGAACTGCTCGACGCACAACGGTAGAGTTGGGAGCATCCCCGCTGGACGGAGAACCAAAGTCAACACCTGCTTGGCTCGCTCCTGCGACCAACAGTGCCACTTCACGAGGCATTCCAGCTGCCAGACCAGTTGCCAACGATGCGTGGTGGGCAGCTCCAAGCGGATTCCGCACGATTGCAGCTCGAGCGTTCGGACCCGATAGTGCCGTCGCCGCTCGATCCATTATGGCTCCACGAGGCACATCTGGTTGCTCGGCAACGTCAGATCGCAGAGCATTGCGACGCCGATCCACTTGGGCTTGCGCTTCATCGGCGGCGGCCGTCGCCGATCGAAATGCGGCGGCCGCGACTTGCTTCAGGTGAGCGTACGTGGTTTTCCCACACACCATTGATGGCACATTCCACTGGACCCCCTTCTTCCGGCGCACCGAGAGCTTCCCTGTTGGGGTAAATGAAATATCGAATGCCTTTGACAAGGAAGGAGTCTGTGGGAGATGGCCCTTCTCCAGACGCAAGTGGCAACTGCAAAGACATGGAGACACAGATACACGGAAGACTGAGCTCGTGGTCAGGATATGGCTAAGTCGATCAGGCCGAGAAAAATAGTACTCGAACATGACGATGGAACGAGGATGTCCCAAGCTTACTGTTTGCTAAGAGCGCAACGCTTGACCCTTGCAGCAGAGCACGTGCACACCTGTGTCCGAAACGCAGCTGGCACGTTCGGGCTCGCCGTGCACTCACGCACGTTCGCCTCGCATGTGCCAAAATTATGGGCATCGTCGGCGAATCGCCGGCGGTAACCACAAATAGAGCAAGCGTTTGCAGCCTGAGGGCCAACCTCCGGCACATCATCGTCAGCTTGATTGGCCACCTGACCATTCGTGGCGGCCGGCTCGGGACGGGTCCGAGCAGCCAAATCACGGGAACTGGCCAGGGTGTCCTCCTCTTCCGACGATGATGAACGCCCGCCGGTAGCGAGCCATGCCGCCTCCCTAGCTGCCGTCAAAATCGGTTGAATGTCGCTAGTATATGACATGGCGGGCGTGCGATTGGTCGCGGAGCGAGGGGGTTGGAGTGGAAGGGAGGTTGGGTTGGGGGGGTGGGGGGGGGGGGGGGGGGGGGGGGGGGGGGGGGGGGAGGCTGAGCGTGGGCATCGTGACGACCGGATCTGTCGACAGGAATGGATTGACGAGAGAATAGTGAATCATACGTCAATTGAGTGGTGGTGCAAAACCCCGCTGAGGGCGCTATCGAGTGGACATAAAATTTGAGCAGATGAAGCGTGAACATCTGAACTCAGTCCTCAGCATCTCGCTGCCGGAGATGGCGCGGGACGTGCCAGTGGCGTGCTGCCGACGGGCAAGAGAAATCTGTCACGTTTTCCCCTGTCGACACCCGCAGCCTGCTGAGAATGCTAATGGCGTCAAGCTGCAGGAGCTGCCGCGGTGCTCGCCATTTCACGGGAGCCGAAGCACAGCTAAATAGGATACTTAGATTGCATAGTGACATGGAAGAATGCGCATCCGCAAGCGACCTGTTGTCATGATAAACTGGGCAGTACAGTCATTATTCAGATATATCCGTCCCGGTTATATCCACAGTGGATATAACCGGGACCACGGAGGCACCACAGAGCCCGAGAGATCGAGGAATGTGAAATTGAAACGCACTTGCCACCCGGTTTTTGTACTTGATTTATCACAAAACGATTTACTTGGAGTGGGATGAGATTCTTGGGGACCAGATCGTGCGCTGCTGGTTGAAGGCGGACTGCCTGCCCACTGAAGCACTTGCTCGTCTGAGGCTTTAGCTGGGCAACATCCAAGTTGTGGCCGAGCCGGTCCACATGGATGTGTCCCACTTGGTGGCCATGATGGCCATACGTCCCTGGAGCATGACTTTGACGGCCTCAGTGGCCAGGAACAGGTCCTGGCGGTGCGGCGCTGGCTGACGGCAGAGACTGATGTTGAGGCCATTGACGAGACGGTTCATATGGTCTTGACTGGGGGGGATGATGAGAAGTGATAGCGTAGAGGTGGGGTGGGAGGCATGTGAGTGTGATCACGGTTAGTGCCAAGTCAATCAAATATTGATTTTTATTCTCGCCGAGATCCTTGTAAATCCTACCAGTCGTCCTCTTTTTTCCATGTTGGGGTACTGGATTCGTACGATTGCTGGGGATCCGCAAGTCGGCAGATGCTCGCATAAGTCGCTCCTGACAGTGTAAACAAATGGCAGTGGATATATCTGAATAATGCCTGTATGGCGTCAAACCATGCAATGCTCTGCAGAAGAACCAGCAATCCCGAGACTCCAGCGACATCCTCTCGTGACAGCGATATTTGCATCCTTCTGAGGACCACTCTGAAACTCGAGGAGGACCTCAGAAGCTTGCGCGGCCTGGGCCCTCGGAGTATTGCCAACGTGCTCGTTCTTTGATTCAAACATTTCGAGTTCCATGCTTTTCAACTGTTGGATCCGAGAACTGTTGTATTCTGCAACTGGGGTATTTTTTGGAGAGCGGCTCCAGGCCTCTACGACCCCACAGAGTGCTGTATTTTCGATAGAACGGCTGAAGGCTTGCATAACAACCCTGGTGAGCACACGGCCTGATGTCTGACCAGCGTGGCGCTACCCTACATTCTTGTGGTCCATGCATCACCGCACGTGGTCCTTCACGCCTCGTCCATCGATGAGCCATTGGGTCAGCACATTTTCAGCAGCTTGCCTCGTTATCGCCGAGACGTGCGCCTCAGGCTCCTTGCACCACCGAAGGAATCGTCTCTGGGAGTTGTATGTATCCACACACGGCTGTGTTGCGGGCAGGGCGATCTCGTTGCTCCCGAGTGTTCGCTGGTTGACGCGAAAGTGGTGTTGCTGGGCATCAAGGAAGCCAATAGTTGCTGATAGCCACGTGCGTGATGCTGAGGGTGAATAGAGAGCTGCTCTGGTTGGCGCGCTCTTGCTGCCTTGGCCCCGGCCCGCGCAGCGGGCCATGCGAGCGAGAGCTCACTTGATGCCACAGCACCACTTAGGCGCTCTGCTGCAGACTATAAATTGCAGGCCCGCAGTATCTGGCCCGCCCCACTCCAGGATACGCACGGTCTACCCACCCAGGACCAGCACTCCCACCCGCTTCGCCACCACACGCTCCCCCGCCCCTCTTTGTCCGCACTGCTTAGTGCTTTGCGGCACTTTTACCCGTCCTGCGCCCGAGTCAACCCAACCTTCACCATGTGCAAATTCACGAACTCTTACAACGCGACGACGGGGGATACCAGTGCGACCAAGAAGGACTGCAATAATCCGCTTTGCGTGTTCTCCCGCAAGTACGTCGCCGCCCCCCCTGCCAATGGGTAGTGCCTCTGCGACGAGGGGTATGCGGACGAGAGCAGCTGTCTTCTCTGCGTGCTGGGCGTCGCCAGCACCGGCTTGGCCGTTGCGACCGGCGTTGCGTCAACAGCGGGGCGCGGCAGATGTTGCTGCCAAGAGCCGCATGACCTGGTCACCGGCGTCATGAAGGACAAAGCGGTGTGCGCGTTTGGACTTCCTTGTCCGCCGATGATTCCAGTTGTTGTTGTGACGGACCTCCCTGTTTCCCTGTGCTGTTCTTGTTGTTTTCTCGCTGTTTTCTCGTTGTTTTCTCTGTGACTGCATGCCGTTGGGTGTCAATCGAAGAGCAGTCAAAAGGGTCGCAGGGTGTCCAGCCAAGGTAACTTGGCTGTACTCCACAGAATGCCCAAAACTCAGATGTACAGTCGTTCTCCAAAAAATCCCACAGTCCCACATGTTAACATGTCCTTCAACAGTTACACTTCGACCGAAGTCGACGGTTTTCAAGTTGGTTTCAGTGCGGGGCAGCTCATTTTCATGATCTGGTTAACGTTGGCTATGGACCACCACGCTGCATGAGCAGTGAGAGGCTGTCTTGGGACGACCTCACGAGACACACGGTCCTTTTCTCTGCCTCACTGCAGGTGTTTTGGCCCATGCAGACCCTGAATGCTGACGTGGCCCCTGCAGCCGCTGGTAGGATCAGCTTGAGTGCGTCTGGGGCAAAAGGACACAGGACTGTTGCAGTGGGTCAGAAACTCTGCCGCACGTGTGCCAAGGTCAGTCTGCGTTCATTGGCCGCCTGGCTACGGCGCCCATGGTAGAATACTTTGGACCAATGAGCGCCCAGAAATGAGTATCTTCGGCACGAGATGCCATCAACAGTTCTCCACAAGTTACCCTCCCAGACGCGTCTGTGAGACGGGCTGAGTGCTCTTACGAAAGGATGGACCACGGCAGCACTTTTGTTGGCCCAGTGTGGCGCGCCTGTCCCAT
>Ga0209831_1005118_pt1 | contig 10013 bp, 12 predicted proteins | sample Maine_Asex4_meta_FD_187451 | JGI IMG/M metagenome (GOLD analysis project Ga0209831, IMG submission 187451) | Marine algal microbial communities from Maine, USA - Maine_Asex4_metaG (SPAdes) (version 2) | ecosystem: Host-associated > Algae > Red algae > Unclassified | place: Maine, USA | collected...
CCACCGTTACTCCACATGCAGGCTGGCGTCGCCTGAACTGGACATTATCGGTCGCAGGAACACGGTTTCAAAACTTGCATCATCATGCTCTGCGTCATACGCCAGATGCGCGTGTGCCTGACCAAACACCGGGACGATCTGAGGCATCTCCAGCCGAAAGCTACCATCCGAATCGGTTAGCGTCGCCCCATGGCTTCGCTCGTCGCGCTCATGCTCCTCGGTAGTGTGTGATCAATACTGCCTGCCCGGTAGTTTACTGATAGTCTCTATACAGATCCGAGTTCACAAACACCTCAAACAGCGCACACGATATCAACCACATGATTTCCATTACTGATCATCCATTGCGCTTTGCCATTGCCAATGAGTTGCATGCACGGCCATTTCCGGCCATCGCTGCTCCCAGTAGTGCAGCCTATCTGGCGACAAAGCTGGTGGAAAATGCGGCAGGACGTGACCGGGAACTTGACAGAGCTCACTTGATTGAATTGCTGGATCGCTTTGGTTCGCAGCATCCCAAACCGGGTGCTACACATTATTTCGGTCAAATCGGCAAGTATTTGCTCAGGTGGGAGTGCCATACAGAATTTGTGACCTATACCATTTTCGGTGACGATCTCTCTGAGCGTCCTTTCGAGCCGCACACCTTTGACGTGTTTCCGCCAGACTGGTTGGCCACGTTACCCGGTGTACGGCTCACATCGGCGTTAATCCGTATAGAGCTAGCTGCAAGTGATGATGGCATCGCGGAAAAGGCTGCTGACTGGTTCGTGGAGGAGAGTCTGGCCGTTAGTCGTGTACTGGATGATGGGCTGGTTATCGCGGGCGATTTTCGCATTGATTCATCGGGCCACATGCATTTCGGTATATTTGCACGGCCAGATGCTGGCGATCGAAGAATAGGGCGTGCAGTACAGTATCTGTGCGAGGTGGAAACCTACAAAGCAATGTCAATGCTTGCGCTGTACAGGGCAAATGAATTAAGTGCCACGATGGGATCGATTGACAAAACCCTGACATCGATTCTGTCGGGCATGGTAGGGATGATCAACAAGCCCGATGCCATGCTTCAACGACTGCTGGAGGTATCGGCTGAGCTGGAAAACATAATGGCGCAGTCGTCCTTCAGATTCGGTGCCACCGAGGCGTACGAATCCATTATTGAACAGCGAATTATTGCGCTGCGTGAAGAGCGCTTCGATGCGCTGCAAACCTTTGCCGAGTTCATGATGCGCCGGTTTGACCCAGCAATGCGTACCGTAAGATCCACACATATACGATTGACACGCATGTCAGACAGAGCACAGAGGGCCAGCGATTTATTGCGAACTCGTGTGGACGTCGAACGCTCTGCACAGAATCAGGAACTGCTGACATCGATGGACAAGCGTGCGGATTTGCAACTGCGACTGCAGCGAACCGTTGAAGGGCTCTCTGTCGTGGCAATCACATACTATGCACTGAATCTGGTGCTGTATGTACTCGGCCCTCTGGAAGGTATGTTCGGTATTTCCAAAACGGTGATGGGATCATTAGCAACACCTGTTGTGCTGCTAGGCGTCTGGTGGTTGGTTCAGAGGATCCGCAAGCATCTGGATTAGCAAACTGTCTCAAGCGTGTTAGCCAGTACGTAACAGCAGGCGAGGGCGAGCAGGGTGGGGACTATTGTTGGACAATGCGCGTTGCGCTCTGAGCGAGCTCATAGGTCTCATTACGCACAACTAAGAATAACCAGTGAGTACCTATCTCTGTGATGTTATGAAAGTGTGAGCAATTACTCAGGTTTTTCATAATATTCCTACCGACTGCAGGGCAGGATTGACGTGGAATAGATCACATGGCAATATCCGGAAACGTTACCGGATTGATTCGAATCATGGGTAAGAATAAAAAACACGACAACGCATCAGATCAAGTTAACGATCGTGTTGCCGATTATCGTGTTCGTACCGAGCGCGAGGGGTTGAAAAGAGTGGAAACTACTGTATCAGCGGAAGATGCAAGCCTCATAAAAGATGTAGCCAAAGTGTTGCGCGCAGGCGGTCCAGCCGCAGACGAAATTCGCACTACCTTACGCGCAAATCTTCCTGCAAAACAAGCTAGCACAGGACAAGAACTGCTTGAATTTTTCGGATCATCCCCGCTGCGTTTAGATGATGATGAACATATATTGGATATCGAGCGTGATCGTACATCAGGGCGCACCGCGGATTTCGAGTGAAAGGATTTCTACTCGATACTAATATCATCAGCGAACTCATTCGACCACGGCCCGATCCTGCAGTCGTTGCATGGATCGCTGAACGGGTGGTTAGTGAGCTTTTTATCGCAAGCATAACTATCGGCGAGCTTACGCGAGGTGCGCAAAAAATTGGCAACACAGAACGCGGATTGAAGCTTCAAAACTGGATTGCGCATGAAATCATGCATCAATTCAACCACCGAATTCTTGCATTCGATACGAAGGCGGCAAGAGTGTGGGGATCTATGATGGGAGACAGTGACAGGCGTGGTGCCACATTGCCAGCAGCCGACGCACAAATTGCGGCCATAGCGCACGTCAATCAGCTTAGTATCGCAACAAGGAACACAAAAGACTTTGAGCGGATGCTGGAATCTGTCGTTAATCCATTCTTGTCAGCTCATCAATAGCGCTTTAAACCAAGCAGGCGATGGCACCGTTAGATAGAAATCAATTCTTCAACGTACAGCAAATCAGCGCATTACGACTGCCTTGAAATTTATCTACAATAACGACAGGGTAAATTCATTTGGCGAATAAAACCGTACTAACCTGAATGGCACTGCGATGAGCCCAATTCGTCGTTTCTGCGAAGGCTAAGAATCCTAAGTAAATACGAGGATAGATCCCCACCTCCGAGGGGACGACGGTCTTGAAGCAGTACCATTCGTACCAGAATTTCGTTGGCATGCACCGCTTAGCCGAGCAGATTTAACTATGACGACAGCTTTTCGTTTTAACCCGTGAAAGTTGCTCGAAGCCATTGTTCGAGCCGAAGCGTCGCAGTCACATCGTCGCCATGATCGGTCCAGTCATACTCAAATAGTTCCTGACCGGTTTCACTACTCTGGGCGGGTATCAGGAAGCCCCATAGGTAGACATGCTTCTGCCCCGTTTCGGTGAGTGGGTTGTCCTCAATATCGAAATGAATCCACTGGCCTTGCGGTAACACTACGAATGGCGGGTAGCGTATTGGCGAGCAAATCCCGGTATACGCCCAACTGAATCTGAATTTCTTTCTTCTTTGCGTTATGTGATAGCTTGGCATCAGCCGCCTGGTAGTGCCCACTCCCATGCAGAATCAGGAAATCGGGTTTGCCAATGATGTGCCTGCTCTTGTCCACGAGGTGAGCTTGGTATATCACGGGAACTTTTTCGGCCATCAGGCGTTGGTGACCAACAACCTGAAGGAGTTTAAGCAGGTTGAGGGTTTGGCGTTAGAGAATTGGATTCAAGGTACGAGTGAGCTTTGAGCATGGCACTAACAGATCGAGATGATGAGTCTTTTCGTGAACGCGGGACATCTCACGCTGGCGGACGAGCCGTGTCGTTTCAAGGCGATGCTGGCTGAGTATCCACGTCGTATTTACACGATACCCAATCACGGGTACAACGCGTTTGCACTCATTCAGACACGTAATCGCACGAGGGCAAAAGCCGTCGATGGGCATAGCCGATCCGAAGCCCGGTACCAATTGAGCATGATGCACACACTGGAATTGATCACCGACGAGGATCTGCAGCGCTTTGGTCTGTTCGAGTAAGTACAGGATCGTTTATTGAAAACTACTCAGTTTTGCGTATCTGCTGTGTTTTTATTCAGTCATCTTGGAAACCACCACGCCAACAAGCATCACGCCTCCTAATATCAATTCGCCATGAAACCCGTTATCCGCATTGTACTTGAAGGGTACGATAGCTGGGTTGATGCTGCCTTTATCTCAGTGTTAAGTCTCGCGATACAAGTTGCTACCAATGAACATCAAGGGAACAATACGATACACCACCCGCACATCATCCTCGATAGCGACGATCCTGTAGTGCGGGTGTACCTGGAGATATCCCCGGAACGATTACCCTGATAAGTCGAGTATGACCGAAAATAGAGGAGGTGCCATGTCGGGCTGGAACAGACTGTAGAAAGTTGTCGAGACAGCTCGAATGTCCGATATGTCCGTATATTGGATATCTATCAACCTACCATTTCTGTTCTCTTGGAATGTCCCCGTTCACAGGTTCTCAAACAACCTACCTGGCGGGTCACACGATGCCGCCACCGGCTCCGCTGCTTGCCGGACGCTCTTTCGCCACGAGCTCACGATAGCCAGACTGACGGAATGCTGCGACCGGCTCGTCGGCTCCGCCCGCCCGCACTCGGGCTTCGCGAAGTAATGGCTCGACGTCGGTGCGGAAAGCGCGTTTAAGAGTCTCGCTTGCCATAAGGGCGTCGTTAGCGTCTTGGTATCCAGCGAGTGCCTCTCGATCAACGAGCCAGGCTTGCACTTGTGCACGCTGAACTTCGGCGGCACTGCTCATGAGGCTCTCGATAGGATCGGTAACGTTATGAGACTGGTCAAGCATGTAGGCTGGATTGAAAACACCTGATTTGCCACTTGCCGAGCGGGTCTCAGCGTCAACCAGTTGCTCGAAGACCAGAAACAGTCGATAGGGGTCAATCGAACCGGTATCCAGATCGTCGTCGCCATACTTCGAATCATTGAAGTGGAATCCGCCAAGCTTGCCAAATCGGGCCAGGCGGGCGACGATCATTTCGATGTTGACGCTCGGCGCATGATGGCCAAGATCGACGAGGCACTGCGCTCTCTCACCGAGTTCGGTGGCTATCAAATAGCTTGTTCCCCAGTCTTGCACGACCGTTGAATAAAATGCCGGCTCGTATATCTTGTGTTCTGTAAACAGTCTCCAGTTCTCAGGAATAGCCTGGTAGATCTGATGCGCAGCTTCCAGGTATCGATCCAACTGTGCAGTCATGTTTGTCTGGCCAGGAAAGTTCGACCCATCGCCTACCCAGACCGTCAATGCCTGCGAACCAATGGCCTTGCCTACTTCGATACAATGCAGGTTGTGCTCGATGGCTTGTGCGCGAGTTGCAGGATCCACATGCGAGAGCGATCCGAACTTGTATGAGTGGGACTGATCCGCCTGGTCCTGGAAGGTGTTACTGTTGATGGCGTCGAAGCCGAGCCCCAACTTCGAGGCACGCTCGCGTAGCTCGTTCGGATCCTCGTCATCCCAGGGAATGTGCAACGACACCGTTGGTGTTGCCTGCGATAGAGCATTGATCACGGCGCAGTCATCGAGTTTGTCAAACACGTTCCGCGGTTCTCCTGCACCTGGAAAGCGGGCAAAGCGGGTTCCACCAGAGCCGACACCCCAGGAGGGAACGGCGACACCGAAGCCTTGAAGCCTGGTTATTAATGCTTCTGCGTCAATGCCGTCTCGGGCAAGGCGCTCAGTCAGAGCGTTGTAGTCAGCTTCGCGGTTCGAGCGGCGCTCGGCGTTGTGGTGCTCAATGATTTCAGGCTCGATTCGATTCATGTCAGTTATTTCCTGAGGTGGGCTAACAATGGGAAAATTTGCCAACGGGATTAGCAGTCAAACTGCCAATCCCGTGTCTGGGATGATGTAGACGCAATCAGCGAGTAAACGACTGGACGTTTCCAGCATCGACGTTGATGATGTTCCCGGTAGACTTGGCCGACGCGTCACAGACCAGGAAATACGTTGCCTCGGCAATGTCTTCAGGTAGTACCGAGCGCTTGAGCAATGAGCGTTCTCGATAGTGCGCTTCCAGATCGTCTGTCTCCTTGCCGTAAGCGTCTGCACGTTCCTTCAGCCAGTCGCCGCTCCAGATCTTGGAACCACGCAGTACCGCGTCCGGATTGACGACGTTAACTCGAATACCATTGGGCGCGCCTTCCAATGCCAGGCATCGAGCCAGATGCACCTCACTGGCCTTGGCCGTGCAGTAGGCTGCAGCACCAGGGGAGGCGGCGAGGGCATTCTTGGACGCCACGAACACGATCGCCCCGCCTGTATCCTGTCGCTTCAGGATACGGAATGTTTCACGAGAGACGAGGAAGTATCCGGTCGATAGCACCGACATGTTCAAGTTCCAAAGCTCAAGCGAAGTCTCCTCAATGGACGCAGAAGAGGCGATGCCCGCATTCGACACCAGAATGTCAACACCGCCATAGGCCATCACTGCTGAGTCGATTGCCTTTATAACGGCGTTCTCGTCGGTGACATCCATGACTACAGTGCGGACGCGATCGCTGGTATGGGATGATTCCAGGCGTTCGCGAATCTGATCAAGCGCATCGGTGTCGATGTCTGCTAAAACCACACAGGCGCCTTCACCCAACAGTTTTTCGGCGGTAGCAGCACCGATGCCGCCCGCACCTCCAGTGACGAAGGCAACTCGACCGGCCAGACTCTTCGCCTTCGGCATGCGTTGAAGCTTTGCCTCTTCGAGTAGCCAGTATTCGATGTCGAAGGCTTCCTGCTCGGGAAGGCCCTGATAGGTGGATACGCCAGAGGAGCCACGCATGACATTGATCGCGTTGGTATAGAACTCTCCTGAGATACGAGCGGTAGCTTTGTCCTTCGCAAAAGTGATCATGCCGACGCCGGGAACAAGGTACACAACTGCGTTAGGGTCACGCATGGGCGGACTGTTATCATGGCGGCAGCGCGAGTAGTAGTCTGCATAGTCTGCTCGGTAGTGATCGATTTTTGTAGCCAGACCGTCCTTGATCCGAACGATCTCGGTCTCCAGGTCGGCTGCTGGATCAAAGTCGATGACCAGTGGCCGGATCTTGGTGCGCAGGAAATGATCCGGGCAGCTCGTGCCGAGGGCAGCAAGGTCAAACAGCTCGTTCGAACCGACGAATTCGAGGACCACCGCTTCGTCGTTGAAGTGACCGACCTTATGTTCCTCCTTGCCGATCAATCCACGGATCTCAGGCATGAGTGCCGAGGCCACCCGAGCGCGTTTTTCCGCGTCAAGCGCTGGCACACGCTCGCCACCAAAGGCATTATTTTCGCCAGTCTGCTCATCGAGCCAACTGATCGCACGGTTGATGATCTCTAGTGTGGTTTCATAACATTCAACGGCTGTGTCAGCCCAGGTGAACAGTCCATGGCTACCGAGAACCACGCCTCTGGCTTTCGGATTGTCCTGGCAGAACTTTTCAAGCCAGAGACCGAGTTCATAGCCCGGACGTCGCCATGGTAGCCAACCGATATCGTCGCCAAACAGCTGCTTTGTCAACCTCTCTCCGTCAGCCGCAGCAGCTATCGCGATGATGGCGTCAGGATGCATGTGATCGACGTGCAGCTTCGGCACATAGGCGTGCAACGGTGTGTCGATTGATGAAGCGCGTGGATTCAGATCAAACGTGCAGTGAGGCAGGTAGCCCACCATCTCGTCCTCGAAATCGGGACCGCGGTACAGCTCCTTCAGTGATTCAAGCTTCGATTGATATAGCGTTGCAAAACCGTCGCGTTTCATCGTCCCCACATCACCACCCGAGCCTTTAACCCAAAGCACCGTTACATCCTCTCCAGTCAGCCGATCGGTCGTGGTGACTTTGGCCGAGGTGTTTCCCCCACCGTAGTTGGTGATGCGCTTGTCACCACCCAGCAGATTGGAGCGGTAAAGCAGACGGCCCGGCTCGTCCAGACTCTGTGCGTGCGCCGCATCCCAGTGGTTATCGAGTTGCTTTTCAGAATGTGATGTTTTGTGACGCGTAGGCATGACGTAGTTCCGCATGTGGAGGAGTGGCGGAGTTTCGCTGGATTTCCAATCTTTGTCAATCATTAACGATCAATAAATGGTCATATGGAAAATATATGATCAAAAAAGACTAAAAAAGATTGACATTGACCTGCAAAGCGGTAACATCAGTTGTGAATTGGAGGGTGTAATGCACGAACGTGAACGTCATCAAATTATTCTTTCAGCGGTGCAGGAACGTACCGTAGCGACCGTAGCGGAACTGGTCGAGCTGACAGATTCGTCGGAAGCTACGATCCGCCGAGACATCGCTGCAATGCATCAGGACAAGCGTGTGCGCCGTGTCCGTGGTGGTGCAGAAGCCCTGCTACTGCCTCAACAGTCTTCTCTAATTGGCCGGCCTTTCAGCGTCAATGAAGCCATTAATGCTGTCGCCAAAAAGGCTATAGCCCGCGAAGCTGTTGCTCTGTGCGAAGAAGGCGACGACATCATCATTAACGGTGGTACAACCACCTTTCAGATGGTCCACGGTTTGGCCACGCGAAGGTTGCAAGTGTTGACCAATTCACTGCCCATCGCCGAGCATCTTGCCTCGAATTCCAGGGTGACACTCATGCTCGCAGGCGGCACTTTGTATCGTGAGCAGAACATCATCCTGAGCCCCTTCGATGATGGCTTTACGATGCACTTTAGCGCTCGGCGCATGTTCATGGGGGCGCACAGTATTGGTCGGCTCGGATTGATGGAATCCGATCCGCTAGTCATACAGGGCGAGCAGCGGCTAATGGGACAAGCCGATGAGCTCGTGGTGCTGGTTGATTCGTCCAAATTTCACAACCGCTCGAGCCTGGTGTTTTGTGCGCTCGAGAAAATCGATGTACTCATCACCGACGACGGTATCGACGATGCCTCAGCAGCAATGATTGAAGCCGCTGACATCCGGCTGGTGGTTGCCGAGCTGCGCTCGGAACGTGACACCGCATCCGGTACAAGCCCTATGTGACGCTTTAATACCCCTGTAATTCAGGGTAGTACGACCCATTAGTTCGCAAGACTGTAACACCGTAATTCTCATTGCAGATTCGATGGTCGAATCGGCTCACTACCAACTCGAGGAGTTTACGTACGATGAAAAGAAGGACGCTAGGAAAGTTACTTGCTGTCGGCACAATCGCAGCAACGATAGCCAGCCCGGTACAGGCAGAAGAAATAAGAATCGCTCTTCTGGTCAAGGCTCTGGGGATCGGCTTTTTCGAAGCTGCGGCAAAGGGTGCAGAAGAGGCGGCTGCAGAACTTGGAGATGTCAATATCATCTACACAGGCCCGACTGACACAACAGCTGAAGGGCAGGTCGAAGTCATTAATTCCCTGATCGCACAGAAAGTGGATGCGATTGCCATCTCGGCGAATGATCCGGATGCCGTTGTGCCAGCGCTGAAAAAAGCGATGCAACGTGGCATCACCGTTATCTCTTTTGATTCGGGTGTCGCAGCGGAGGGGCGTGCAATGCACTTGAGTCCGTCAAGCAGCCCCTTGATCGGCAACATGATTGTGAAGCTTGCGGCAGACCATCTTCCAGACGGTGGCGAAGTGGCCGTGCTGTCCGCGACCAGTACATCGACAAACCAGAACACCTGGATCGAGGAGATGAATAAGGTCTTGCCCAACTACCCCGGTATTGAGGTGGTTGCGACGGTCTACGGTGATGATCTGGCCGACAAGTCTTATCGCGAGGCACAGGGGCTTATGTCGTCTCATCCAAACCTGAAGGCGATCATCGCACCAACATCGGTGGGTATTGTGGCGGCAGCTCAGGCCGTCAGCGACGCCGGCAAGGCGGGTGAGGTCAATGTGACCGGACTGGGACTGCCGTCCGAAATGGCTGGAGCTATCGAATCCGGTGCGTCCAAATCGTTTGCGATCTGGAACCCGATCGATCTGGGTTACGCGGCTACCATGATTGCCTACAACCTCAGCAAGGAGACGGCAACGGCCGAGCCTGGCGCTTCGATTCCAATGGGTCGTCTCGGTGAAGTCCAACTGGACGACAACACTGAAGGCCCTATGGCTGACCCCTTTGTCTATGACGCATCAAACATCGACGAATTCAAGAGTATTTTCTGAACATCCTCTTGCCTTCATCAGTGCGCCTGATGTGAGTTCACTAGCGGGGCAATGCCAAAGCCTTGCCCCGCGCTTTTTTCTCTTCATTCTTCGTTCGCTCGTTGCAGA
>Ga0209831_1005119_pt1 | contig 10013 bp, 8 predicted proteins | sample Maine_Asex4_meta_FD_187451 | JGI IMG/M metagenome (GOLD analysis project Ga0209831, IMG submission 187451) | Marine algal microbial communities from Maine, USA - Maine_Asex4_metaG (SPAdes) (version 2) | ecosystem: Host-associated > Algae > Red algae > Unclassified | place: Maine, USA | collected...
CTGGAGGAAGGTTACGAACAAGAACTGATAGAAGAGTGTCTTAAACATAAAAGATTACACACTATAAAAGATGAAGATCACGTCTACCTCCGTATGTTCGATATTATCATCCCTGTATTCCATAAGGACAACCCGATTGCCTTTGCACTTATAGGAGGGATAAAAGATAAAGAGGATATCTATAATAAAATACAGTTTATCACAACCATAACTAACATAATAGCTGTTGCCATAGAAAACAAGAGACTGTTTAAGAAACAGATAAAGCAAGAGAGATTCAAAAAGGAATTAGAATTAGCGAAAGAGTTTCAGCAAATGCTCATCCCTGAAAAGATGCCAGAAAGCGATGCATTTGAAATAGATACTTATTATAAACCACATGATAATATAGGTGGTGATTATGTCGATTATATAAAATTTGATAAAAATAGATTCGCAGTTGTTATCGCAGATATCTCTGGTAAAGGAATTGCAGCTGCATTATTGATGTCCAATTTTCAGGCTATGCTACATAGTCTTATTTTCCAATATAGAGATTTAGAAACTTTTGTCTTTGCGTTAAATCAAGCAGTATATAGAATTACAAAAAGTGATAAATTTATTACATTCTTTATCGCAGAAATAAACTTAGAAAGTAAAGAACTGACATATATTAATGCAGGTCATTATCCTCCTATATTACTTAATGGAAATGAGACGATGCTACTTAAGACAGGAAGTTCAGTAATAGGTGCTTTTGAGAAATTACCATTTATAAAAGAAGAAAAAATAAAGCTAGAAAAAGATGCCTTTTTATTTTGCTTTACTGACGGGCTCATCGACCTTAAGAATGAGCAAGATGAATATTATGATGATGATAGGGTAATAGATTTTGTGAAAACTAACGCCTCACTAAAAACAAAAGAGTTCAATGAAAAATTGCTTATTGATCTTGAATCATTTAAAGGATTAAATGGTTACGTAGATGACATCGCCTTACTTACGACAAAGATCAAATAGAAAATGAATAAGAAGAACAGAAAGCTTGCAGCGATATTAGCCTTCTTAGGAGGATCACTTGGTATACATAAGTTCTATCTGAATAAGATAGGTCCAGGTTTCTTTTATCTCTTTTTGACTTTTGTTCTTTTTGCTGGTATAAAATTTCCTTTTACATTCTTATTGGGAGTAATGGATGCCATCAAGTTATTATCTATGTCTGAAGAAGCATTTGATCAGAAATATAATAACGGGAATAGGAGTAAAACTAGAACAAATAGTAGAGGTACAAGAATCGATCGCGAAAATAAAAAAAGCTCTAATGAGATTAAGAAAATGGAGAGCCAGCGAAAAAAATACAATTATAACCAAGGCCTCTCTGCTAATCCATTTATAAAAAGTGGTGATAAAAAACACAAAGAATATGATCTCGAAGGAGCAGAAAAAGATTTTATACAAGCATTAGAATTGAGTCCTGATAATATTGATCTAAATTTTAAGTTAGTTGCTGTACATTCTCTGATGGAGAAGAAAGATAAAGCGTTCTTTTACTTAGAAGAATGTGTCCGATTAGGATTTAAAGATTTTGAAAAAATCAAAACACACGACGACCTCGCTTATTTAAGAATACAACCCGAGTTCGACAGTTTTGTAGAACGTGGTTATAAGAGAGATACAACTTTAAAAGTATCAGCACCGAAACAAGACTTATTAGTAGATGATGCATTATTAAGTCAACTTAATAAATTGAAAGACTTGAGAGAAAGAGGACTTCTATCCGACAAAGAGTATGTATATGAAAAAGAAAAGCTTTCAAGACGTTAACATATATTGATTAGAACAGTTTTATATAATAGATGATTGCAAAAGATCTTATATCAGACCAGATAATACCTCTTATACCAAGTGACAATGTAGCACAAGCTATGTCTATGATGAGTTTGTTCCATGTAAGACATTTACCTATAGTTAAGGAAGGCATTTATCTTGGTATTATATCTGAAGAAGAGGTAACAAGTGAGAATCCAGATACGAGCATAAGAGATATAGTATTAGATAATACCATGATGACCGTTAGTTCAGATGATCATGTTTTTGATCTTCTATCGATAATGTCAGAGCATAATTATACGCTCGTTCCGATAGTAGGTGATGATAATGAATTTAAAGGTGTTGTCTCACAAGAAGATCTAATATCATTTCTTGCAGGTACTTATTCTTTTAAAGAACCAGGAGGAATAATAATTATAGAAACCAGCCACAAAGGATATATATTATCTGAGATAGCAAGAGTTATCGAATTGGAAAACGCGTCTATAATCGCCAGCTTTATAACATCAAGGCATGAATCTTCAACAATTCTTATAACATTAAAAATTAATCGTCTACAAATTCAAGATGTAATCTCTGCTTTAGAGAGATATGACTATGATATAAAAGCATCCTTCACAACTGAATCCCACAAAGAAGATTTTAAAGATAATTATGATCAATTGATGCGTTTTCTTGATGCATAGAATAAGCTTTACTATCCTTTTGCTTTTTTGTTACTGTGTCTCATTAGCTCAAGATAATGTGACTACAATTACTGATATTATGATATCAGGTAATTATCATACTAAAGAAAGAGCCATTCTGATGGAACTTGGTATAAAGAAAGGGGACACAATATTACTTACAAAAATCACTGAGCGTATAGCCACAGCACGACTTAGGGTCTTAGGTACAGGACTATTTAATTCCGTTGTTGTTAACCTTGTAGAATACGATACTAAGACAACATCTGCCAAAATAAATATAGTCGTAGAGGAGAATTGGTATCTATTTCCTATGCCCATCTTTGAACTCGCTGATAGAAACTTTAGTGTGTGGTGGCAAGAACAGAATAGATCACTTGACAGAGTTAATTATGGCTTGCGTTTATCACACTTTAACTTTACAGGAAATCGTGATCCACTTAAACTTAAAGTACACTTTGGTTATACGACAAAGTACGAGCTGACCTATCAATATCCTTTTTTAGCATTAGATAATAAGTTAGGTATTGGCGGTTCTATTTTCTATGCAGAAAATAGAGAGATTGCTTATAAGACCCTTAATAATAAAACACTATTTGCAAGAAACGATGATGATCGTAAGCTACTGTCCAGATTCAGAATAGGCCCGGAATTAAAATATAGGCCCGATACCTATAATTTTCATGGCTTAAGAATAGAATATCATCATAATAAAATAGACGAATATGTAGCTCAGGAATTAAATCCAGAATATTTTCTTGATGGTAAGACTTCTCTTAAGTTTCTATATATAGAATATGATTATAACCATGATAAGAGAACCTATGTACAATATCCGCTAGGAGGATATTTACTGTTCGGAAATATTAAGAAAGAAGGTTTAGGCATATTTAATGAATTCAATAACCTAAGCATAACCGTAGGCGGTGAGAAGCATTGGCCGATACTTAATAAAAAACTGATCTTAAGTACCCGTAATAAAGCAAAAACAAATATCATAAGAGCTAGGGTAGCTTTCGCTAATAATACGGGCATAGGCTGGGATACTGATATTGTATCAGGATACGAGTTGTATGTTATGGACGGCACTGACTATGGTATAACGATGAATTCCGTTAAGTATATGCTGCTAGACAATAATCTTAATACTGTAAAATGGATGCCTCGCCAATTTAAGAAAATGAATTTTACTATGTTCTTACGGTTTAACTTTGATGCAGCTTATATCAATGAGAACAGATATGTAGATACTAATACACTTAACAATCGTATTATTTATGGTTTTGGTCCAGCCTTGGATGTTATCTTATTTAATAATTTTCTGATTAGCTTTGAATATAGTTTTAACGATATTGGTGATAGGGGATTATATTTTTTAAGTACGATAAGTTTTTAAACCATTAGCTAAAGACAAGTCATGAGAGTAATTGTATATTCTAAGAATTGTAAAGAGAAAAACAAGATATATTACGAGCAGTTATTTGCTGTGTTATCTAATGCTAATGTAGACTATAGTGTATACCATGAAATAGCATCGAAGTTTCCTAATATTACAAATAGGGTCACATCAATTAAGTCTCACTCAGATCTAAAGGCATATGATCCGAATGTTATGATAACTTTAGGCGGTGACGGCACCATACTTTCTGCTACTGCATTAATCATGGATCTCTCGATCGCTATATTAGGTATCAATTTAGGGAGGCTAGGTTTTCTTGCTAATATAGAACAAGAAAGAATCGAATCTGCAGTACAACTATTACTATCAGGTAGTTATACCATACATGAGAGATTCATGATAGAATTAAATACGGATAATAACTTATTCGGTGCACAGAATTTTGCTCTTAATGATTTTACACTAGTTAAGAGAGACAATTCTTCTATGATAATAATACACACTTATATTGACGATGAGTTTTTGGTTTCCTATTGGGCTGATGGCTTGATAGTATCTACACCTACAGGATCTACTGCATATTCATTGAGTTGTGGTGGCCCTATTATGTTTCCTAGTTCGGAGAATTTTATACTTACACCGGTAGCGCCACATAACCTTAACGTTAGACCCGTTGTAATATCCAGCCACCACAAAATTACTTTTGAAATAGAAGGTAGATCTGATACTTACTTATGTACACTTGATAATAGACACGAGATAATTAAGGAGAATCAGAAACTGGAACTGAAAAAGAATAAAATATCTGCAAAATTTATAACTATAGATGGAGACAGCTATATGCGTACGATACGAAACAAATTAAACTGGGGACTCGACAAAAGAAATTAATGGTAATAAAGTTATCCCATAATCAGATAAATTATGAAGCGGATCTTTCTATGCCTATGGATATATCAATTCCACTTGAGCATAAGAAAACGCCTATAGCTTTTGGAGCACCGAGATATGAAGCTACACCATTTCAAGACGGAGAATTTATAGGAACATTAGAGTCAGGAGCACCGGTCAATTTTTATAATATAAGAATTAACCCACACGGCAACTGCACACATACAGAAAGCGTAAGGCATATAGATAAGAGAGGGGACACAATAATTGAGACACTTAACTGTCAGCATTATGTTACAAGTTTAATTACTGTTGTACCAGAGGTTAAGAAGAATGGAGATAGGGTAGTAACTAAAAACTGTCTTGATATAAAAACCATAAAGGATAGTAATATAGAAGCATTAGTTCTAAGAACTAAGCCAAATCGCATCAGTAAAAAGAGAAAAAATTATACAGGTACTAATCCCACATACTACTCTGCAGATCTACTAAAACTAATTACTAAAACTAATGTTAAACATCTACTGATAGATGTACCGAGTGTGGACAGAGAAGTAGATGGCGGTAAGCTTGCTGGGCATAAAGCTTTCTGGAATACCAAGAAAAGTATCGCTAAAGACAAAACGATAACCGAACTAATATTTGTCGACAATAAAATGAAGGATGGCCTATATTTGTTAAACTTGCAGATATTACCGTTAATTTTGGACGTAAGTCCATCGAGACCCGTTTTATATGCATTAAAAGAAATATGAAGTTAACAGAGCAAATAGAACAGCAAATCTATAATGGCTTCATAAGTATAGAATCTGACTCTTACCAAGAACAGATTAGATATTATGAAAACAATAGATCTGACATAAGGCGATTGCCATATGAATACCAGACCTATATAGAATGCAAATTTGCGATAGCTTCATATGAGGTTAAAGATTATTACGGCTTTCTTTCTGTAGTGGACCGACTTATAACGATGGTTATAAGAGATAATATCTATGAGATAGATGGGGTAGATGTCTATAAAGATCTGCTTTATCGTAAAGCATGGGCAACTCACAGGGTTTTAGATTATTACAAAGCTGATCACATATTCTCAGAGTTAGTTAAGATAGATTCCGATAACCAGCATTACACTAAGGGCTACCTCAAAAACTCAATAGAGAAAAAGCGCTATGAGGTAAAGTACCTTAATGCTACAAGCATAATATTATTTGTATTAGCGGCAGCTGTAATCTGTGTTGAGATTCTAATGGTCAGAACTTTCTATAAGGAATGGACACAGATGGTCGAGTATAGCCGCAACTTAATTTTCTTAGGAGGTATATTAGTATTACTCTTTCTCGAAGGATGGATTAGATTATCTAGCTACCAATCACTAAAAGTTCTAAAACAGAAATAAGGCATGTCATATTCACGAAGACCAGAGTATAAAACTATGCGTGAGCGTAACATGGAGACATGGAGAAAATTTAGGGTTGCGATATTGGTGTTTTCTATAGCAGCAGTAATTTATGCTTACAAGAATAGGATACATATACAAGAGTATTTTATGTCTTTCGGATCTTAAGAATGGTATCCCACTCTGCTTCCTCCACCTTGTAAGCATACCACATGTATAGACATACCGTTAGTGCTCCCATTAAATAATAAATCTCTGGAGAAACTACAGACTTTAGATATACAGAAGATATAACCATTATTGAGATAATAATAATGTTCGTAAAAATCTTTTTTAATGGGTATTCTATCGGGTACTTTTTTCGACCTATAATGTAAGCTAAGACTACCATAAAGCAATAAGTGATAAGGGTTGCCCAAGCGGTGACTACATATCCATATTGAGGAAGAAATATAATATTTAGAGCTAAGAATATGGTGACACCACAAGTTGAGATTAGTGCTCCATACTTAGTGTTGTCAGATAGCTTATACCATATTGCAATGTTATAATAGAGTCCTAAGAATAGATAACCTACAAGTAATATGGGGATTACAAATATACCCTCCCTAAAGGATTTACCCATTAAGAATTGTATAAGATCAAGTGAGTAAGACATAGATATAATTACAAGTCCGCCTACAAGTGAGAAGAAGTGACATATCTTTCCATAGTAAAGGACACGGTCTGATGCTGATGCATTCTTAAAGAAAAAAGGTTCTGCAGCGTAATTAAAAGCAGTAATAAACATTGCAAAGAGATTGGCTATTCTACGTGATGCTTCATATGTTCCCCCTTCAGCTAAATTCTTATTATCAGAAAGTCCCAAATACTCTTCCTGTAAAGGAACAGCACAGTATTGTATCAATCCATTAGCAATACCAACAACAACCAGTGGACTTACATAGAAAAGCATTTTCTTTAATAAGCTCGTGTCTATTTTGAATGTAACTCCCCCAACATTAACTAGCAATAATATTAATATTATAAAACTAGCGATTAGGTTCGATATGAATACATAATCTATTAGATGAGGATAATCTGGCAAAAAAGACTTGAAGCTATCGGGTAATCTGGGCAATAGAAATATGAAGAAAAAAATTAACCCGATAGAAATAAGAACATTAATTATTTTGAATACCGCAAAGGTCTTAGCCTTATTGTCAAGGCGTAGTTTTGCGTAAGGAATAAGTGTTATAATATCAAAAGCAAGAATGAAAGCGAACCATCGTACATATATTGGTCTGTCAGGAGCAATAGTCCATGGCGCAATATATTCGTAAGTAAAGCATCCAATAACTATAAGAATTAAAGCGGTAAAAATAACGGAAATGAAACTCGTGTTAAAAGCCTTTTCTTTATTCTTATCCTCAGACCCAAATCTAAAAAGTGCAGTATCCAACCTGAAGGAAAAGAGAACAATCAATACAGAAGCATAAGCATAATACGAGCCAAAAACACCGAATTCATCGTTTTTTCCATCCAGCAAATGACTCAATAAAACATTAACTAAAAGGTAGTAGACGATTCTAGACAAGATATTACCCCCACCGTAAACCACCGTTTGCCCAGCTAATTGCTTAATTCTACTCATTAAATCAGTAATTCAAATTATTATGCTGCCAAGATAATTAAAACAACATCATGTCTTACATTTGTGGCAATTAGACACATCAACAACTTAACATTATGATCGACGTAAAATTATTAAACAAAACAACTCAAGTGCCAGGAGCACCGGGTTATGAATATAAAGTAAGAGGATTCATTACAGAACAGATTAAAGGCTATGTGGATGAGATATATACTGATCCTATGGGCAACTTGATTGCCGTAAAGAAAGGAAAGTCGGATAAGAGGGTAATGGTAGCCGCTCATATGGATGAGATCAGCTTTATAGTAAGCCATATAGATGAAGCTGGATTTTTAAGATTTCAGCCTTTAGGTGGTTTTGATCCTAAGACGCTTACGGCTCAGCGTGTTATTATACATGGCAAAAAAGATATAATAGGTGTAATGGGTTGTAAGCCCATTCATATTATGACACCAGAAGAAAAAGCTAAGCCAGTTAAATTAGATGAGTATTTTATAGATACTGGCTTGACCGCAAAAGAAGTTAACAAGATAGTATCTGTAGGAGATACAATCACAAGAGAAAGAACATTGATTGAGATGGGTGATATGGTTAATGCCAAGTCTCTCGATAATCGTGTATGTGTTTTCTTACTTATGGAGACACTTAGGGAATTAAAAAAGACTAAGATTCCACATGATCTGTATGCTGTTTTTACCGTTCAAGAAGAAGTGGGTCTAAGAGGAGCAAAGGCAGCAACATTAGGTATAGATCCAGATTTTGCTATTAACTTAGACGTTACACTTGCGTGTGACGTACCAGGTATACAGAAACATGAGACCATTACAGATTTAGGAGCTGGTGCTGCCATAAAAATATTAGACGGCATGACGATATGTGATTATCGTATGGTGGACTTTATGAAAAAGACAGCCAAGAAGAAAAAGATAAAACACCAATTAGAAATCCTTCCTAAGGGAGGAACGGATACTGCAGCAATGCAGCAGATGTCTTCTGGAGGATCTATTGCAGGAGGCATATCAGTGCCATGCAGATATCTTCACCAAGTAATTGAGATGACTCACAAGCAAGATGTAAGAGATTGCATCGATCTTCTAAAAGAGTGTATAAAGTCAATGGCTACTTATAACTGGACACATAAATAATTTGCAAGATATAATATAAGGTTTTGCAGTTAATGTAATGTTAAAGGAAATTACTAAGGTAACTTAGACCATTGTTAGGCGTTTTCTCTGTACAAAAATGTGAAAGCCATGCAGAGAATTTTTTCGTTAATTGGAGCAGGAATAATTGGTGGATTAATCGTGCTCTCAGGTAGTTTCTTTTTTAATAAAAATATTATAGAGGAAACCTCTCTTATTCCACAAGCTACATTGACCTCAGCTGGTGATGATATTAATACAGTGGCATTTGATTTTGTCGACGCATCAGAAAAGGTTACTCCGGCAGTGGTGCACATTACGGCATCAGAAAGCCAAGCATTAGCACAAGAAAGAAGACTTAAACAGAAACAGAATAACAATTCTCAGTTATTTGACTTTTTTGGTTTCGATGATTATTTCGGAGGAGGAAGAGCAAGAGAGGGTACAGGCTCTGGTGTTATAATATCATCTGACGGGTACATCGTAACTAATAATCATGTTGTTGATAATTCTGATATTATCAATGTTGCACTAACGGATAAGAAAATCTATAAAGCAACATTAATAGGTACTGATCCAAGTACAGATTTAGCTTTATTAAAAATAGACGCTACAGGCCTTACTGCTGTAGAATTCACAGATAGTGATAATGTAAAAGTAGGAGAGTGGGTTGCCGCAATAGGTAATCCTTTTAGCTATTTAGAATCAACAGTAACCGCAGGGATCGTTAGTGCCAAGGGTAGAGATCTCGATATTATAAAAGGGAAATACAACATAGAAGAATTTATACAAACGGATGCAGCAATTAATCCTGGTAACAGTGGTGGAGCACTGGTTAATGTTGATGGACAATTGGTAGGTATAAACACTGCTATAGCAACACCTACTGGCGTATACGCTGGTTATTCATTTGCTATTCCTTCTAATATTGTAAAAACGATAATAGAAGATATTAAGCAGAATGGAAATATCGAAAGAGGTCGATTAGGACTACAGGGTTTCGAGCTAAATCCTGAGAATGTAACGGAGCTCGGAATTGATATAAATGAAGGTT
>Ga0209831_1005120_pt1 | contig 10010 bp, 10 predicted proteins | sample Maine_Asex4_meta_FD_187451 | JGI IMG/M metagenome (GOLD analysis project Ga0209831, IMG submission 187451) | Marine algal microbial communities from Maine, USA - Maine_Asex4_metaG (SPAdes) (version 2) | ecosystem: Host-associated > Algae > Red algae > Unclassified | place: Maine, USA | collected...
TTCAGAAAAGTGGCCACCGGTTTTCGGTTAAAAAACCTGCAAAGGAAGGATTCCGGTCAAATGCAGCATGGGTTTGCCCATGCAAATTCGACCGGAGCAAAACGGGCCGGTGCCAAACGCTTTTCGATGCAAGGCAGGGCAACCGATCGTGATGACCCCGTCTGCGGTTCGCGGCCTTGCCGGGGGCCGGTGATCTGGTATGATGTGGAGACGACCCCGAAATGACGGATAATCCGAAGGACGGACACGCCATGACCCCTTTCAGGCGCGCGTTTCTCGGCGCGGTGTCGGCCCTCGTGCTGTGCGGCGGCCCTGTCGTGGCCCGGGACTATACCCCCGGCGAGCGCGCCCTGCTGACCCGCATGGTCGAGCGGGCCGGAGACGACCAGTGGGTCGCCGCCCGCACCGCCGCGCGACAGGTCGGCGGGCGCGAGGCGCTGGATGCCTATGAATGGCTGCGCCTGCGCCAGCCGGGGATCGACGATTTCGAGCGGATGGCGACCTGGGTCGAGGGGCATCCCGGCTGGCCCTCCGAAGCGCGGATACAGGTGCAGGGCGAATATACGCTCGGCAACGGGGCGACGAACGACACGCGTGTCATCGGCTTCTTCGACCGCTTCGCGCCCAAGACCGGCGTGGGCGCCACCCGCTACGCCCTCGCGCTGAAGAAGGCCGGGCGGGAAGCGGATGCGCGCAAGGTCGCGGTCGATGCGTGGCTGTCCAAGAATCTCGGCGCGGGAGACGAGGGGCGCCTGCTCGCCGGTTTCGGCCCGCAGCTTGCTCCCCTGCATGACGAGCGGCTCGACGCGCTGATCTGGAAGAACTACCTGACCGCCGCCGAGCGGCACATGCATCGCGCTTCTCGCGACGTGCGCGCGCTGGCCGAGGCCCGCGTCGCCCTCCTGCGCACCAAGAGCAACGTGGACGGGCTGGTCAAGCGCGTGCCCCGCGCGCTTCAGGACGACCCCGGCCTATCTTATGCGCGCATGGTCTGGCGCAAGAAGAAGGGGCTGGTTTCCTCCGCCGAGGCGATGATGGTCAAGGCATCGGCGACCGACGCGCTGGGCCAGCCCGAGAAATGGGCAGACGAACGCGCCGTCTTCGTGCGCGGCGCCATCAAGGATGACGAGCCGCGCCGCGCCTATACCCTCGCCGCCGGAAACGGCCTGAGCGCGGGCATCGATTTCGCCGAACTCGAATGGGTGGCCGGGTGGCTCGCCTTGCGCAAATTGGGCGAGCCGGAGAAGGCCGTCGCCCATTTCGCGCGCCTCTACGAGGGCGTCGTCACCCCCGTCAGCCGCGCCCGTGCCGCCTTCTGGGCGGGCGAGGCCAGCGCGGAGCTGGGCCATACCGAACACGCGATCCGCTGGCACAAGCTGGCGGCGGAATACCCCAGCGCCTTCTACGGCCAGCTCTCGGCCAAGCGGCTGCACGGCGATCTCGGCCACGGCGTCCCCGAGCGGATCGAGGCGCGCACGGGACCCTGCGTCACCGACCCGGCGGTCGGCGTGGGTTCCGCGCTGGCGGCGGGGGGCGCGATCGTGCAGGCGCGGTTGTTCTTCTACGACGCGCTGGAGAAATGCGCCTCCCCGAACGAAGCCAAGGCGCTGGGCCTGCTGGCCGAAGGGCTGGGCGCGTTCCGCATCAGCGTCGGCATCGGCTCCAAACTGCGCCGCAAGGCGATCTTCATCCCCGAAATCTCCCACCCCATCCTGTCCCTGCCGCGCCAGGGATGCGTGGGCGAAAGCCCGCCCGAGCGCGCGCTGTCCCTCTCGGTCGCGCGTCAGGAAAGCGGCTTCGACGCGGCGGCGCGCAGCGGGGCGGGGGCGCGGGGCCTGATGCAGGTCATGCCCGGCACCGGCAAGATGACCGCCAGAGCCGCAGGCCTGACCTACAGCCTCGCCCGCCTGAGCACGGAGCGCGACTACAACGCGCGCATCGGGCAGTGCTACCTGTCGCAGCTTCTCGACCGGTTCGACGGGTCCTATCCGCTGGCCATCGCCGGGTACAATGCCGGGCCGGGGCGCGTGTCGCGATGGGTCGAGGAATTCGGCGACCCGCGCGACGGCGAGATCGACCTGATCGACTGGATCGAGCGCATCCCCTTCCGCGAAACCCGCAACTACGTGCAGCGGGTGCTGGAGGGAATGAACATCTACCGCGCACGCCTCGCGGGAGGGTGATCGGCGAGCACACCCCTCGAACGCATGCAAAGCCTTGTGAATCACGTCTGTGTGCGTCACTGTAAAGGCGGGCGAGGCGGCGCATGGGGGCCAAGGGGTGACGGATGACACGGGCTTCATCGAGCGCGAATTGCGGGCGGCGGACGGCATCGTCCTGCGCTACCGCGATTACGGATCGCGCTTCTCGACCCGCCCGCCCGTCCTGTGCCTGCCCGGCCTGACGCGCAACGCCAAGGACTTCCACGACCTCGCCATGGCCCTGTCGCCCGACCGCCGGGTGCTGAGCCTCGACGCGCGCGGGCGCGGGCGCTCGGACCGCGATCCGACCTACGCCAACTACACGCTGATCCGCGAGGTGGGCGATACGCTCAGCCTGATCTCGCAGGAATTCACCCGCCCCTGCATCGTCGTCGGCACCTCGCGCGGGGGGCTGGCGGCGATGATCCTGCACGGCGTCAAGCCGGGGTCCATCGCCGGGATCGTGCTGAACGATATCGGGCCGGAACTGGAACCGGCGGGCCTCGCGCGAATCATGGGGTATCTCGGCATCGTGCCGGAGCCGCTGGCTACGTGGGACGACGCGGTGGCGGCGCTGAAGGCGACGAATGCCGAGGACTTCCCCGACCTGACCGACGCGCAGTGGCGCGCATGGGCCGAGCGGACCTTTCGCGACGAGGGCGGCGTGCCGGTACTCGACTACGATCCCCGCCTGCGCGACGCGATGCTGGAAGCGGGCAGCGGGGCGCCCGATTTCTGGCCCCAGTTCCGCAGCCTCGCCGAGACGTCGGTCCTGCTGCTGCGCGGGGAACATTCCGACCTGCTCTCGCCGGAGACGGTGCAGAAGATGCGCCGCATGAAGCCCGATCTGAGAGCGGTGACGGTGCGCGGGCGCGGCCACGTGCCCTTCCTCGACGAACCGGAGGCGCGCAGCGCGATCCTGTCCTTCGTCGCGGAGCGGGATGCGGCGGCGGGGGCTAGCTCTTCCTGACCGCCGGGGCCGGGTCATGGCGGCGCATCAGCGAGACCGCGACCGAGGCCGACGCCGAGAGCGCCAGCCCGACCAGCGCCGCCCCGCCCGCCGCGCTCCAGCCGAGGGCGAACGCGACGAGGCACCATACGCCTCCGACGACCAGTCCCGCCAGCGCCCCGCCCGCCGTCAGGCGGGGCCATGTCAGCCCGAGTACCAGCGGCGCGAGCAGGGCCGACGTCGCGATGGCGAGCAGGGCGAGGAACGCCGCGAGCGGGTCGAACGGCAGGACCATCGCGGCCACGGCACCGGCGATCACCGCCCCCGACGCGGCCCAGCGCGCCCGCGACAGGACGCCGCCCGCCGTCTCCCGCGCCGGGTCGCCCCCCGCCGCACTGGCGACCATGAACGCGGCGCTCGCGCAGGCCGCGACGATGGCCGCGACCGCCCCCGCGCCCAGTGCCGCGAGCAGCCATGCGGGCGGGGCGAGCGCCGCGATGCCGCCCGTCACCGCCTCGCGTGCGGTATCGAGGGACGCCGGCGGAATGCCCGATCCCAGCGCCGCCGTCAGGATGTCGGCCCACGCCGCAATGGCGAAGAGCGGGACGGCAGAGGCCACCAGCGCGGCGAAGGCCACGCCGCGCTGCGCGAAATACCGCGCCTCGCCCGCGCCCCGCTCCACGGGCCAGCGCACCAGCGTATGCGGCAGGGCGAGCGTCCCGAACAGGGCCGTCAGCCCGAGCGCGACCGTCGGCCACCCTCCCGCCCCGCGCGCGATCCCGAGCCGGTTCTCGGCCACGGCGATCTCGTGCAGCAGGGCGCCGGGGGCCAGATGCGGCACCGGGATTCCCGTCCGCGAGATGCCGAGCCACAGCGCGGGCACCAGCACCCCCGCCAGCAACACGACGAAGAGCGCCGCCTGCGCCGGAAGCATCGTCCCCAGCCCCCCCGCCAGCACCGCCAGCAGCACGAGGGCCGCCACCAGCGGCAATATCGCGAGCGGAGAGACGCCGACCGCCTCGGCCACCAGCGCCGCGAACCCCATCTGCACGGCGACGATCGCGATCCCCGATGCGACCAGTAGCCCCCGCACGACCCGCCCCCCCCGCGCGCCGAAGCGCGCCGACGCCCAGTCGGGAAGCGACCGCGCATCGGCCTGTGCCAGCGCCGGGGCGAGGAGATGCGTGGAGACGAGCAACCCGCCGACCATCCCGGCCACGAGGGCGAACGCCCCCTGCCCCATCGTCAGGATCGCGGCGATCACCCCCACCGTGCCGAAGCCCGACACCCATGCCGCCGCATTGCCATAGGGCGTCAGAGCGCTGGGACCCTCACGGTCGGGGAGGAGGAAACCCCGCGCCTCGATGCAGACCGTCGGCCGGGCGATCCACCAGAGCAGCGCCCCGGTCGCGAGGAGGTCGAGCAGCAGCAGCGCCCATGCCGGAACGCCGAGCGCCCCGAGTACCGCGCCCAGCGCCAGCCATCCGGCCAGCGCCGGAATCCACATCAGCAGCGTCTTGCCGGAAAGCGCTTTCATCGGTCGCCACCGTCGTTACCGTCACGCGCGTCGCCCTCGGCAGCACCGACCCGCGCCAGCGCGATCAGCACGACCGGCCCGACGACCAGCATCCAAAACGACGAGGCCGGAAACCCGAACGCCCCTCCCGTGAGCGATCCGAGAAGCGGCAGCAGGGCGACGACCGCCACGACCGCCGCGCAGCGGACACTCTCCGCCCTGCCCGGCCCATCCTCGCCCGCGCGCCTCTCCGGTGCGGCGCCTCCCGCCCGACGGCTCAATCGGGCGCGAGCATGTAGCCCGCCCCCCGAACCGTCTGGAGGTAGCGCGGCGCCTTGGGGTCGGCCTCGATCTTGCGGCGCAGGCGCGTGACCTGCACGTCGACGGCCCGTTCCTGCGCGCCGCCCTGGTCCTCGCCGGGGATGCGCTCGGCAGCACTCTCGCCCAACAGGGCCGTGCGCGACACCGGCTCGCCCGGCTGGCGCGAGAGGATGCGCATCATCGCCGCCTCGGCAGTGGTCAGACGCACCGGCGCCTCGTCGCGCCACAGCTCGCCCCGCGCCATGTCGTAGCGGCACAGGCCCAGCGACAGGGTCTTCGGCGGCTCGACGGTCTCGGTGACGATGGCGGGTTCCACCACCCGGCGCAGGATCGCGGCGATGCGCAGCAGCAATTCGCGCGGCTCGAACGGTTTGGGCAGGTAGTCGTCGGCCCCCGATTCCAGCCCGTCGATCCGGTCCCCCGCCTCCGCCCGCGCCGTCAGCAGCAGGATGGGCGTCTCCAGCGTCTCGCGCAGGCTTCGCGTCAGAGCCAGCCCGTCCTCCCCCGGCATCATCACGTCGACCACCAGCAGGTCGAAGGCCAGCAGGTCGAGCAACCGCCGCGCATGGGCCGCGTCGCGCGCCGCCGTCACGGCATAGCCGTTGCGGGTCAGATATTTCTTGAGGAGGGTTCGGATGCCGTCATCGTCGTCGACGACGAGGATATGCGAGGGGTCGGTCATGGGGCCTCGTCGGATGCATCGTACACCATGCGCAGGATATCATCGCGGTCGCGTTCGTCAATCATCAGGGCCATGACCTCGCGGAACCCCGCCACCGCCTCCGGCCCCGCCGCGCGAAAGGCCCGCGACAGGCGCTCACGCTGCGCCTCCGCCAGCGCCCCCTCGAAATCGCGGCCCTTGTCCGTCAGCGTCAGCAACCGCTGGCGCCGGTCCCGCTCGCCCGGCACGCTGTCGACGAAACCGTCCTCCACGAGGGGGCGCAGCACGCGGGCCAACGACTGCTTGGTGATGGCCAGCAGATCGAGCAGACCCGCCACGCTGATCCCCGGACTGCGCCCGATGAAGTGCAGCGCCCGATGATGCGCCCGGCCATAGCCGCGCTCGTTAAGGATGCGGTCGGGGTCGGACGTGAAGGCGCGATAGGCGAAGAACATCAGCTCGGCCCCCTCGCGCAGCTTCTGCCCCGTCAGGAACAGGCGGTCGTCGCCCTGTCGACGCATGGTCGCCTTGGGCATCGCGGAGGGGCCGGCATCGGACATCGGAGAAGCCCTTCACAATTTACGTCAGAACCGTTGACATAAAACTACCCCACTGCTAGCTCTGACGCAACAAAAGAAGTGAAACAAGGCCGTTCGCGTAACGGACCTCATCCAAGGACAAGGACGATGGCAACTCCCCCTCCCTTCGACGATCGCGACGGCGTCATCTGGTACGATGGCGAACTGGTGAACTGGCGCGATGCGAAGGTGCATGTGCTGACCCACGGGCTGCATTACGCGTCTTCGGTGTTCGAGGGCGAGCGGTGCTATTCGGGCGAGATCTTCAAGAGTCGCGAGCATACGGAACGGCTGCACAAGTCCGGGCGGATCATGGGGTTCGATATTCCGTGGACCGTCGACCAGATCGAGGAAGCCAAGGTCGCCACGCTTAAGGCCAACAACCTGACCGATGCCTATGTCCGCCCCGTCGCGTGGCGCGGGTCGGAGATGATGGCGGTTTCGGCGCAGCGGTCGAAGATCCACCTCGCCATCGCGACGTGGGAATGGCCCAACCTCTTCGGCGAGGCCAGCGTCAAGGGCGTGCGCCTCGACATGGCCGAATGGCGGCGTCCGGCCCCCGAAAGCGCGCCCTACGACGCGAAAGCCGCCGGTCTCTACATGATCTGCACCCTCTCCAAGCACGCGGCGGAGGCGAAGGGCTATACCGACGCCCTGATGCTCGACCACCGGGGCCGGGTCGCCGAGGCGACGGGGGCGAACGTCTTCTTCTACAAGGACGGCGCGGTCCATACGCCCGACCCCGACTGCTTCCTCGACGGCATCACCCGGCGCAGCGTGATCGGCATGCTCAAGGACTGTCAGGTCCCCGTCCACGAACGCGCGATCATGCCGGGCGAACTCGGCAGCTTCGAGCAATGCTTCCTGACCGGCACCGCGGCCGAAGTGACGCCGGTGGCCGAGATCGGCGGGCACGGCTACGAGGTCGGCGCGTTCGTTAAGGGACTGGCGCAGGATTACAACGATCTGGTGAACCGGCGCGTCTCCGCCTGATCGAGCGGCACGCCCGATGACCCCCACCGCCGAATTCCGCGCGGGCCTGCTTGGGACCGTGCCGCTGGCGGCGGGGGCCGGGGTCTACGGCCTCGCCTTCGGCGTGCTGGCTTCGCGAATGGCGCTGGGTATGGGTGAGGTCGGCGCGATGGAGTCGCTCGTCTTCGCGGCCTCGCCCTGACCATGGCGGTCGGCATCGGGGCGGTGTATCTGTTGCGCCTGACCTGACAACGACCGGAGACTCCATGACCGAGATCATCGACGCGCTGGCGGATATTTCCGGCGATTACGACGCCGTCCTCTGCGACCTGTGGGGCGTGTATCACAACGGCATCGCTCCCTACGAGGGGGCCGTCGCGGCCCTGCGCGCCTATCGCGAGCGGGGCGGCATCGTCGCGCTCCTGACCAATGCCCCCCGCCCCGATTTCTCGGTCGCCGCCCAGCTTGCCCGTATGGGCGCGCCCGACGATACCCACGACCTGATCGTCACGTCGGGGGATGCCACGATCGAGGCGCTGCGCAACGGTGGTTTCGGCGCGCGGGCCTACCATATCGGGCCGCAGCGCGACTACGACCTGTTCGACGGCCTCGATATCGAGCGCGCGTCGCTGGCCGAGGCCGATTTCATCCTCTGTTCGGGCCTGTTCGACGACGGCACGGAGGAGCCGGGCGACTACGCCGAAACCTACCGCATCGCCCGCGAGCGCGGCCTCGTCATGGTCTGCGCCAATCCCGACATCGTCGTCGACCGGGGCGAACGGCGCATCTTCTGCGGGGGCGCGCTGGCGCAGGCCTACGAACAGGCGGGCGGTGAGGCGCGGTATTTCGGCAAGCCGCACGCCCCCATCTACGACCTCGCCCTCGCGAAGATCGCGGCGACCACGGGCCGCGTCGTCGAGCGCCCGCGCATCCTCGCCATCGGCGACGGGCCGACGACCGACGTGACTGGCGCGGCGGCCAACGGGATCGACTGCCTGTTCGTCGCCGCAGGGCTGGGGGCGGGCGATTTGCTCGACGCGAACGGCGCGCTGAAAGCGGCGGCGCTCGGCCCGTGGCTGGCGGCGCGGGATATTGCACCGCAAAAAGCGCTTGCGCTTTTGCGCTAGGTAATAAATTAACGCGTGGAGAGTATCTTACGCATCATTATTACCCATCCTGTTCGGAGCGCCGCCATGACGACCCTGTTCATCGACGAAATCGAGGTCGGCATGGCGCGCGGCCTGACGCGCACGGTCACGGATGCGCATATCGAATCCTTCGCGGATGCGAGCGGCGACAGGAACCCGCTGCATTTCTGCGACGACCACGCCGCCGAGACCGTGTTCGAGGGCCGCATCGCCCACGGCATCCTGACCGCCAGCCTCATCTCGGCGGTCATCGGCGAGCAGTTGCCGGGGCACGGGGCCGTCTATCTGAGCCAGACGCTCAAGTTCCGCGCCCCCGTGCGGCCCGGCGACGAGGTCGACGTCCTGTGTACCGTGACCAAGGTGCGGGGCGACAAGGCGCTCATTACCCTTGATTGCACCTGCCGCGTCGGCGATACGGTGGTGCTTGACGGCGAGGCGGTTGTCCTCGCACCGATCCGACCGTCCTGACAAGACGGGATGTGCCGTCGGGCGCAGCCCGGCCACGGAGCATCATGCATATCGTCCACGGATATACCGGCCTGCCCGACACCCTGCCCGCCGGGCCGACCCTCGCGCTCGGCAATTTCGACGGCGTGCACCGGGGCCATCAGGCCGTGATCGCGACCGCGCGGAGCGAGCGGCCCGGCGCGCCCCTCGCCGTCGCGACCTTCGACCCGCATCCGCGCTCGTTCTTCGCCCCCGATTCGCCGCCCTTCCGCCTGACGCGGTTGCCGGAGAAGATGCGCAAGCTCAAGGATCTGGGGGTGCAGACCTGCTACGTCCTGCCCTTCGACGCCGCGCTGGCGGCCATGACGCCGGACGATTTCGTGCGCCGCGTGCTGGTCGAGAGCATCGGCGTCAGCGCCGTGACCGTGGGCGGCGATTTCCGCTTCGGCGCGGCCCGGGCGGGCAATACCGCGACGCTGGAGGCCCTGGGCGAGCAATACGGCTTCGGCGTCACGGCGCTGGAGACGGTGGCCGACGAGGAGGGCGCGCTCTACTCGTCCTCCTCCGCCCGCGCGGCCCTGCGGGGCGGCAGCCCGCGCGACGCCACCGCGATCCTGGGCGAGCCGCACCGGATTCGCGGCATCGTGGAACAGGGCGACCAGCGGGGGCGCAAGCTGTCCTTTCCGACCGCCAACCTCGCCCTCGACGGCATCCTCGCGCCGAAATTCGGCGTCTACGCGGTGGAGGTGCAGATCATGGACGGGCCGCATCGCGGCTTCGTGCCGGGGGTCGCCAATCTGGGCCTGCGCCCGACCTTCGAGAAGACGGTGCCGATCCTGGAAGCGCATCTGTTCGATTTCGACGGTGATCTCTACGGAGCGGAAATCGCCGTGGCACTGATCGACTTCATCCGAGACGAACGCCGCTTCGACGGGCTGGACGCCCTGACGAAGCAGATCGCGGCGGATGTGGAGACTGCGCGCGGCATCGTGGCGGGGCCGGTGACGCCCGCGCGGTGATGCCCGCTATAGCGGTGGCGCCGTGCCGATATAGGCCGACAGCGTGCGCGCCATGGCGGCGTCCATCTGCCCGTCCAGTTCGGCGGCCATCTCGATCAGCATGGCGTGCAGCAGTTCCTGACGCCGCACGATGCTGGGCTGGCCGGTGATGCGCGTCTCCGATTCGACCCGCGCGCCGCCGCTCGCCCGCTCGACGCC
>Ga0209831_1005122_pt1 | contig 10009 bp, 8 predicted proteins | sample Maine_Asex4_meta_FD_187451 | JGI IMG/M metagenome (GOLD analysis project Ga0209831, IMG submission 187451) | Marine algal microbial communities from Maine, USA - Maine_Asex4_metaG (SPAdes) (version 2) | ecosystem: Host-associated > Algae > Red algae > Unclassified | place: Maine, USA | collected...
GGTGTTTCTTAAAAGAGGACAAGTCTATTACTTCTATTGAAACCGTCAGATAGCGCAATTACCATAATTTCCATGCAAAAAAAAGAACTGCAAATCTACTTACAGCCTACCGAAACTATCAATTTCAAGCATCCATTAGTTCTCGATTTTATATCAATCCATACGAATAAAGGGGATACTAAAAAAGCACAAGCTATTAGCCTATACAAAGCCGTTAGAGATACCATTCCTTATGATGCTTTTACTTTTAGTGTTCAAAAAGAAAATTACAAAGCCTCGGCTACTATAGATGCAGGCATTGGGTTTTGTACCACAAAAAGTATTGTTTATACAGCTTGTTGTCGAGCGATAGGTATTCCTGCCAAATTGGGATTTGCAGATGTTAAGAATCATTTATCCACCAATGTCTTGCGTTTGATGTTAGAAACAGACATCTATTACTGGCACGCCTATGTATTGCTATACTTAGATAACAAATGGGTAAAGGCAACGCCCGTTTTTGATACGCAACTTTGCGAAAAATATAAAATAACTTCTTTACAATTTGATGGCTCAAATGATTCTATTTACCATCCCTACGACCAAGAAGGCAATCAGCACATGGAATACCTGAATGACCGAGGCACTTATGCCGATATGCCCTTTGAAGAAATGGTGGCGGATATGTTTCGGTATTATCCTGCTTTTATGGAACGGTGTGAATAGATCTTAATATTCCCATCTAATATAAAAATCTACCACTTATCCACTAACTTACGCTCCTGTTTTAATAAACCATAAACAAAAACATGGAGTGGTACATCTATCTAATTGCCATCATCGGCAGTTTCTTCGCAGGAGCCATCAACACCCTAGCAGGTAGCGGTTCTGCCATCACCTTAACCATATTGACCGAATTAATAGGCTTACCTCCTAATATGGCAAATGGTACCAATCGAGTAGGTGTACTAACGCAATCTTTGGCAGGAACTTATGCGTTTTACACGAATGGTAAGCTCAATTTAGCAGGGAGCAAACGCTATATTATTCCGACCATTATCGGTGCAATTTTAGGCGTAATCGTAGCGGTGTATGTGAGTAATGAACAATTTAAAACAGTCTTTAGCTATTTGATGATTGCTATGCTGTTTGTTATTCTTGTTAAACCCAAACGTTGGTTGCGAGAAACTGACACAAAGAATCCACCTTCGCTTTTTGTTTGTATTCCTTTGTTCTTAGCCTTGGGTTTTTATGGTGGATTTATACAAATGGGTATGGGCGTTTTTTATTTAGCAGCTATGGTTTTAGTGGCTAAGTATAGTATCATTGAAAGCAATGCGGTGAAGAGTTTTGTGGTAGCAGCTTATACCATCGTGGTGATTGCCATTTTTCAATACAAAGGGATGATTGACTGGCAGATTGGCTTGTTATTGGCTATTGGACAGACAGCAGGTGGTTGGATAACGGCTACTTATGCTTCTAGATATAAAGGGGCGGATGTATGGGCGTATCGCTTATTGGTGGTGGTAGTTGTTTTTGCGATTGTTAAATTGTTTGGATTGGTATAATTTCAATAGTTCCAGCTTGATATCTGGTAAAATGTATATTTAAGATTTCTCTTTAGAGGGGGCAAATTGGTTTTGTTTTTTGCAAAAAACAAAACCAATTTGCTCCCTCTAAAAACTATTCCGCTCTATTCTCACATCTCTGCGCTCCCTTCTCAATAACTAAAGCAACTCCAATAAAGCCCGCTCAATCACCTCATCCTTAGTCCTATCATCCCAGTCAAAAAAGACTTCAATATCAGGCGGAACGCCATTTTCATAATTATTACCATCTAGGTCTAAGGTTTGGGTAATAGAAAAACGGTAAGTCCAGCCATTAGGTAATTGCCCACCATTAGGCGCACCTAGTCCACCACCTGTAAAATCACCTACTAGCACCATATTAGGAATGGCCTTTGTCGCAAGAGATAAGAATGAACCTGCGCTGTACGTCCCTCTATCCACTAAAACCATTACTTTTTTTGCAGCAAAGCGTTCCCCACTGGTAGGGGACACCACAGCATCTTCTAAAGCAGAAAAATCATTGTTGCCCAAACCCGTTTTTATTCTGGAGCGAAAGACGGTCGTTTCTTCAGGCACAAAGCGGCTTAATATAGCATAGACATCTGACACAGCGCCGCCACCATTTTCTCGCAAATCTAATATTAAGCCCTTGGTATTTTGGTAGCGTTCTATTATAAAACCTAAGTTCTCTTCACGGACTTGTCCTGTAAATGAAGAGAATCGAACATAGCCTACCTGACCGTCTGCTATAAAATCGTGGATAAAAGAACCAGAAACAAAGTAATCGTCTGGTAAATAATTATCTTTAATGATTCTAAAATCGAAATTGTCGGGGCCTAACTGCGTTACTGGAAAAAAAGAAACATTGAAATTAGAAGCTAAATTAACATGACCATCTTTCAGTTCATTCAACATATCTCCTAATACCCTAAATAGCTCCACTTCCCCCATATTTTCTCGTATTTGAGGTTCGTATTTCATTTTGACCGCTTCCCAATCAATTTCCTTTAGCTCGAAAAAGGTATATTTTTCGTTACATTCATTCCAGAGATACTCAAAATTTTCTCTGGCATTCGTCGTTGCCAAATCTTCTCCTATAATTAAACTATCGCAAGAAGTGCTAAGAAGAAGAAAGGCTAAGATGGTGTAAATGGAGTATCGCATATTTTTGGATTTTAAAGAGGAGATGGACGGATTGTTTGGGACTTAATTCAACCGATGCAATAAAGTGTATTGGAACATACCAGTAGTTAGAGAAAATCGATCAGGTGTTTTTGCAGAGCGAACTCCTTCCCAAATATAGGAGAACCGAATGCCATTTTTATTCTTATTAGAATAGAGTGTATAAGCTAAAGCCGTTCGCACTCTAAAGCCAGCAAACCAAGAGAAGTTATGGTCCTTGAATAAATTAAGACTATTGTAAAAGGGTGCATGAAAGGTATAGGCATATCCATTTCTAAAAGCCGTGTTAACTAATCCAATGTCAACAGCAAGAGATAAACTTTGTCGTTTAGCTGGTTTCCGTTTTCTTAAAAAAGGAGGCCTTGTAAAATTTTTATTGACTTTGAAAGATCCAAATATTGTAGGAAATCCCTCTAAACCAATAGAATTATTATTTAGGGAAGAATTGAAACGAGCAACAGTGAGCAAGTCTATCGTTCCGCCTACTTTGTAGGTCCAATTATTAGTAGACAAGTTTTGGAGGGTGTACAAACGCTTATACCTAGTATTAAAAGTAAATAACATACTATTATTCGTTGTTCCATCAACCAATATAGTTGTTATGCCGAATAAACCTCTGATAGAAAAATAGACTTCTTTCTTTTCGTCTGTTTTTCGTCTACCTCCACCGAGGCTCAAACCTAAGCCTTTGTAAATCAAGGGTGAAGTTGCAAAATCTCTAAAGGCAAGCCTCCCTAGCCCCAATCCTGTTATTTCTCTATAAATGGTTTGCTCACTTGCGATTGTTTCTTTTGAGATTACCTCCTTGCTGCTTTCTTGGGCTACTAAAAAAAGCGGTATCAAGAGCGAAAGCATTACTAACAGATATTTTTTCATTTGTCGGGTATTAATATTTTTAGGTGCTTTGTCAATTTTCAATTCAATTGTCTACTCCATCACCAAATCACTCCCCTCCGCTCTAACTTCCTTCATCACAAAACCTGCCACTACAACTACAGACACCACCAAATAAGCAGCAACCAAAATACTAGCACCACCCATCACCTCATTCAAAAAGAACCAGTCGCCCATATAAAACAAAATGCCCAAGCCAAAAACAGATTTTATCAATTCAAACCAAATCGCATTCGGGTCTCTATCCATCAAAGCACTGTAAGCGTAGATCATCATAAAAATAAAAGCGCCATAGTAAAACAAGGCAGGAAAACCAATACTTTTAAAACTAATCAGCATGTGCGTCACAAAAACATTCGCTACAATAAATTGAAACCAAGACCAAGCATGCAACCAAGTAGACGCAGGTGTATCATATTTTTGATAACTTTTCGGGTCTTCAATAATTTGGATGGGATGTTTTTCAATTACACCTGCTGGTCGCCAACCTGTAGGCATAAACCAGATACGGCATTTATCCCAATAACTATTGGTATGCCAAGCATCTTGTATTAATACCCATAAATGTTGAAAATTTATTCTTATTGGATTCCAAGTTTTTGGTGCTTTCTTTACACCATATATACATGGTTCTTCCACTAATTCTTCTTGAAAAGTGCCGAACATCCGATCCCACCACGGAAATACTTCTCCTAAGTTTTTATCTAAATAAATGTCATTAATTGCATGATGCACTCGATGCTGAGAAGGCGTAATAATTAAATACTCCAAAAAGCCTAATTTTGGAATGTGACGGGTATGATACCAGAATTGTGCAAATAAATGCAAAGGGGCAACGATGCCTATCACCTTATCCGGTACGCCTAGTAAGGCGGCAGGTATTAGAAAAAAGACCCCAATACCAAAAAAATTAGAAATTGTTTGTCGTAAAGCACAAGCTAAATTAAATTCTTCACTACTATGGTGGACCACATGCACATTCCAAAAATAATTAATAGAATGGTTCAAGCGGTGATTCCAGTAACCGCCAAAGTCAATAGCAATAATCGCCACCACATACACCAACCAAGTCGCTTCTATGTGCACAATCGCTATTTTATCCACTAACCAACTATAGCCAATGATAACAATAATTAAACTAAGCACGCTTTTCAAGGTATTTGTAATACCTGAGCTTAAACTAGCTATTGTGTCCATACTTCGGAAAGTAAAATCTCCTTTAAACCAGCCGTATAAAGCTTCGATGATAATGAGTAGGACGAACATTGGAATGGCATAGAGTAATACTGCTGCGTAAGCATCCATTTTTTATGTGTTTTATAATGATCGCTCAAAAAAGTTATTTCTTAAATTCAAATGAGTGTATAAAAAAGGCGATTGTAATTTAGATAATAGGAGCGTTAGCTTCGACAACGTCTGTAGAAATTATATATGGAACGAAAATAAAAGGAGCGTTAGCTTCGGCAACGTAAAAACGTGCTAACAGACGTTGCCGAAGCTAACGCTCCTTTTATTTTCGTTCCATATATAATTTCTACAGACGTTGTCGAAGCTAACGCTCCTATTATTCCATTAAAAAAGATATAAGGGTAGCAATAGTGTTTATTCCAAAAAAATCGTATAGAAAAATTGGACTACTGAATATCAACGTTTTATAGGCATTCAAAATTCAAAATTATTCATTCAGAATTAAGTCTAATAGACAACTTATTATCTCCAATTATCGCTTCTTGTAAAATACTACCATCTTATTATGCACTTACTTAGCTCAAAACAATAAATTCTCTAAGAAGTTACAGTAATTTACGAAATTTTACAAAACAAGGGTCAAAGTTACCTAAAAAATCACTTACTCCTTCTTTAGAATGAATCTAAATAAATACTTCTAGTGTCTAGTTTCGAGCGTTTGAAGTTTAGCTATTCCATAAAATACGAAGGTTTTATATCTTTGCGCTATTTTTAGAAAACCTCGTTTGCAAAATGAGGTACATCTTTCCACATAGTTAAACATCAATGTTTTGAAAACCAATATTTTATACATTACATGTCTTTCCCTTTTTCTTTTCTCTAGCAATATAGCTTTTGCCCAAGCAGGCACGAGTGGTAGCAGTTTTGTTAGCTGGGGCCTATGGGCAGTGGCGATTGCCTTGTTTTTTTTCATTCTTATTTCTGTTGCGGATAATCTATTGGGTATAGAAGCAGATAAAGCTGGACTGGATGGCGAGGACAGCAATCAATTCTCAATTTTTCCTTCTGCTAGTGATTTTTTCAAACCTAAATTACCTGAATTTGCAGAAGGCAAGTCAGTAAAGGTATTATCCAAAGGACACGATATTAAATTAGCAGGTGCTGCGGAGAAAGTGTTTACTACTGCTTCGGCTAGTACTTATGCCGTGCAGCCTAAAAACTTTATCGGCATGTCTCCTATTCCTAAGGTAACGGTGGAAGCAGGCGATGAAGTGCAAGCAGGGGATGTCTTACTTTTCGATAAGAAAAGACCAGAAGTGAAATATGTTGCACCTGTTAGTGGTGAGGTTATCGCTGTTAATCGGGGAGAAAAGCGCTCTATTAAAGAGGTGGTTATTCTGGCGGATAAAGACATACGCTATAAAGCGATTGCTAAACCTGATTTAGCAAATAGCAGCAGAGAGGACTTAGTTAAGTTCTTATTAGAAAACGGTGCTTGGGCTTTAATTCGCCAGCGCCCTTTCGATATTATCCCTGACCCAACAGCTATCCCTACCAATATTTTTATTTCTACTTTTGATTCTGCGCCTTTGGCTCCAGACTTAAATTTTGTGGTAGAAGGTAGAGGGGCGGCTTTTCAAGCAGGTTTAAACCTTTTAGGTAAGTTAACACCCGGAAAAGTACATTTGGGCTTAAATGCTAAAAGTGCACCGTCTACTGTATTTACAGGGGCAACTGGTGTGCAGCAAAATTGGTTTCATGGTAAGCATCCAGCAGGTAATGTGGGTATACAGATTCACCATACGGCACCTATTAGTGGCTCAGATACTGTTTGGGTATTAGGTGTGCAAGATGTGCTTACCTTAGGTACTTTAGTATCAGAGGGTAGGTTTGATGCTTCTAGAGTGGTTGCTTTGACTGGTGCTTTAAAAAAGCCTTCTTATGCAAAAACTTATTTAGGTGCAAATATCGGCGACTTAGTAAAAGATAATGTAGAAGGTACGCCTAGATTAATTTCTGGTGATGTCTTATCTGGTAAAGCAAAAAGTGCAGAGGAGTTTTTGAATTTCCATGATGATCAAATTACGACTATTAAAGAAGGAAAGGAACATGAAATGTTTGGTTGGTTGTTACCGACAACAGCAAGACCAAGTGTTTCCCAAACTTTCTTGAGTGGTTTAGTAGATATTACTTACGAACCAGATACTAATACACACGGGGAAAAGAGAGCATTCGTGGTAACGGGTCAATACGAGAAGGTATTGCCAATGGATATTTACCCACAGCATTTAATGAAAGCTATTTTAGTAAATGATATAGAACGCATGGAAGGTTTGGGTATTAATGAATTATCAGAAGAAGATATTGCGCTTTGTGAATTTGCTTGTACTTCTAAGCAACCGCTTCAAAAGATTTTGAGACAAGGCTTAGAGTTGATGAGAGAGCAAAGCTAAAGCAAAAGAAGTCAGATGTCAGACCGAAAAATGAATTTTTCTGTCAGAAGTCAGACTTACTACTCCTGAATATTCGACAGTCTGACTTCTGACAATTCTATAAGAATGGTCTGACTTCTGACTTCTTAAATAATAACATATACTTCATACATAGAATTATGAGTAATTTTTTAAAAACAGTTAAGAGTTTAGAACCGGATAAGGAAAAATCTCCTTTCTTGCATACTTTGTATGATGGGTTCTTTACATTTTTATATGCACCAGACCACGTTACTAAAGATGGGGTACATATTAAAGATGGTATAGATTTGAAGCGAACCATGGTAATGGTGGTCTTAGCACTACAATTATGTTACCTATTCGGTTCTATAAATATTGGTCATCAACATTTCAATGCTTTGGGAATGTATCCTTCTTTTCTGGATGGATTTCACCTGAAGTTGGTTTATGGTTTGATGAAGTTAATTCCTATTTTTGTAGTGGCGAATGTGGTTGGTTTGGGAATAGAGTTTTGGTACGCTGCTAAAAAGGGTCACGCCATCGAGGAAGGCTATTTGGTATCGGGTGCTTTGATTCCTTTGATTATGCCGCCAGATATTCCAATGTGGATTTTGATGTTATCCGTAGCATTTGCGGTAATTATTGGTAAAGAAGCATTTGGTGGTACGGGAATGAACATTCTAAATATTGCCTTGTTATCAAGGGTATTTGTCTTTTTCGCTTATCCAACTTCTATCTCAGGTGATGAGGTTTGGGTGGCAGGTTTGGCTTCTACAGAAGCAGGCGCAGCAGTAAATTATGGCTGGGGCATAGATATGTTTAATTGGTTCTTCGATAAAGTTGGGCTCGCCACCTTTGATGCCAGGGCCACGGTAGTGGATGGCTTCACAGGTGCAACGCCTTTGAGTTTAGCCTTCCAAGGGGGCTGGGAAAAGGTAACAACCGTGTACTCTCCGTCTCAAATGTTGTGGGGTGGCATACCAGGGTCTATTGGCGAAACCAATAAGCCTTTTGTATTAGTGGGTGCAGGTCTTTTATTAGCATTAGGAATTGCTAGTTGGAGAATCATGTTATCTATGGTTCTTGGTGCAGCAATTTGTGCGATGCTATTGAACGCTTGGGGCGCAACTCCTTTTATGACCGTTCCATGGTATTACCAATTTTATATGGGTAGTTTCTTCTTTGCTATGGCATTTATGGCTACGGATCCAGTAACGGCGGCTTCTACCAATCGAGGTAAATGGATGTATGGTTTCTTAATAGGTTTTATTGGAATGATTATTCGGGTATTAAATCCAGCATATCCAGAAGGATGGATGTTATCTATTCTTTTATTAAATGTATTTGCACCTTTAATTGATCACTATGTTTTAGAGGGCAATATGAGTAGAAGAATGAAGCGGGCTAAAGCTTAATTAATTAAGAATTAAGAATGAATAATTAAGAATTTGCTGCACACTTTGCATAAGATGCGGGAGCTAATTGTTCATTGTTCATTATTTATCAAAAAAAATCAGTAATGGAACGCACAGGATATATTGTACTTTTTACTTTGGGAATGACCGTTTTGGTCGCTCTCCTATTGTCTGCTTTATTTTATGGAACAAGAGAGCAGGCGCTTATTAATGAGGATGTTTTTAATAAACGAGCTATTCTCTCTGCCATCGATGACCAATTAGTTACTAAGGTAAATGCCTTAGATGACGAGGATATATCTAACATCTTTGATAAGCAGGTAGAACAGGTAGTTTTAGATATGAGCGGAGATGTGATGGATGGAATGAAGGCAGAAAACGTAGATATGGCAAAAGAGAAAAAGAAACCAGAAGCAGAACGAGACTTGCCTTTGTATATTTACAACAAAGAGGATGGAGAAAAATACTATATCGTGTCGGTAAGAGGCAGTGGTCTTTGGGATGAAATTTGGGGTAATATAGCTCTTAAAAGTGACTATATTACAGTGGCAGGTGCCTCTTTTGATCATAAAGGAGAAACCCCAGGTTTAGGTGCAGAAATCAAAGATAATCCAGCTTTCGCTGAACAATTCAAAGGTAAAAAAACCTACGATGAAGAAGGGAACTATACTTCTGTATATGTTCGTAAGGGCGGTGCCAAAGATAAATGGCATGAAGTAGACGGTATTTCTGGCGCAACGGTAACAGCTGATGGTGTTAGCGAAATGCTTTATCGAGGTATTAAATATTACGAGCCTTATTTTGAGCAGCTTAAAGAGCCACAGGCATTAGAAATGAATTAGACAACTATAAGATTGCATAAGTAGAGTTATTTATTTGTTTATAATGTTTATTTGTTTATAATGTTTATTTGTAGGTAGGCTACAAATAAGTTGCTTAACAAATATCTAAACAAAAAATAATTTTACTACCCTATTTAAATGTAATCGGTTTATAAAAAATACAGTCCTTTAGTGGTTGGCAGCATTTACTAACCTTTAAAAGTTTAGTAAACGGGAATCCTAACTACTCAGAGACAACAGAAAACTTAATAAAATGGCAGAAGTTAAAACGGCATCGACAGCAGTAGCAAAATCGGAGCCATTGTTCGGAAAAAAAGAGCGGCAATTAATTACGGACCCATTGTATGACAATAACCCAATTACGATTCAAGTATTGGGTATCTGTTCTGCTTTAGCCGTTACTTCTCTAGTATGGCCGTCTTTGGTGATATCCATCGCCGTAGTATTTGTTTGCGGTTTTTCTAGTTTATTAACATCCGTACTTAGAA
>Ga0209831_1005126_pt1 | contig 10005 bp, 11 predicted proteins | sample Maine_Asex4_meta_FD_187451 | JGI IMG/M metagenome (GOLD analysis project Ga0209831, IMG submission 187451) | Marine algal microbial communities from Maine, USA - Maine_Asex4_metaG (SPAdes) (version 2) | ecosystem: Host-associated > Algae > Red algae > Unclassified | place: Maine, USA | collected...
TCTAAGAAATTCATATCCCAACTTAGGTCTCATTATATATATTAAATGCCATGTCTAAAGTTAATAAGTAAATGTCACTTATATAACTTATAGTGATTAGACTTGATGAGTTATTGTAACTATATTAAGGTTGGTAATTTGCTTAATGGTAACGAATTAAAGTAATTGCACATTCCTGAGTATTGGTTAGAAGGATTGAGAAACAACCCCCGTTATTTGAAGTCTATGACTTCAAAGCAATATCATTACTTAATAACATCTCCAATCTCACTTATATTAATGGTTCTACATTAAATTAAGATTATAGAAAATTGGTGTATTAGATATTTATCTGAAGTTACAAACTTCAGATAACGAGGGACTTTGTCCTCGATTCAATACACTCATCATATTATATTTTTAATACGTCAAACATATTTCTTCGGTGCTGAACCTGTCCATGCTTTAGCATTTTATATGATTTGCTGAGTTCAACAAGCAAGTAGTCAAAATATCAGTTTGATTTACAAACTTCAAGCAACGGGGGCTTATCCCGTCAATGATTTCTCATATGATGAGTGCAAGCCATCGATGTTACAAACATCGACGATCGGGCAACTTGTTTTTTAAACGACTTCTTAACCACTGTCTTGGACTGCACTCCCTTGACGGTGGTTTTTTTATGCCTACTAAGAGAGAATTAGATATAAGTATTAATTAATTTCACTGCCAGTAATTAACTAATAAATTTGATCTATAGATTCCTTCAATTTAAAAGGAGAAATAGACTATGTTAAAATAAAAACTTAATGAAAACAATTGTATCAATAGAAGGCCTTAAGTTCAGAGCTCACCACGGATTCTATGATGAAGAAAGAAAAGTAGGTAATGACTTCTCATGTGATGTATTCGTAGAACTTAAGAGCTATGACTCCATAGAGGATAACATCTATGACACTGTCAACTACGAAGACATCTACGAGATCGTCAAAGACGAAATGAATCAAACCAAAAAACTTATAGAAACCGTTGCTTACTGCATCATGACAAGAATCAAAGAACTCGATAACGTCACTGGTGCACGTGTCAAGTTATCAAAGTATAATCCGCCGCTTAAAGGTGAGGTTAAGAAAGCTGTTGTGGAGTTGGCGTTTTAGGCCTTACCTGATAGGATTAGCAGTAGGGACGCCACCAAGAACAAAATATGGAATCATAACTAAAAACAATATTTTTGCTGTTGGCATCCTCGCCAAGAGCAATTTGAGGGATTAGTATATTGGTCTAAAACCTCAATGTTATACACTTATCCTTTACTATATAACATGCCCAATTTACATAAACCTTCATCTCTACTATATTCTATTGCCTTACATCCGTACTCTTCTTTTTAAGTGTGATGAATCGAGACAAAGAACTCGACCTCACCATAGAATTATAATCTAATTACTAAAATAACGTATCGTTCTTTATATTCTCTATCAAGCATCTTAAGTCTTTTTCATTCACACCATTTACAGAGATCGTTTCGATGGTAGTTTCTTTTTGAAAAGTCTCTAATAGAATACCAAAATCAGAGCTGTAATACTTAAATGATTCTTCATCAGAACTTAAGCTAATATCTAAAAGATATTTATAAATTATATATGTATTGTTAGAGCAATAAAAGTTTTTCGAATCAATAAATTTAAGCGGGATTGATTGATCTGATAGAGAATAATTTCCTACTGTTAATTGGTCCAAAATATATTTTCTATTCAATGAATTATTTAGTACCGATATATAAGTTATTACATTATCGTCGATAATAACAGTATCCAATTTAGTTATTTCACTGCTTTTTTTTCCTACCCTTTTCTCAACTGCAATTTGCTCAAAAACTGTATAATCTGTTCGACAACGAATAAAAAAAAGAGACAGAATGACTACAAATATTATGAACTTATTTAGTCGCATGAAAAAGAATTTTGATCATTTGTATATGGATCTATACCATTTAATTCTTTATAGTTATCTTCCCATTGAGCCACATCACTTGAAGGAAAATCGAACCATTCCTTTAAACCATCATATACATATTTCTTATAATGTTCCTTAGACAAGATTCTTCCGTTAAGCTCCCATAAAAATTCAGCGGCTTTATCCATGTATTGATCTCTCATTACTTCATGCTGAGAATTATAAGGTATATCAAAATTTGATGACGCATAATTAGCCCAAGCTTCTTGTATTTCAGTTTCATCATTAGTATCTAAGCCAGAATTTATAAGCTCCATATAAAATAAAGCATGTTGACCTTCATGATATAAAGTTTCTGCCACAAAAAGATAGTCAGTATTTTCAGGATCACAATCACCAGAATGCACAGATATAGTAATTTCTCCATTTTCCAAATTTGATATTTCTGCAGTTCCATCTGCTCCAGCAGTATGAGTTGTATATCTCACACCAATATTTTCTGAATCAAAAAGTGGGTCCATATCTTGACAATAATTAATTAAACTATTTGCGTTTAAGTAGTCAGAAACACATTTATATGTTTCGCAGTTAATGAAACTTTCTTCTTCTATAATATAGTCATACCCACCCAAAGCCTCATTAACCCTATCAAGAGTAATAGAAGTACCTCCAGCTCCCTCAATTCCATTATTACCTGCTGCCGCTTCAGTACAAAGTGCTTCAACGATATCATCTAATATTGCTTGATGATCACCATTTTCACAAGGAAAATCCATACCTAACAGCTCATTTTCTAAAAGATCTACTGCTTGCTCCGTCATTTTCTTTTTGCATTCTTCGTCTGTAATTTTAATTTCTTTTTCCAGTACTATTTCCTCTTCCTCTTCTTCCTCTTCTTCTTCATTGCCACCATTACCATTACCACTTGTACCCCCACCACTGTTACCTCCACCGCCTCCACCACCGCCGCCACCGCCGCATTTCGTATAGGTAAATATATTGATACGCTCGGTAACAAGGTGACCTACTTGTCTTCCCATTATCTCAATATTAGGATCTATCTCAATATAAGTAATTTCAATTTCTGCCGTGGTTATTTCGTTCCTCGGTATAATACGATCAGGAGGAAGATTATAGTAAAAATCTTTTAAAAAATTATTAATTCTTGTGTTTACTAAACCATTAGAAAGGTATTGCGATCTCTGATAAGAACTTAGGTATTCTACATATTTCTCATCGCTTGGCATATCAGTGTAATTGTTAGTGTATTGCCTTATTTCATTAAGTGAAACTAATTCAAAATGAAAATGATTGTCAATATGGTAGTATCTAAGAAAAGCCCTAATCTTCTCATCTTGGAAAATAGGAATTGTAACATAATAAAAGTCTTGAGAGTGTCCATTAAGTGATGACCAATTCCATCTCAATGTACCATATGATGAGATAACTTGCTCATAATCACTATAATCAGATAAATCAAATAACGAATTTTTAATATCTGATAATAACGTTACTGGAACTTCAACATTAGTCACTTTATAGTATTCTTCTATATCACCAATGTAATGATTGAGATCAATCGATCTTGATTCTAAAACATGTTGACTATGTAAGTCATTATTATGTAATTCACTGTTCTGTTCTATGTTGTCTTTTTGACAAGAGTAGAATAATACGAAACACACTAATAGAAATTTTATATTTTTCATTTTGGGCAATTTGTTTAGTTTAAAACTACCCCCTCCCCCACTCACATATCCAAATCGAGTTAATGGTATTTTTTATAATTTTTATTTATTTATATAAGACATTCTTAATATGATTCCCTTTGTGATATCACTTCAAAAGAACATGTTCCCTTGGATTGTAGAAGAAACGCCAGAAGCCATTTCAAAAGAAGATGTTACCTTTAAGATTGGAGAACCTTTGTGATTTCACTTCAAGGGAACATGTTCCCTTTATATCATAGATTCTCTCAAACATGCAATAAGCCTTTTTATAATTACAAACGCGTGACAAGTATTGGATATTAATCTGAAGTTACAAACTTCAGATAACGGGGATTTTAGGCTTAAAGGTTTGGCGGCGAGGACGCCACCAAGAACCTTATATCAACGCTACCAAGAACACCTCGGTTGCTGTTGGCGTCCTCGCCGACAGCTCTTCTATCAAAAGCAAAAAAAAGGGTCCGTCAATGACGAACCCTTAATCTATCTATCAATAATTAATTTAAATAAATGAAACTCAATTATCTTAATCAATTGGATTTTTAAGACTCCATATTTCTATTAAGCTATTGATAGACAAAAACCTGAAAATGTACATTATTGTCTCCCGTCTGGAACCACCCGTCTTGGAGAAGTTGAGAAATTTTAAAGAGAAATCTTACTTGATGACAACATCAGCAAACTGAATATTGTCTTGACCTGCGATTAGAAATCCCAACTTGTAATCTCCACTGTCAAATAAGTTTTTACTTAACTTGACTTTTTTGGAATCTACCATAAGTTGAAATTCTAATGCACCACTTGCATTAAAAATCTGAACGTAAGAGATTGCTTCTTTAGTTGCAAACTCTATATTCCTTTGATTATCGTTATATGCAACGGTTGTAAAAATGTTTGTTTGATCAGCATTACTTAATGAAACAGATACATTTATATTTTCTAATACCTTAACGGTATTTTTAGGATCATTATTATTAGCAGAAGCAGATGCGCTTATCGCTAAAAAGAGGATTAAGTTTAAGATTAATGTTTTCATAGTTTTGGCTTTTACACTTGTATAGTAAAGACAGATAATCCAGCTTCTCCCCTATGTTCTAAACCCTACAAGAAGACCTACAGACTACCTACAGCAACCCTACATATTAGAACTTATCAGCGATTTTATGTTTCCCATTTGACACTTATGCTATGATAAAGTCGAAAATCAACTTTCAGATACAGGGGAAATTTTATTTGGTATGTGAGGGTATAAAGGCAAATAATAGAATATAATGTTTAATATTAATTTTAACATAATATTGATTGACTTTTGAATATGTTCTTGGTACATTTATAATGATACTTAATGAAGTATCGTTTTTGATAAATATTTATTCACTTTATAGAAAGATTTTTTATGGATATTAAAATTGAAAGAGGAGTAGAATTGAATGACAGTAATAATTATTTTGAAAACTATGCAAATAAGAATTTGCAAAAGATATTTTCAAAATACCCATTTTTAGAATCCATTAAAGTGTTCTTCCGAGGAGACAAGCACCCCACTAAAAAAGTAAAACTCCACGCAAGACTAAAAGGCAAAGATGTATTTGTAGAAGCATCAGGACCTAAGCACGATATCGCTCTGGATAATGCAGCAGCAAAGCTCAGAGCACAAGCTGAAAAATATAAAACAAAGCTCTATAGAAGAGCTTCTTAATGTCACAAGAAAAAGGGAATCATCAATGATGATTCCCTTTTTTTTATGCCCCATACATTTATCTTATTATAGGCTATCATTTATAGGAGCAACAGAATCAGGTTATTCTTCTCCTAGCATCTACATTAAATCAAACTCAATAGTCCAGCATAGGGCGATCACAGGTACATCATAGTAAGTTGATATAGAATTATCATTTCCTAAAAAATAGCAATCTGTCGCTACTATAATTTTCAAAACGGTCATAGTTCTCACTATTTACAATTGATTATAGCATTGTAAGTTTCTTAAGCTACATTTGTAGCTTATCAATATTAAACATAACATTGAATTATCTTACATTAGAAAATATTACTAAGTCTTTCGGAGAGAAAGTACTCTTTGAGAATATAAATCTAACAATAGCCAAAGGTCAAAAAATAGCACTTATCGCTAAAAATGGTACAGGTAAAACAACACTTCTTAAAGTTATAGCTGGTACAGAGTCCGTAGAAGGCGAAAATGCAAAAGTTATAGTAAGTAAGGATATCGTAACACGATACCTGAAGCAGCAACCTAATTTTAATGATTCGGATACAGTAATAGAGGCCGCATTAGATTCTGAGAATCCTAAGATTCAAGCGATCAAAAAAATGCAGATTGCTAATATCTTAGGAGATGATAATCGCATACAAGAAGCCATCGTTGCAGTAGAAGATCTTAAAGCCTGGGACATAGAATCTCGTGTCAAAGAAATCCTTGGCAAATTAAATATCCATAAATTAGATCAACCAATCAATGAGTTATCAGGAGGTCAGAAAAAAAGACTATCCTTAGCTAAGATCTTAATAGAAGAGCCAGATTTTCTTATCCTCGATGAGCCCACTAACCACTTAGACATTGATATGATAGAGTGGCTGGAGTCTTACCTCACAGCTAAAAACTTGACTTTGTTTATGGTAACTCACGATAGATACTTTCTGGAAAGAGTCTGTACAGAAATTCTTGAACTTGATAATGGAATCTTACATGTATACAGAGGCAACTATTCTGAATACTTAGAGAAGAAGGATGCCAGAATGCTCAATGAAAAAAGTAACTTAGAAAAAACTAAAAAACTTTTTAAGAAAGAACTGGAATGGATGCGTCGATCTCCTCAAGCTCGTACCACTAAAGCAAAATCGCGGATAGACAAATTCTATGACATCAAAGAGAAAGCACATAAGCAAGTCGCTGATGACGACATGACCATGAGTATAGATATGTCACGACTCGGCGGTAAGATCCTCGAAGCTCATAATATCTCTATAGGTTTTGATGATTTGAACCTTATAGAAGGATTCTCTTATAAATTTAAGAAGGGAGAACGTGTCGGCGTCGCTGGAGCTAATGGTGCCGGTAAGACAACATTAATAAAAGTACTGACTAAAGAAATAGCACCTACAGGTGGAAAAGTAGTCATAGGAGATACTGTAGTATTCGGTCACTATCATCAAGATAATGATAGCCTTAATGAAGACATTCGTGTCATAGATAGCATAAGAAATATCGCAGAATATATCCCACTTAAGAAAGGACGTAAGATGACTGCAGAGTCCTTGCTTGAGAAATTTTTATTCCCAAGATCTCAGCAGCAAGTATATGTCAAAAAATTAAGTGGTGGAGAAAAGAGACGACTACATCTATTAAGAATCCTTATAACTAATCCTAACTTCCTTATTCTCGATGAGCCTACTAATGATCTCGATATTCTGACGATTAATGTTCTCGAAGATTTCTTACTCTCTTATGAAGGTTGTCTTCTCGTAACTTCTCATGATAGATTCTTCATGGATAAGTTGGTAGATCATATGTTTATATTAGAGGGAGATGGGAAAGTCAAAGATTATAATGGTAGCTACTCCGATTACAGAGAAGAAAAAAGGAAGGAACAGAATGCCAAATCCAAATCAAGCTCTGAGTCGGCGCCAAAGAAAGAAGTAGTTTCAAATAAAAATCCTCTCAGCAATAGTGAGAAAAAAGAATTCTACAATATAGAGTCTGACATCCAAAAGTTACAAAAGAAAAAGAAAACTGTAGAAGAAAAATTCTATGACACCTCTCTGACCCCAGATCAGATGACTGATCTATCAAAACAGATATCAGAAATAGAATCAAAAATAGAACAGAAAGAAAATCGATGGATGGAACTATCTGAAATGATGGAAAGATAATAACTCAGAATTAAATTCTTATACCATTTAAATTTTAAGATGTCGGTTAAGATTATAGAAGAGAATTTGTTAAGATTAAGGCATGAACGAATGATTTCGGCGTAGACGAATCGAGTATGACAATACTCGAAATGAGCGAACCACGAAAGTGGGTGGGCTGAGTCATAGAGGTAGCTACCGCCGTGGGCGGCACAGGTAATAGCGAGTATTTTTAACGCAGATATTGCCTAATTCTATTATAATATAACCGACATTCTAATGTTTAAATGGTATTAAATAAAGATGGCCATAAAAGATTGATTCTATGGCGCAAAACAAAAAACCGCTAAGAAATTTATCTCAGCGGCTTCATATTATATTATTCAGCTAGTAACTCTTAGAATAAGTTCTTAGCTTTATTTAATAAGTCACCGGCATTACCACCTAAGAGACCAGTAAGGCTACTTAGATCAAATGCACTGTCTTCTTCAGACTTAGATTCAAATTTTTCTTTCAGTCCAGCAACAAGATCTTGAGCAGTAGAAGCAGACTCAGTTTCAGCTTCTTCAGCACTCATACCTTTAGCTTGAAGTGATTCTTTTAATTTGCCTTTAACATTGTTTAGTATATCGCTACCTTCTCCTGCTTCTGCTCCACCACTAAATAATGCAGTAAGCTGACCAAGGTTTCCGCCTTTGATACTGTCCATTAATGCACCTACACCTTCTGAAGCGGCTGCATTTGTTGCTTCAGCATTAAGGCTGTTACCAGCCATTTTTTGCATTAATTTCTGCATCGCAAGTCTTTTCAATTGTTCTAACATGTTTTGTTTTTGTTTAAATTAAATAATCTACTCTTTAGACGTAGGATTATTTGTTGTGTCACATTATAAAATTATACTTCATCACTCATTACCAAATGCATTGATATTATTAAGCTTAATAGTAAGCTTTCCTTTAGATATTAATGGTGCTGTCTCATCAGGTATAACCCTATAACCTAATACTTTACAGAGCAGATCTGGCATTCTATCTTCTCTTATAATTGCTGTCGTCTCGTCATTGTACTCAGCCATAATTAAATCTCCAAGTCTGTCTACCCAATAGTTAAATACTATTTCTGTATCACTTTGATTTTCAAATCTTGCTGATTCTAAAATAGATTCTATGTTTCTATAAATTATAGGTCTATCAACAGGACTATGATTTTTTCCGCTATTCGACTTTACAAACTCTATTGCACTGTCGTAATCATTAAGCAAAAGTGTATCGTTAGCTAATTCTGCAATTCTATCTTGCTGCAAGCATCCGGACTCATAATTTATTACACGCTTGTTACTAATTCCGGAGTTAGTTTTTGTCGTTGAGCAAGAAATTGCAAACAATGCAATTATTAATGCTATAGTAAAGTATATTACTCTCATATTAAAAATTTCCCTTTTTCATAAATTAATTTTCCATCGCCATATATCTCTCCTGACTCAGTCATGTCTGTGATCATATCCCAGTGTATAGCCGATGAGTTCATACCGCCTGTCTGCTTGTAAGATTGTCCTACTGCCATGTGTATCGAGCCACCTATCTTCTCATCGAATAAGATGTTTCTTGTTGCTCTCTGTATATTATAGTTAGTACCGATTGCTACTTCTCCAAAAAATCTTGCCCCTGGAATTTCAAAGACATGATCCAAAACTTCCTTACCTTGTTCTGCATCCCACTTTACAACTTCACCATTCTCTACCCATAGAGTGATGCCTCGTATATCTTGTCCCATGTATATAGATGGGAATGTAAAATGGACCTTACCATTGACACTATCTTCTACGGGACCAGAAAATACTTCTCCTGATGGCATGTTCGTCTGCCCATCAGAATTAATCCATGTACGGCCTGCTACAGAAAATTCTATATCTGTATGGTCTGCCTTATATCTTACTGTGTCTACTCCATCCATATATTCTTTGATACGTTGCTGATCCTTTCGGACTTTGAGCCATTCCCCTTCAGGGTTATCACTAAAGAGGTGACATGCCTTGAATACGAACTCCTCATATTCTTCTAATGACATATTAGCTGCCTGCGCAGAGGCTTGAGTTGGGTACTGACATAATGATCTCTTAAGAGCCCCTGGAGCACTGCGATCAGCAGTTCTCTCGAAGTATAGCGTGTTAAGATGTGATAATGCCTTCGATCTGATCTTCCTATTTTCTTTATTGATATTATTAGTCTCATTAAGATTATAAGGAGCTCTGATATTAAGATATGCATCAAATTCTTCCATCGCTCTAGAGTGTAAAGTTGGTGCATGAGTCAATGCAAATTCGCTCCCTTCATTAAGTAGTATCCTTGATTGCTCTCGGAATGCAAAATCAACTTCTACAACAGCTCCTATCTTTACAGCTTGGCGATAGATTTCTCTTACAAGCGGCTCTGCTAGTAGTGTAGTTGAGATATATAATTTCTCTTTGGCTTTA
>Ga0209831_1005130_pt1 | contig 9997 bp, 3 predicted proteins | sample Maine_Asex4_meta_FD_187451 | JGI IMG/M metagenome (GOLD analysis project Ga0209831, IMG submission 187451) | Marine algal microbial communities from Maine, USA - Maine_Asex4_metaG (SPAdes) (version 2) | ecosystem: Host-associated > Algae > Red algae > Unclassified | place: Maine, USA | collected...
AAAGCTGTGCTGAATTTTGTGCCACTATCTGTCAAGTAGAAATGGGCCCAGCTAGACAGGTACGATTAACCACGCAGTCGGAAGTAAATAATTTTGTACGCTATTTTAATTGTAAAGACTGTTCCACGATTCATGGAGATTTGATTATTGAAGGTTCGACCATTACAGATATAAGTGGTTTAAGTTTTCTAACAGTAGTGACAGGAGAGGTACAAGTACTTACCGCCCCCAATCTATCTAGCTTAAGAGGTTTAGAAAATATTCAGGTCATTGGGGGGCAACTTAGAATTTCAAATGTAGATGGTATAACCAGCTTAGAGGGTATTAATGGTGCCGCCTTAGGTAGTCTAAGACATAATTTGGTCGTCCGTGGTAATGAAAATCTAGTAGACATCTCTGCCTTAGAGGGTATTACTTCAGTAGATGGTCACCTAATTATTGTTAAAAATCTAGCACTACCCAATCTTGTGGGTTTGCAAGGAATAACCAGCGTGACCGGAAGAGTCTTTCTACAAGAGAATCCTTCTTTAAGCAGTTGTACGGCCTTATGCAATTTGTTTATAGATGGATTTACAAGAAGACCTATTCATATTAATGGCAACCCTGAAACTTGTAAAACACCCTATGAAATTGGTACTTTATGTATGGACCCAGAAGTGTTCCGAGACAATTACAGTAGGTCCCTAACTACAATTTTTTCTTATGAAACAGATGTGAATAGAGTGGATTTTACAGCATCAAGTACGCTCCAAAATCCCCGCTATTATTGGACATTAGAGGACTCTATATTTGTGGTTACTACCGATTCTACCATGAGTTATTTTTTCCCTTCGGATAGAACTTATGATGTTACATTAAGAGTTGTAGGAAACAATGGAATAGATGTTATTACTAATTCGGTTACAGTACCATTTATGGCAGAACCTGAAAACGATGAAGATATTTGTCTTAACAGAATTGATGATAATGCAGATGGCTTATTAGATTTTGAAAGTCCAATCTGTGCAAGTATTTTAGGTAAAGATATAAGTGGCAATTTTACTTATTCTATCTCTGGCAATGAGTTAAGTCTAAGTGAAAGTCTTCTTGGAGAACATACTTCTTTTACATGGGAAAGCCCTTATCCAATCGTACAAAATATACAATCGCTACCCCCTGAACCTAGTAGCTATAATATTTGCTTAATTGTCAAAAATAAAGATGAGGCGACTTTTAGAAGATGTCGAACGATAACCGTAGGTAGTGATTGTGAGGACACAGCAGAAGCCTGTTCCGATGGTATAGACAATGATGGAGACGAATTCATTGATAGCGACGATCCAGATTGTGCTTGTTCCTTAGAAGTTTTAGGGGTAGATTGTTGTAGCAATTTTACAGCAACTGCGGATGTTGCAAATTCTGCCTTTGTAAATGCTACAGGAAGTATTGAGTTATATGTATCAGGAGCTAGTAATAATCTTGCAAATATTACAGCAGTATCGGATAATGCTACTTTTATGGCCACAGGCTCAAGCTTTATCGCAGAAAATTTAGCGGCAGGTATGTATACTGTTATTTTAGCAGATAATTCCTTTAATTGCCAAACTGAAATAACCATAGAAGTGCAAGCAAATGAACCTTGTCCAGACCCTGTTCTAACAGATTTTACCCATACCACAGATGGTCTACAAGTACTCTTCATGGCTGATTTAACGCATAATGCCTTTATTGATACCTATACTTATACCTTTGGTGAAAATGAAGCTAGTGCGATTTCTCTTACTGGTGGCGCATTTTATGATTACGCCGCACCCGGTATGTATGAGGTCAGCTTGACTACTTATGGTCCCTGTGGAATGACTACCATTACTAAAACGATTACTGTGGAAGAAGAAGTAATTTGTCCAGACCCCATCATCACAGATTTCACTTCTGCCATAAATGGCTTATCGGTCAATTTCACAGCAGATCTTACTCATTCAGACTTTATTAGTAATTATAGTTATTCCTTTGGCGAAAATGGAATCAATGCCTCTTCCCTTACAGGAGAAGCCATGCACACCTATTCCGCCCCCGGCATGTATGATGTTAGATTGACTACTTCAGGTCCTTGTGGAACGAATACAATTACTAAAACGATTACGGTTGAGGAACCAGTTAATTGTGATAATTTTAGTGCGGATATTAGCGTCATTCACCCAAGCAATAACCAAGCAAATGGGCGAATTATTTTAATTCCCTCTGGTGAATCTACTATTAATTCTGTACAAGTATTTTCCACTTTAGGATTTCAATTACAAGACAACTCCGTATTTATAGCAACTAATGTAGCAGCAGGCACTTACGACATCGAAGTCGTGGACGTTGAAAATAATTGTTCTAAAACCTATACGATTACGGTTGGAAATCCGATGGTGGATTGTACTAGTCTATCCGTAACTATTACTAAAGAAGAAACGGGTTGTTATGGACAATTTAGTGCTAGTATTCAAGGCGGACTTGCCCCTTTTATCTATTTATGGACCGCAGACGGGTTAAATAATAACCCTACATTTACACCTAGTGTAAACTATCTTGGGGAGCAATTCTTAACGATTGTGGATGCCAATAATTGTGCAGATACGGTCTTGTATGAGGTAATAGTAAGAGATAGTGTAACTGCTAGTTTTACCTATACGATTACGGCAGATAGCGTTAATTTAGTAAATACATCTAGCGGTAACTTCACCAGTTTTCAATGGACTTCTAATATGGGTACGCCCATTAATAATAGCATTCCTTTACCGCCCCCTGGTTCTTATACAATTTGTTTATTGGTAGAAAATGATTGCGGTGCACAAGATATGATGTGTCAAACGATTGTGATAGAAGCACCCACAGGTATTTGTCCGACTGGCATCATTAACTTAAATTCTCAAGCGGAAGTAGATGCTTTTGTAGCCACTTATAGTAGCTGTGACACCCTACCCTTCGGTTTAAATCTTTGGGATCCAAACATAACCGACATCTCTGGTTTGCAATTTATCAAAGCGATAAAAGGTAATTTAAGGTTAACTAGACTACATAGTCTAACCGATTTATCTGGTTTTAGTAATTTAGTAGAAGTTGATGGGTTAGAACTAAACTCTAACAATTCTTTCACTGATTTAAGCGGATTAGAAAATTTACTCATTATTGGGAAATTAGATATTATCAATAATAACGCTTTAACAGATATAACGCTATTAGAAGATGTTACTTCTATAGCCTCTATGAGTGTCTCCCAAAATGATAATTTAAATAATTGTAGCACGATTTGCAAATTAGTTGATTTAGGAACAGTACAGGGTATTGTAAATATATTAAATAATGATTCTGATTGTAACAGCCTTAGTCAAGTAACAACAGCTTGCGCAACTCCCATAGATATGGATAAAGACGGTATATCAGCAGCCTCCGATCCTGACGATAATGACCCTTGTGTGCCAAATCCACAAGCGAATGCCTGTGACCCAATATTTATCAACTTCCCATGGTTGCTAAACAATCTTGATCCATCCGACTGTACGACAGAGACTATCACCGTCTATCAAGCGGGTGCATTTAATTATCTTTTTGTAGAAACACCAACTGGCGATTCGCTATTCTTGGAGACGGGACAATATTATTGTGAAACCACTCCTAGATATGATTGCGTAATTGCTTATGGATTAACAGAAATCGTAGATGCTTGGACTTGTGGCGATTCTGGATCTCCAACAGACAATGATGACGATGGAGTTTTATCAGATGTAGATCCCGATGACAATGACCCTTGTGTACCAAATCCTATTGGGGTTATTTGCAGTTCAAATCCAGATTGTAATAATTATACAGGAACGATGGTGCTGGCACTCTGTCAGGGAGACCCTTTTTACTATATCGAATTAGCGGATGGTTCTTTATTAGCACCAGATATAATAAGTGGTTTAGGGTACGAACCTCAGAATGGTCAACAAGTTAAATTTGATTATGTCATTCCTGATTTTCTGTTTGCTTGTAATATTGGTGCCCAAACGGTTGAAATCACTTGTATTGAAGCCGTTCCACAACAAGGCAACGACCCAATCTTTGAAGATTTTCCTTGGTTAACGACTAAGGTACAAGAAAATAATTGTACTACAGAAAAAATAACCGTTTACCAATCTGGTGCCTTTCAATTCCTTTTTGTAGAAACACCAACGGGCGATTCTTTATTCTTCGAAACGGGTCAATATTATTGTGCAACTACATCAACTTACAATTGTGTAAATGCTTATAGTTTAACGGAAGTTGTATATACTTGGGCTTGTGGGGATTCTGGTCCTACTATTACAGACAATGATAATGATGGTGTTTTATCTGACATTGATACCGATGACAATGATCCTTGTGTACCGAATCCTGTTGGAGTCAACTGTAATCCAATAAATAACGACCCAATTTTTGAAGATTTCCCTTGGTTAACAACTAAAGTCCAAGAGAATAACTGTACTACAGAAAAAATAACCGTTTACCAATCTGGTGCCTTTCAATTCCTTTTTATAGAAACACCAACGGGCGATTCTTTATTCTTCGAAACGGGTCAATATTATTGTGCAACTACATCAACTTATGATTGTGTAAATGCTTATAGTTTAACGGAAGTTGTATATACTTGGGCTTGTGGGGATTCTGGTACTGTTACTACAGATAATGATAATGATGGATTTTCATCAGATGTAGACCCGGATGATAATAACCCTTGTGTGCCTGATGCACAAGCAAGTAACTGTGCCCAAGCACCTAATTGTGAGAATAACACGGGTACGATTTTCTTTGAAACTTGTGATGATGGTTCCATATTCTATTTTATCCGTTTAGCGAACGGGGAAGTATATGATCCATACTTTGCCGATGGCATCAGCTTCGATCCAAGAGAAGGGCAAATCGTAAAATTTGATTTTGTAATTCCAGATTTTGTTTCGCCTTGTTCCATCACAGATCAAACGGTAGAAATTACCTGTATAGAAGAAATACCACAAGTAGTAGATGACCCAATTTTCGCTGAATTTCCGTGGTTAGCTACTAAAGTTCAACCCAACACTTGCACAGAGGGGCAAGTAACTGTTTATCAATCAGGAGCGTTCAAATTTGTCTTTATCGAACAAGCAACAGGAGATTCTTTATTCTTCCAAACAGGACAATATTACTGCGAGTCTACGCCTACCTATGATTGCGTAGCAGCTTATAATTTATCAGTAATAGTAGATACTTGGACTTGTGGACAATCACAAACAATCATCAGTCCTAAGACAAACACTATAGCAAGAAAAGAAAGTATAGCAATTGCAGATTTCACATTGTTCCCCAATCCAACAACGGGGCAGTTTACAGTAAGATTACCAGCTTTATTACCGATGGAACAAAACCTTACTATTTTTAATACACAAGGTCAACTAATAAAAACGATACAAATATCTACGGACCAAACAACCTATACGCTAGATTTAAGTGGACAAGCCACAGGCGTTTATCTAGTACAAATGCACTCCAAAGAAGGGGTCATTAGCAAACGTTTGGTGTTGCAGGAATAGTGGTTTGATTATTAATAAACCTTTCATATGAAATAGGAGATTTAGTAAAATCTCCTGTCCCACAGATTTTAAGTCTTTTTGTCCAGCAATTTTCGATTGCTGGACAAATTTCTAAGCAGACCGCCTTAATTTGTCCAGCAATCGAAAATTGCTGGACAAAAGGCTATTTAAATAATACCAGTCAACAGCTAGATTTGTTGACTGGTATTTTAAGATGTATTGACTATTGAAAATTTACCGCAGCCATTACAATCAAGCCGCAGTCTCCACAAGCGCAGTAGAATCAGAAAACGCCCATTCCCCTCTAACCATTCTAGTTACATAACAATCATCTGCCTCTTTTATTAATAAAGCACGCTGTTCTTCCGTAATATCTCCTTCTATATGAATAGAAGATTCAACAAAGGTTGTAAGATTCCCTTGCACATCTCTTTTTACTTTTTGGGTCAAATGAGCATCTACATTTCCAATCTCCCACCCTTTTCTTCGAGCTACATTACGAACGGTTGCCACTTTACACATAGAGATACCCGCAAGAATAAACTCTACTGGAGAAAATCCTAAGTCTGTTCCTTTTGATTTAATTGGTTCATCGCCTACGACTGCATGCCTGCCATTACTAATAAAAGATTGGTAACCAGTTGGGATGTTTTTAATATTGATGGTAGTTGCCATGATATTGTGGTTTTTAATTGTCCAGAATAGAGCGCAGAGAAGCGAGAATAGAGATAAAATCGTGCTAAATTTAATAGCATAAGCTATACTTTAAAAACAAATCTGCTATCTAGTCTCATTTCTCTGCGCTCTATTTTGAACAGTTATTTTAATTTTTTAAAAACTAGAAAAAAATTATGTTTTTCCAATATTGATAATACAAAGATGCGTACAAATACTTGTTAGAAAGTAGACAATTCTTCCCCATGTATAAACAATTTTTCCTCCTAAAGAAAATCTTAAGATTATAAAAAACTGGGTCAATATAGGAGCGTAGCTTCGACAACGTCTGTAGGAATTGGATATAAAACCACGTCAAAGGAGCGTAGCTTCGGCAACGCAAAATCATGCGGCAGACGTTGCCGAAGCTACGCTCCTTTGACGTAGTTTTATATCCAATTCCTACAGACGTTGTCGAAGCTACGCTCCTATATTGACCCAGTTTTTTTTTACAATCCCAAAAATTTTGCATAGCAGAGCTACGGAAATATTTTAAAAAGGAAAATGAGCGCAAAAGAAGCCGTCCAAATGACGGACTTATCTTTTTATCGTTACTAAATAGATAAACTTATCCAAAATTAGTAGTTTTAACTTTTAGTAACGATGAAAAAATATTTAGTCGTTTTTGAAATGGGCTTTTTTCTAATGGGTTGAAAACATATAAGAAAAAAGGTCAATTCAAAAACAAAAAGACCAAATATTTTTTAATCAATACTTAGATAACAGTTTCATAAGCTACATTCTGTCCTTACTGAATGACTATTATCATCTATGACAACTAAATACCAAAGACTAATCTATCCAAAGTCTAAATTAAAACTACCCTAATGAAAAAGACTATTCTCAATCAAGAAATTTTTGATTTATATGACGATTACGTTCACAGTAAAATCGAGCGTAGAAACTTTATTGAACAACTAGGTAAATATGCAGTAGGCGGGCTAACTGTTCCAGCCATACTCACATACCTAATGCCCAATTATGCGGATAAACAGCAAGTCAAAGCAGATGATGAGCGATTGACTTCTAAAGTCATTGAATATGATTCGCCAAAAGGAGGCGGGATGATAAAAGGCTTGCTTTCTCAGCCAATAGATAACCAAGAAAAATTACCGGGCATTATAGTCGTGCATGAAAACAGAGGACTCAATCCACATATTGAAGATGTGGCTCGCCGTGCTGCTTTGGCAGGTTTTATCTCTCTTGCACCCGATGCCTTAACACCGCTTGGTGGCTATCCCGGAAATGATGATGACGGTAGAACGCTACAGAAAAAAAGAGACAAAAAGGAGATGTTAGAAGATTTTATCGCTGCCTTTGAGCATTTAAAAAACCATCCCGAATGTACAGGTAAAGTAGGGGTTGTAGGTTTCTGTTTTGGTGGTTCAATTAGCAATATGATGGCCGTACATGTACCAGATTTGGGTGCAGCCGTTCCTTTTTATGGTGGACAACCGACTGCTGAAGAAGTGCCTAGTATTTCGGCTCCTTTATTGTTACACTTTGCGGCTAATGATAAAAGAGTCAATGCAGGTTGGCCAGATTATGCCAAAGCATTACAAGAAAATAATAAAGAATATAGCGCGCATTTATATCCTGATGTAAATCATGGTTTCCATAATGATACCACTCCTCGATATAATTGGGAAGCCGCTAATTTAGCTTGGCAACGAACGATTGATTTTTTTAGGGTGAAATTGAAGTAACATATTGCTTTAGGTTCTAAATCTAAAAAAGCGGGCAAAAAGTATATTTAGCAGAAAGCTTCTTTAGAGGGAGTGAATTTGATTTGTTTTTTTACAAAAAAACAAATCAAATTCACTCCCTCTAAAAAATCTATTTTTTATTTTGTAATCGTCACATACCCTTTAAATTGTTTTTTTTCACCATTTTGAAATTCAACTTCTATGTAATAAGCATAAACCCCAGTTTGCATTGTTCTTCCTTTGAAATCGCCATTCCACCAATTGAGATTTGTGCTAAAATCAAAATTATTAGCTTGAAATAATTTTATGTTATTCCTCCTTACCTCCCCTTCACAAAAGATTCCACCCAGACTTCCTCCCCTATCCGAACCTTATAATAGACTTGTCCTTCTTTAAAAATACTTATATGAAATAGCTATTTTTTTGTTAGTTTTCCGTGAAAATTCTAACTCAATGTCCGTTGCTCCAATTCTTTGTGTGATTTTTTGTGCAGGGCTTAATCTTAAGTATTCTACTTGTGCGTTTGCTCCAAAAGTGAGCAACTGGAGAATAATTAGCACAATATATATTTTAATATTCATTCTTTTGTTTTTTTCTAATGAATGGTAACGGTCTCGGCTATACGCAGGCTGCCCGCATAAGCAGCTTGCCGTTATAGCCTATGTTCTCGACTGCCTTCTTTTTTTCAATCTATTTTATGGGAATAAAATTACTAAATCATTTGGTATTGATAGAATCATCTATTAAATTTGCATACTATGATTAGCGATGCATAAACAAATTAAATTATACAATTTTGAGAAATAAGGACTTTATAGATGTATCTAAAAAATTAGAAGGTTTTTTAGAGTTTGAATCATCCAATGCGATTTTAGCAGGAGGTGATTCAATGGATTTGTTGAAAAGAATTCCAGATAACTCTATTTCTTTAATTTTAACTGACCCACCGTATCATTCCACAAAAAAGAAAAATATAAAAAATGACACCTCATTCTCTTCTGATGAAATGTTCGTTAATTGGATGAAAGAGTTAGCACATGAATGGAAAAGAATTCTAAGACCTAATGGCAGTATATTCTTATTTTGTTCTTCTAAAATGTCGGCAAAATTAGAGGTAATGATGTCTGATTCTTTTAATATTTTATCTCATGTTGTTTGGAGTAAACCTAACGAACCTGGTTTTGATGGTTGGAAAGGGAAAATGAAAAAGGAATCACTTCGTCAATGGTATGCTCATTCAGAGAGAATTATTTTTGCAGAACCTTCTTCTAATGGTAATCTTAACAGGTCATGGTTCGGTAATTTTCTTAAAGAGAAAAGAACTCTTTGCAGTATGTCAGGACATGAACTAACTGAATTAACAGGAGCATACGGAAAAGTTAATCATGGAGGTGCCGTCTCAAATTGGGAGACTGGACGAAACGTACCAAGCAGAGAACAATATTCTAAAATTTGTGAGGCATTTTTAAATACTGGTAAAATTAAAGAAATGCCTCCCTATGAAGATGTAATTCGACCTTTTGAAGTTAACTCTTTTGTTGAATTTACTGATGTATGGGATTTTTATTCCGTAAGACCTTATAATGGAAAACATCCAGCTGAGAAACCATTAGATATGTTAGAACATTGTATTAATTCAACATCTTATGAAGGAGATATTATTTTAGATTGTTTTGCTGGGTCAGGTAGTACTGCTATTGCTGCATTGAAGCTCAATAGAAAATCAATATCAATTGAATTAGATGTGAAATGGATAAAAACTATTCAAAATAGATTAGAAAAATATGATAAAAATGAAAATGAACTCAATAGTCTATCAAATAGTCAAGCAATTATGAAATTGACTAAAACCAAAAGTAATGGTAAAGCAACAAAAAAGAACGAAAAGCAAACCACTCTCTTTAATACTTAAACCCTTCTTTTTCATTCCTTTTAAGAACCTCACTCATCCATGTTAGAGTTTCATCAATGCCAGAATCTTTAACTACAATATTGCAATGATGATGTCCCCAACCAAGGTTGTAG
>Ga0209831_1005131_pt1 | contig 9996 bp, 15 predicted proteins | sample Maine_Asex4_meta_FD_187451 | JGI IMG/M metagenome (GOLD analysis project Ga0209831, IMG submission 187451) | Marine algal microbial communities from Maine, USA - Maine_Asex4_metaG (SPAdes) (version 2) | ecosystem: Host-associated > Algae > Red algae > Unclassified | place: Maine, USA | collected...
CCCCCCGGACACTGAGCCCCGCACTCTCTTGCTGCTTCACCCGCGCAAAAGAGGTCTGCCATCATCGTGTCGCAGCGCTTTAACAGTCTGGTCAGACAGACACAAAAACGATCACGTCGCCAAAGGCAGACATAGCAAAAAAAAGAAGGGCTAAGTCAAGGCAGGGACAGGGGGAAGGAGCATATGATATACAGCGTGTTCGTGTACCACTCCACCAACGTTGAGAGTGTGCTGCCCGTGTTTTTTTGGTCTGTTGCAAACCGGAGAAGGGGGGGGGGTCGGCGACCGCCACCCTGGTGCCAAACCACTCGGGCGGGGGAAAGGGGGGGGAGGCGGACACATCCGTTCAGGCGAGGTGGGGGCAAGGAGAGGGTAAGGAGAGGACACGAAGCAGGGTCGGGCAAACGAAGCGCATGCCCAGGAGGGGACCAAAGGAGCAGGCCACGCAAGTGGTGGGTCGCCAGACGGAGGGTCGGCCTGCCGCTCCGTCGCTCGGTGTGGTCTTAAAAGAGATCGAGTATTTACAGTACTCGAGTTCAACTTTGCCTTTCATCAATTTCCATTGCCCACCTAATAAGTGGCCTAATCAGATGATGTATGGCCATACATTGTCATATATTGTACGCCACTTCCGGCGTCTCGGCTGCGAAGTATGTACGGTTTGTGGCGCTGACACATCGATCCACCAATGGGAGTCGATGTAACGTCGATGTGGGGAGCACGGAAGCAAACTTGGAACGGGCCTGAGCTGGTCCAACCGGTACGCCGTGGGAGGGTGTTACTGAGACGCCGAGTTCGACGTTGCAGAACTCAGGCGCATCCAATCACATGCGCGCGTGCATCGGCAGCGGACGGTGCACCTGAGCAGCCGCAATGCACCTCTCCCGGGACGCGAAGTACAGGCTCAGCAAGTGCATGGGAGGTACCAGACGAGGCGGACGTTGTGCTGTTTCCGCCTGGGCCGGATGGCTCGTCCGCATCCGTTCACGCATATTTTGGCCGCGGCCGCCGCGCGCCACCGCCCCCGCCGCCCTCTGGGGGGCCCCTCTGCGGCTCCTGGGGCGGCGTTTTTTTCCGCGCGCCGCTGCGCGCCGCCGCCGCCACCGCCCGCGGGCACGTTCGGGGAGCGCCCCTGGGAGGCTCCTGGGGCGGAATGTTTTCCGCGCGCCGCTGCGCGCCGCCGTCGCCGCCGCCGCCGCCGCCCGCGGGCGCGTTTGGGGGGCCCCTGGGTGGCTGCTGGGGCGGTTATTTTTTCTTCTCGCGCCGCTGCGCACCGCCGCGCCCGCCGCCCCCGGGCGCATCTGGGGGGCTGCTGGTGCGGCATTTTTTTGCGCGCGCCGCAGCGCGCCGCCGCCGCCACCGGCCGCGAGCACGTTTGCGGGGCACCCCTGGGGGGCTCCTGGGGCGGCATTGTTTGCTGCGCGTCGCTGCGCGCCGCCGCCGCCGCCGCCCGCGCGCGCGCTTGGGGGGCCCCTGGGTGGCTGCTGGGGCGGTATTTTATTTTGCGCGCGCCGCTGCGCACCGCCGCCACCGCCGCCCGCGGGCGCATCTGGGAAGCTGCTGGTGCGGCCATTATTTGGGCGCGCCGCAGCGCGCCGCCGCCGCCAGCGGCCGTGGGCACGCTTGAGGGGCACCCTTTGGGGCGGGATGTTTTTTTGCGCGCCGCTGCGCGCCGCCGCCGCCGCCGCCTACGGGCACGTTATTGGCGCCCCTGAGTGGCTGCTGGGGCGGATTTTTTTTTTTGCGCGCCTCTGCGCACCGCCGCCCACGCTGCCCGCGGGCACGTTTGGGGGGCACCCCTGGGGGGCGCCTGAGCGGCATTTTTTTCCGCGCACCGCTGCGCGCCGCCGCCGCCGCCGCCCGCGGGCGCGTTTTCAGGGCCCCTTGGTGCCTGCTGGGGCAGTGGTGTTTTTTCGCGCGCCGCTGCGCACCGCCGCCGCCGCCGCCCGCGGGCACGTTTCGGGGGCACCCCTTGGGGGCTCCTGGGGCGGCATTGTTTTCCGCGCGCCGCTGCGCGCCGCCGCCGCCGCCGCTCGTGCGCGCGTTTGGGGGGCCCCTGGGTGGCTGCTAGGGCGGCTTTTTTTTTCGCGCGTGCCGCTGCGCACCGCCGCCCCCGCCGCCCGCGGGCACATCTGGGGGGCTGCTGGTGCGGCATTTTTTGGCGCGCGCCGCAGCGCGCCGCCGCCGCCACCGGCCGCGGGCACGTTTGGGGGGCACCCCTGGGGGGCTCCTGGGGCGGCATTGTTTGCCGCGCGCCGCTGCGCGCCGCCGCCGCCGCCGCCCGCGGGCGCGTTTGGGGGGCTGCTGGGTGGCTGCTGAGGCGGAGCGTTTTTCGCGCTCCACGCCACGTCGCCGCCAGCGCAGCTCGCGGGCGCGTTTTGGGAACTTCTTTGGGGCTGCTCGAGCGGCATTGAGTTGCGTGAGCCGCTATGCACCGCAGCCACCGTCGCCCGCGGGCGAGTTTAAGGGGCCCTGGGGGGCTGCTGGGGCTGTTTTTTCAGCCCGTCGCCGCCGCGCGCCGCGGCCCACACCGCCCGCGGGCACGTTTGGGGGGCCCCAAGAGGCTGCTCGGTCGCCACTGTTTTACGCGCGCCGCTCCACGCGGCCACTGCCGACGCCGCCCACAGGTGCGTCTGGGGGCCCCTGAGGGGCTGCCAGGGGGGGCCGGCTTTTGAAAGTGGCTGGCTGCGCCGTCGCTACCGCCGGTGCCGTCTCCCGCAATCGCTTATGGGGGTCTCCGCATGGCCACTGACTGGCGTGTCTTTTTGTGCCGGCCTGCTCGCGGGTTGTTGTTGTGGTGAGCGGGCACTTGATTTGAGGGGGCGCCGGTCGGTCGTCTGCGCCGCGCGCGGCCCTAGTGTCCATTCTACTGACCGCCTCATTTGAGCCTCTCAGGCTCATTTGAGCCTATTTTTGATGCCTCTCTGTGACCAGGTTCCGGCCTTGGCTGCTCTTTCTGAGAATAGATCTGCACTCAGCGCATTCCACTTACCTATGGGCCAACTCGGCGGCTGTGTACGATAAAAACTTGGACGGGGTGCCCCAAACACCCCAAAAAGGCCGCGCTTCCAGGCCATATGAGAGGGAGCCTCATTTGAGCCTCATCGGAGGCTCATTTGAGCCTCGGGAGCAGTACAATGGACACTAGCCGCCGCCACCCTCGCTGGCTCAGAGCGCGGACGCCGCGCACAGTCCCTGTTGAGCAACCCGCGGCGGGTGCTGAGTGGCTGCGTCTTGGTCCTCCACACACCGTCACCGCCACCGCACGGCCCCTCGACTGGCCCTGCCAGCGTCTTCCAACCCTGCCGTCGTCACGTTCCCGTCGCCGCCGGCTCCAGACGGGCTCGGGGGTCTCTTTGTCGGGCTCTTGGCGGCTGCGTGTTGGCCTTCACCCCACCTTCACCGCCACTCCCCGGCCCCGCGACCGGCACTGCGGGCGTCTGCCCACCCCGCCGTCACCGCTCTGGACCCAGCCGCCGCCTGGCGCCGCGGACAATGGTTCTCTGGCGGCTGACGCACGGCCGACGGGCGCCAGCTGTCTGCTTACCCGCTTAACGGCGCGGGATGGGTGCCTTGGTCTCTGGCCGTTGACAAGAGGCACATGCCGCGTTTTTGCCGCGTCCGCCAAGGCGCAGGTGAGGCGAGCGGCGGGGTCAACTGGGATGCACCTCGCCGAGGCTTGTGTTCGCATAGTCGCCGCTGTTTTGGGTGCGTTGCTGGTTGCGAAGGCGCGGCTTGACGGTGGGTGGGCCGCCCTTTTTTGTCGCCGCCGCCCGTGTCGCCGTACCATTCTCCCAAGCAGCAGTAGCTGAGGGAGGGCGTGCCGGCGGAACCTGGCGGGAGCCACACCATGGCCTCCACGCGTCGATGCTACGGCGTAGGTGCCAGGGTACCTCATGCCGGTGCCGACGGCGACCAGAAGGCTCCTATATAGCTGTCGGGTCGTGTTCCGTGGTGCCTGGCTCCCCTATCTCCCCCTTCATCTGCACAACCTGGTCGTCACCTGCTCCTTCCACCCCCTACTACCCATTCACCCACCTGCCCGTCTCTATCCCCCTCTCTCTTTTCGCCTGCTCTACGCACGATGACACCTTCGGTCCCCCCCCCGGTAGATGTCGTTTCCCCTTCTGCCGTGCGTGGCGTGACGCTGGCGAAAACTCATAGCTTCTCCGCTGCCGTCCTTGTCTTGCCCAAGCCGGCTCCAGTTGTTCTGGTCGGCTCGTCGACAGCGGCTGCGCGAGCTTCCTCCGCGACTGGAGCAGGAACGGACGAGGCGGCGGTGCCCGCCCTTCCGACGGCCGCTGCGGGCAAAGAGGTGGCGGACACGCCTTAGCCGCAAACGGCAGCTGTTGGTGAGCCTGCTGCCACGTCGGGCACGACCTACATATCTTCACCGGCTGCTGCTTCGGCGACGGCTGCTGCTTTGGCGCGGCCGCTGCCAGGTCTCCCGCTGCCTCCACGGCGACGGTCGCTGTCGGTGCGCCGGCTGCTTCCGCGGCGCAGGCCGCCGTCAGCACGCCGGCTGCTGCCGCAACGACGGCCAACGTCGGGGCACTGGCTGCTGCCGCCGCGACGGCTGCCGTCGGTTCGCCAGCTGCCGCCTCAGAGACGGCCTCTGTAGGAGCGTCTGCTGACGGCGCAGTGACGGCCCGCAACCTCGCGGGTGCGCTCCTGGCCGCGGCGGCCGGTACCGCCGCTAATGCGGGCGGTGCGACGGGCTTGACGCACCCTCTGGCGGACCGACCTGATCCCACTTTGTCGATTGCCGCAGTGCGTGCTCCTGTCACAAGCGGCGCTGCCAACAGCGCCACTGCAGCCATCGTCTCCGCGGGTGTCGCTGCCCGCACTGCTGCTGGGGCCGTGGCGGCGGTCGAGCGTGCGGCGGCGGCGGCGAGCGACCAGAACAGCCCGCTTCTGCGCCGGCTCTCAAAGTATGTCTCGGCGATCACGGGCAAGGGCGCGTCGGCGGTCCCCACTGGTGCGCTGCGCGCGCTTGGTGCGCTGGTGGCGGCCGCCGAGGAGGCCGAGGCACACCTTGGCCTGGGGCTGCTGGTGCACGCGTCGGGAGTGGACGCCGCGGGCAACGTCGGCTTCCTCACCCTGGCGGGAAAGGGCAAGTACTCGGACCCCGAAGTTTTGCGGGTCCTATCCGAAGTCCACCGGTTTGTGCGATCCGGTGACGTGCTGTCGAAAGGCACGCTGGCTTCCGGCTCCCGGTCGGCGCGCCTCGTCGGAAAAGCCACACACCCAACGCCTGTCGTCGCCCCTCTGCCGGCCATATCTGACGAGGACATGGAGCTGCACGAGCTCATGACGTCGCCTTTTGACGACGACCTGCCGCCACTCGTGGAGTGGCAGCAGTTGGCCCGTAGGGTCTGTCGGTCGCGGTCCCACACCCCTCCTGACGCCTCCGAGGGGGATACAGAGCGCTCGACCGACGCCATCCCGGCGCCCACCGCCACAAGCATGCCGTTTCTAGTCGATTCGATCCTGCCTCCCCCTGTCAACATGCTCGAGAAAAAGATCGAGGACATCCTCAAGGAGCTGATAGGCATGGCCACCGCCTCCAAAGTCGTCAGTAACGACCTCAAGGTGATCGTCATCCTGTTTGCCGCCACGTTTGGGATGCACCCGCGCATGATGCAGGAGGGGTTCGCCCGCTGGTGGTCCCACCGGCTGATTTTCAACCCGGCCGGGGACGGCCAGGTGGGGGGCGGGCGCTGGCCGCTCGGTGTCAGCGTGCCCCTGTGTCTCCTGCCCGCGACGCAGCTGACGCGAGGTGGGGAAAACGGCGTAGCGGGCGGGCTCGGTCGCCGCGTGGTCTTCCTGTCGAGCATCCCAAACAGCGACCGCTGCACGCTGGAGGAGAGAATTGGTTCTCTGCTCCTGCTATGGGGCAAAGAGGCGCGCATCCGGAAGCCAATCCGGACGGCGTTGCTCTGTGCGCAACTGGCGCAACAAGCCAAGAGGAACCGAGCGGCTGCGGCATCTCGCCGAGCGACGGACGCTGTGGCGGCGTCAGCGGCGGCGGTAGCCCCCGGTGTGGTGCCCGCTAGCGCGGCGGCTGCAGCTCGTCGGGGCACTCACGGCTCCCACAACCATGTCGTTATTGCACCTCGGCCGGGGGCGGTTGCGGGCGGTGGAGCCGCCGCCGCCGTGATCTCCACCGCCAACAACGGCACGGGGGTACGGGGTACCTTCGCCGGCTCGTCGGTTGTGGCAGCCCGTGCTGCCGCCCGTGCTGCTGCCACAACGGGCCCAGTCTTCACCGTGCTTCCCGCGGCGCCAGATACCGCGGAGACGGGCAAACGCGGCGGGCCGAAAGCGCCGAGTGGCCCGCCAAGCGGGGACGGCATGCTGCCGCATGGAAGCGCGGCCAGGCGGCCAGTGCTGCGCTGTCATCTTTCGCTGCTGCCACAGCTTTTGCTGCTGCCACAGCTTTTGCTCCTGCCCCAGCCCCTGCAGGGCCTCTTGTCTCGTCCATGGCAGCCGCGCCGGGCGTGGACGACGGGCCGCATGATCTGCTCGACGCAGAAGGTCTACAAGTCGGGCACGGTGTTGTGCATCCCATGCGCAAGGTACTGCACGGCCGAACATTGTCGGACGACCTAGTGGTCGTGCTGTTGGAGGGCGTCTTGAACCCCCGCTGCATCCTCACGCACGAAGCAGACTTCCCTGTTGAGCCGCCGGAGCTATTGACTCGAGTGCTGGGGGATGCCATAGGCAGCTTCGTCGTGAGGGACCGCGATCTGATTCTTCCTGCTTAGCTTCCTTCCATGGTTGTGAGAGTGCCTTTCTTTGTGTCCTTCTGCTCACGTGTTCTGAAGCAGTACCTTCATTTAATACCTTGTATCTGTTGTGTGTAGGTGTTTCTTCACTTTCAGTTGTGTCGTATATACTGTCTACAGCCCTTCGATTGGTCCTCAAACCCAGAACAGAATGAAGCAGTGGCGGGTCGGGAGCTCCATTACGACGTAGCATAGAATCCACTGCATCTGTCTTTCTCTGTCCTCAAGTGAATCTGTACTGTCGCCGGCTGCTGGAGGCTACCATTGATGGATCCCCCCCGGGGAGAAGACACACAGAGACTGCCTGTCAGCCCCAGCGGGTCTTCGGCAGTAGTGGCAAAAATGTGTGTACGGGGCGCGAGGCACAGGGTATGGCCATCTTTGCTGTCGCTGTACGCCACCGCCTACTTGACTTCTCTACCATACGAGGGTGGTTATCACCCCTTGTCTCGTTCTGTCCATGCATCTAAAGTGTCATGGGGTGCTCCTTGGACATGGGCCTCGTGCAGAGGCGCTCTTCCCCAATCCCGGTGCCTCAACACCCACGCACGCACGCAACGTGCACCTATCTTTTACCCCCTCCATGCAGACCCAAACAGGTCATCTTGAGGCCGCGTTGACTCCAGGCGGTCACCGCTGATGGGGTTCCCCTGCAACGCAGTGGATTTTGCGCAGGAGAAGTGCAATGGGAATGGGGTCTCCGCCGTGCTCCATTCACCTCCGGTGTCAGAGGCAGTTGGGCCAGCCCATGTGCGGGCCGGTCACAAGTCTACAAGCGGCAGGCTGCCAGGGTACGGCCTCTTTTTGCACTGTCAATAGTCTCGAGAGGGAGGTCGCATGGAAGACTCAGCATCCGTGTTGCTCGCCGGATCTGCTCAAACCATTCGGCTCGACACGGCTCGCGATGCGCCGCCAGCACGTGCGTAGTCAAAAAATATCAGGAACTCATCAGGCCCTACCATGGGTATCGATTTTGGTCGTGGATATTTTCCGTCCGAACATCTTGGGACAGAGTATTTTCGCACTTTCGGAAACTCAACGTGAGTATTGGTATATGAAATATCCAAGGATGTGGGTATCTGATACTCACTCATCACATATAGACTTGGTGCGGGGCTACATTGCGAAATGGGGGACCACTTCTTGTCGAGATCTGACCGGGACGATTTCTATAATTTTGGACATCATCGCAAGCGCTCGGCGAACGCGGGGATTGGTCGTGTTGACTGACTCGAGTGACAGCCTCGTACCGTGAAGCCTTCGTGATGTGGCCCATCACTGTTGCCCTGACCATGTCAATGTAGCAAGACCCTCTGCAAAGATGGCTGTTGCACCGAACAAGTGCAGAGAGTGGGGAATTGCGTCGAGGGCGCGCCGCAGCGTCCAAGGAAGAGTCTCGCAGCGCGTCCAGGGGGGTGGCAGCCTTCATCAAATTCCGAAATGGTTGGTCGACGTGAGGGGGGGACCGGTTATGTCGACGTCGGAACGTGATTCTCGGCCGGGAACGAGCCGAAGGCAATTCCAGGCACGTGCGTGCAATACCCTGGACTTCAAGGCGGTGGCGCGTTCGGCGACGCATCGACACCGGGCACTCGGGCCGGCTCCATAGCCGCGAGCGCGTGCGGGGGCACTCTGAGCCACGTTGCCGTGGCGGGGGGTGCATAAAGCGGGGAGACGGGTGCCGCCGCCGCGACCGCAGCGGCGGCGGCCCACCGGCGTCGAGCGATGCCGACGGGAGGGGCCGTCACTCCGCCGCGCAGCACAGCTGCGCACGGCGGACGGGGCGGTCGACACGGCGCACAGACGGGCGGGTGGGACCGACCGCGCGCGACGAGGCGCCTCTAACCGCGCCACCCGACGGCGTCAGAAACCGCTCAAGAGCCGCCGCAGCAAAATCTGGCGCGCAGACACGATTATTGGCGGGTCCTCATGGGCGTGTAGAACCCCGAAAATCTCTGCGCGTGGTTTCCGGGCGCCACTCTGGTCGGTGGGGGGGGGCAAAGGGGCAGGGGCCGTCCGGGCCCTGTGTCTTCTGTGGCTGGACAGTCCTTCTCAGCTACGTAACTCCATTCGCTGCTAGCTTCATTGCAAGTCTTTGAATGCTGACGCGCCCTCAGATCACTGAGGACTCGAATGCAAACTGCTTCCTATGTGTTGGAGTGCAAGTCTCCTGATCTAAGTACATGTGTGCATCACTACACTTTGAGAGAATCCTGTCCTAAAGGCCGAAAAAATGAGCCATCTGTTGAACAAGGGGGTGGAGAGGTCGACCGCTCGAAAGACAGTTGTCAGGGCTGCTGACCAGGCCGGGCAGACAGAGGCCATAAACACTAGCAGGACAATGAAATGGACCCGAGAAAGAAGGAGCAACACGCACTTTCGGAAAGAGGCCACTGCGCAGACCCGAGCATAAAGAAAGGAGGTGACAGCTGCCGGTGAGCGACCTGCGGGCAAGCCAGCCGCGGCTTCCGGGGCGACAGGCACCACCCGAGATCCAGCAATCAAACTTGCGGATGGCACCCACTTGTTTGTGCATGACAATTGGCGCTCAGTCTGCTTGAGCTCACGCGACATACCGTACCGCAGCCTCAGCACATTGTTCGTGTCCTGCTGCGGAGCATGACGGGTACACAGCAGTGTGGACCTGATTAAGTTTTTCACGCTGACGTCCCAGGCGTGCCTGGTCAAACTGATGTTGGACATATCTCGCGGAGGGAGCCGTAATAGCATTCCGAGCTTTGATTGGCCGAGCTGAGTGTCTCACAGAGCTGTACTCTGATGCGGCCACTTTCTAAGCCCCAGTTTCGAGCGATTCGCATGACCAGACAGCAAGGATGTTCGCAGCTCCGCGGCGCATTGATCTGTAGAACTGTAAGCTTCTGCTTACACGAGAGATACTCATTTCTGGATGTCGCATGAGTATTTTCTTGTATGCGTTCCCAATCGTGGGTGTAATCGCCCACATGCTACTGGCTTTTGAGTATGGGTGCCGACACCTAAATACTCATGGGTATATTCAATCAACAAATACCCATGATAGGGCCTGGAACTCATGGCCACGAAAGGACAGGGAAATATCTCGGAAAATGGAGGGCCATGTATCGGACGGACGCGCCAAGCGTCGCGCCGTTCCCTATTTCCCATTCCGTTGCATTGTCATCCCCGCACCGCGTCGTCGCCGCTGCTGCTGTTGTCGCCCCCGCCCCCC
>Ga0209831_1005135_pt1 | contig 9991 bp, 10 predicted proteins | sample Maine_Asex4_meta_FD_187451 | JGI IMG/M metagenome (GOLD analysis project Ga0209831, IMG submission 187451) | Marine algal microbial communities from Maine, USA - Maine_Asex4_metaG (SPAdes) (version 2) | ecosystem: Host-associated > Algae > Red algae > Unclassified | place: Maine, USA | collected...
CGCCGAAGCGCCGCCTCGGCTTGAGCTCGTGCCTGCGCAGCCGCTGCCGAGCGAGGCCGGTGCCCATCGGGAGCGTTCGGCCCGAACGTCGCGCCTTCATCGAGCGCTGCGCACCGCCCTCTCCACCCCGGGGCGTGTCCCAACCGCTCCCCGCGGCGCCCAACGGCACGCTACCGTGCCACCATGGCGCTTCGAATCCGGGGCACAAGGCCCTTTATCGTTCCTATACCCCGGCGCGGTGCAGCACCGACAGCGAACTCCGGCTCGGCGGCACCAGTCGCCGCCACACCAGCGGCTCGACATGGCGAAGCTCTACCTTCAACTGCATGTAATCCGGCGCTGCTCGCTGGTTCACCGTTCTCGACTCCAACCGCACTGAATGCCGTTTTGATAGTACGCGAGCGAGCGGCCGCCTGGCCGAGGTCGCTGCTGCGCCGGTCGCTCGTTCGTTAGCCAGAAGGACCGTCGAACGAGAGTCGCTACGGTCTGGGATCGCTCGATGCATCCGCCGCCGCGTGAAAGCGGTCCGACCAGCTGACGACTCGCTGCCGGTCGCGTTCGTCGTAGGCCTCGATCGAGGCCGCCAGGTCCGTATCGTCATCCCGTTCCCGATCTTCGGCGAGCTGCGTCAGACGCATGGTGTACCAGGCGGTAATTCCGCCTTCCGGCGGGGCGCGAAACCTCGGGACGACGGGGTCGACGTCACGAGCGCTGGCGCCTGCGTGACGCCAACGGTCGACGAGCGCGGGATCGAGCACGAGGGCGCGCGCGATACCGACCGCATCCACGTTCCCGCCATCGAGCGTGTCGATCGCTTGCTGTCGTGTCTTGAAACCGCCGGTGACCATCAGAGGTGTCGAGGTTCGACGCCGCGCGCGCGCGGCGAAGTCGACGAAGTAGGGACCCGTGCCGGCGCTGTCCGAGGCGGAGGTCGCACCGGGGAAGTACGTGCCTCCGCTGATATCGACAAGATCGATGCCGGTGGCGTCGAGTGTGGAGATGACGCTCAGCGCGTCGTCCTCGACGAAGCCGCCGATCTGCTGATCGGTCGCATTGAGCTTCACCGTGACCGGGAAGCCGGGATCGACGGCATCGCGTACCGCGTCGATTACCTCGAGCAGCAAGCGCATGCGAGCCGTGATCGAACCGCCGTAGGCGTCGCCTCGCCGGTTGAACAGCGGCGAGAGGAACTGACTCAACAGGAAGCCATGCGCCGCGTGAATCTGCACGCCACCGAAGCCGAGCTGCTGTGCCCGCTTCGCGGCGCCAGCGAACTCGCTCGGCACCGCGTGGATTTCCTCGAGCGTCAGCGCCGCACAGGTCAGCCCCGGCAGGTCGATCGCACTTGGCCCCTTCGGAGAGCTGATCGGCGGGTGCGACATCGCACCCGCATGAGCCAGCTGGGGCCACAGTTGCGTTCCGTCGATCGAGCCTCGTCGTGCCAGCGATTCGAACGACGGGCGATCCGCATCCTGACTCAGCACCAGGTTGCCGGGCTTCTCCGCGAAATGTGGCGTGCATTGCACTTCGCCGACGAGCGAGGCCGCGACGCCGCCGGCGGCCCATCGCTCATACAGTCGGGCCTGGGCCTCGGTCGGGTTGCCGCGGCCGTCGCCCAGCGAATCCGACATCGCCGGCTTGACGATGCGGTTTCGCAGTATGACCCCGCAGGGCAGTTCCAACGGTTCGAACAGCACGGCGCGCGGCTACTCCACCTTGGCGATGTCGCAAACGAGCGCGGTGGCCGGCGCGTCGGTGCGATTGTGAACCCAGTGCACGGTATCCTCATTTTCGGGGAAGGTGCCGTAGCCCATGGCCGAGTAGGTGTTCTCACCGCTCGGCTGACCCTCGACCCATTCACCCTCGACGACCGTCACTATCCCCGGGCGGTCTCGGTGGCTATGTTGTGCAATCTGTCCGCCCGGAGCAATACCGACCGCGCGCATCCGCATGGTGTAACCCTCCAGGCCGATCGTGGCCTCGAGAGTGTCCGCAGACAACTCTGTCAGCAGATCGACACCCAGTCCCTTGTGTTCGGTCGGTCCCGACAGAGCGGCCCGGACTCGAGGCACGGCTGTCGCCGCCATCACGCCTATCACGATGCCGATGACCAGCATGTGCGGGAAGCTGCGTTTCATTGTCGATTGCATGCGTTCGCTCCTCAACCGGGTATGGAGCAGTCACGCTATCAGTGGTCGCCGCACGTTTCGACTGCGAAAAATTCAGTCGAGGCTGCAGCGAATTCAGGCGTCACTCTGGCACCGCGCACCTCGCCCCGTAACGGAGAGTGAGCGGCAGCCGGTTACCCACCGAAGCGTGACTGCCTTGCGTGCTAGTCTCGTCTGTGCAGAGCAACAGCGGCTGCCCGTCGCGGCCAGGAGGCGCTCCTGATGGCCGGACGAAAACTGCCGCCCTTTGCCGCCGTGCGTGCCTTCGAAGCGGTCGCACGACATCTCAGTGTGAAGGCGGCCGCGGAAGAGCTCTGCCTCAGCCCCTCCGCGGTCAGCCACCAGATCCGATCACTCGAGAACTACTTCGACACCGCGTTGTTCGAACGTCGAGCCAACCGCTTGCAGTTGACGCTCACCGGCCGCGGCTACGCCGGGAAGATGACCGCGTTGCTGGACGCGTTCGACGACAGCACCCGGCGCGTTCGCGAGGCCGGTCACCGACCGTTCCGTCTCATCTGTACACCCAGTTTCGCGGCGCGCTGGTTGGTGCCCCGCCTCGATCGGTTGAGCTTCGGCGATCGCGTGCGACTGCGGATCTCGGACGGGGCGCCGGACACCGATTTCGCCTCCAACGACGCCGATCTGGTGATTCAGTGGGCGGGCGATCCGGTGCCCGGTGTGGTGACCGAGCACCTGATGGTTTCCGAGCGCTTTCCGGTCATCAGCCCGGCGCTGAAGGAGCGCGAGAACGTTCGCGTGCCGGAGGACCTGCGCCGGGTGCGGCTGATCCACTTCGAGACCATGGATGGCTGGACCGAATGGTTTCAGGCTGCCGGTGTCGAGCGTCCGGCGTTCCCACGCGGTCCCACCTTCCCGCACTGCGAGCTCGCGAACAGCGCCGCCGAGCAGGAGCAGGGTGTGGCGTTGGCTATCGACGCGACCGTGCGAAGCACGCTGGCTGCCGGCCGACTGGTACGGCTGTTCGACACCACCATTCGGATGCCTTACCTCATCTACTCGGTCGCCTACCCCGAAGCGCGGCGGAACGATCCGATGATTCGCGAGTTCGCGAGCTGGATACACGCCGAAGTCGCCCGTGAAGGTGTCGGACCGAGTTCCTATGTGGTGCGCTGAATGGGCAGCGGCTGGACGACACGACAGCGAAGAGTAGCGCAACGGAACCGCATGACCATGAAGTGTTATCGCGGGAGACCCCGGCGGAACTGCCGAAGAAGGCTTGCAGACTCCTGAAGAACTCCCGAGATCTGCCTCTTGCGAAACAGCAGGCACGTTCGGTTCGGTAGACACGATTGTTTCAGCAGGCACGCTCTTCGCATTGCGAAAATGTCACGCGAGTCGCTGTACGCTGCCTCCCCCCCCGCCCATCGACACTGAATCGCCATGCTCGCCAAGGTTCGAAATGCCTTTCGTCTGGCACTGGCGCTTGCCGCCGTGACAATTGTCGCAGCGCCTGCCCACGCACAGTCCTCCGATGAACGGCCGTCGACACCCGCAGGTCTCGTCGCGACCGTCTACTCGGCCACTGGCGGCAGCGTGCGCTGGCAACGCTCGACCGACAACGAAGGCGCGGTGCGGGGCTACGAGGTCGCGCGAGACGGCGAGATACTCGGAGTGTTCGATTCGCTGAGTTACGTCGACCGCTCGCTCGAGCCCGGTCGGAGCTATCGGTTCCGTGTCCGCGCCGTCGACTCGGCCGGGCAACGCTCGGCGCGCGCCTACGTCACGCTCGAGACACTCGACGCGCGACCGGACGCTCCGGAGGCGCTGCGCGCGGACATCTATTCGAGTCGCACGGCGGAACTGTTCTGGGCGCGCTCGGGCGTGTTCGGAGAGCGCTATCTGATCAAGCGCGACGGCGAGGAGATCGCCACCACCGACGGGACGACCTACCTCGACCGAACCCTCACGACGGCAAATAGCTGAACGCAGAGGTCCAAGGCGCCATTCACTCCCTGCCCTCGTCCTTACCTACCACCGCGACTCCGTTTGCCACCGGCACCACGCCACGGGTGACACAGGCACGCCGCCGGCCGGCGAGCTCCCTGTACAGCGAGAACAGGCCTGTCGCGACGATGATGCCGGCACCGGTGATCGTCCAGCCGTCGGGGTATTCATCGAATAACAGTGCACCCAGGGCGATGGCGATGAGCAAGCTCACGTACCGGTAGGGCACGACGTAGGCGATCTCCCCGGTGCGCATGGCGAGCACGAGGAACTGATAGCCGACGAAGAGACAGGCAGCGCAGCCTGCGAGCGTGACGACCTCGTCTACGCGCATCGAGACCCAGTTGCGGGCCAAGAGTACCCAGACGGCGCCGGCGATGGTCGCGACGAGCGAGGTCATGGCCGTGACCAGGAGCGATGGAATCGAGGGTGGAAGTGCTCGGGTGAACAGATCGCGTGCCGCGGCGAAACAGACGCAAGCCACCATGAGCAACGCGGCCGGTTCGAAGCTCTCGCTACCCGGGCGCACGATGAGCAGGACGCCACCGAAGCCGATGACGATGGCGAGCCAGCGTCGCCAGCCGACCTGCTCACCGAGAAAGAGGGCCGCGCCGAGGGTCACGGCGAGCGGCAGCGCCTGGAGAATGGCCGAGATCGACGCGAACGGCAGGCGCTCCAACGCGGCGAGAAACATGACGGTACCGCCGAGCTCGGCGAACGAACGCGCATAGCATCCCCGGTGGTGCGCCTCGTCGAGCCTGGACAGCAGCCCACGTCGCCACAACACGACGCCCAGTACGGCACCGAGCAGAACGCCTCGGACCAGTATGATCTGCCCGTTGGGCAAGCGCCCATCCAGTGACTTGACAAGCACGTCCCCACAGACGAATCCCGTCATGCCGAGAATCATGTAAAGGCTGGCCCGGACGTTGGTGTCGACTGTCATCGAAAGCCGGTGATGTCGACGATGGGAATGACCACAGCATCGCTCCGAGTCGTCATTCGCGGCTCGTCACCCGGATGACCCGGATGTCGCCGCGACGACCGCCAGGCAGTCGCCCGCCTTCACCGAGCCCGGGAAATGACGGGAGACCAGCATACCGCCCCTGGCGGCGCGATACAGTACCGGCGCGACGCCGGTCCGAGCGCAAGCGGCAGGACTCAGCGTAGCTTGTCGAGCGTCCCCGTCTCTTCGGCCAGCAGATAGTAGAACGCGACCCGGTGCTTCTTGCCATCACCCTTCATCCGCTCGCATTCCCTCTGGATGCCGGCTCTGGCCGCTTCCTCATCGAGCCCTAGCTTGCGGGTTGCAAAGCCCTTGCGAACGGTCTCGAGTTCCTTCGGGTCGGATCCCGAAACCATGGACGCATCCTTGCTGCGCAGGGCAATGCCGCAATAGCCCGCGATCCGGTCGACGATGACCTGTTCGGGTTCATCGACGTACTCCGCGACGGCGGCAGTATGTCGGGAATTGTCGGCCGTGGGCTGTCCTCGTTGAGTGTCGGTCGAATACCGGCGTCCAGGCGGGTGTGCAGGAGACGCTACCGATCCGCCATTGCAAAGCATTGACGAGACCAGAATGGAGCCTGTCCCAGACGCGAGTGCACGTCCTGGCAGGGTCGTACCGAATGAGCTCCGGCCCCACGCTCGGCCGCGCCACGCGCAGGGGCTCGGCGCTACTGCCGTTCGACGATGCAGTCGTCGAAGACAGCGGGCGCCTCGCTGTAGAGCGTGACCGAGCCACGAACACTGGCCGGCGGCGCCGTCAGTGCGGAGGAGACGTCGGCATAGGCATTCGCACTCACCGCCAGCTCTTGCCTCTCGAGCGCGTCGTAGGCGTCGTTCATCAGGGAAAGGCTGACACTGGTGTACTCGTCGCCGACCGACTGCATGGCCGAGCAGCGCATGACATAGGTCGCACCGGGGGAGGCATCGAATTCCTGGTACAGACAGCCTCCTCCCTGCAATGCCAGCGCACCACTGCCGTTCGCTGCGTCGGTCGACGCAGTGGCGAGCTCGTTCGCACCACAGGAATACCAGTTGCCGAGAGCATTCTCGAAGCCGCCGTTGCGGAGAAGGTCGGTGCCGGTATCACCCGGTTCCGGCGCGGGATCCGGATCGGGAACCTCCGGCTCGTTCGGCACGGCGCCCGCGACAAACGCGCAATCGTCGAATCGCGTGTCGTCCTCGCTGTAGAGCAATGCCAGACCCCGCACGGCACCCGGCGGAACACTGCCCCCGACGAGCTGACGTCGATAGCCGACGTCGGTCGTGATCTGGGCGACGCGAGACAGGAGTGGCTCGAAGTTCTCGTCGAGGTAACTCAACTCCATGATCGTCCAGCTGTTGCCGCGCCGGTCGGCCTCGCAGGCGAGCGTGTAGTCCGCACCGACCGTGACGGGCACTTCCTGATATAGGCACCCTCCGTCGACAATGCGGAGTGCCGCCGAATCGCCGACTCCTCCCGACGCCTGAGGCGACGTGCTCGCGGCGGGTCCACAGTCGGACCAGCCGGCCTTACCGGAGCCGAAGTCACCGTTGGCAAGGAGATTGTCGCCATCCGACGTCGGCGGTTCGACCGGTGGCTCGACGGGTGGCTCGACGGGTGGCTCGACAGGTGGAGCGGCAGCGGCGACCGTCTGCACGCGCGGACCGGACGCATGCCAGAGCGAGGGGCCTTCGCTCGCCGTGTGCGGCAGATGGGTCACGTACCAGAGCACGACGTCGGTACCGTCGACAGACTGACCGTCACGATAGTTGTCGCCGATCTCGCCCCGTGCACCGAGTCGCCATCGCCCGGTCTCGCCGCTCTGGTAGCGTCGCACGGCGACATCGACGTTGGAGAAATCGTCGGGCAGTCCATCGTCATCTGCCGGAATCAGCTCGACCTGGGTTCCGGTCACCTTGTCCTCGATACGCCACCCATTCGAATCGGCTCGCAGATCGTTGAACTCCGTCGCCGGCGAACGGCCGTCGGCCCGCACCACGCGATCATCCTCGGCCCCGTCGATGTCGAAGTCGAACAGCCAGTGCGCGTGATGCGAATGGTCGACGAGACACTGCAGGCCGCGACTGTAGACCCGCGAGTCGAAGTAGCCGTTCTCGCTGAAGTAGTACGTCTGGTAGATCTGGTACTCGCCGATCTGCCAGTTGGAGCCCACTTCCAGCATGCGTTCGCCGTTCTGCGTATAGGTTCGCGTGCATTGCGACTGACCGTCGCACACGCTGTTCGGTGCACCCTGGCGCGCCGGACGCAGGGCACCTGACGACAGGATGTCGGCGTACGGTCCGCAGGCGTCGCGAAGATACTCGACGCGCATGACGGGCATGCTGACGCGATCGAGCAGCTTCCTTCCGTCGAATTCGACGTCGCGCAGCACGAGCCCCGAGGCGTTGTCGTTGGTGCTGTAGTCGAAGGTCCACCCTTCCCAGTCGACGTCCGCGGCAAGTGCCTTGCCGCACGCCATCAGGAGCACGAGCGGCACCCATCGGCCAAGGGCACGACGCACGACTGTCTTGACGATGCTCATCGGAGCGGCCCTCCGTCGCTGACCATGTCGGTGCCGACGTTCACGCGTGCGCTGTACAGCGGCGGCTCACCGTCGCCGGGCCCGAACGTGACGTAGAGAATGCGTTCGGCGTGAAAGTCCGGCGTGTCCGGCTCCCCCGATGTCGCGGCCGGATAGGTCAGCATCGCCGTGCCCTCGAGCGTGTCCAGACTGTGTCCATTGGCTTCGAGCGCCGTCCGCGCCAATGAAACGGCTCGATCGACTTCGACCGCGTTCTCCGTCGGCTGCCAGACGCTGGCCGGCTCGCTTTGCACCGTCACCGCACCGTCGCCGCCTAGGATCGCCTCGACGCTCCGGCGGGTGTCGTAGTTAAAGAACACGAACGTCGCGACATCGCCGCTCTTCGATGTCGACAGAGACGCATCGAAGGATCCGTAGTTCTCTCCGATGGCGCTCAGTAACGCGGGATTGTTCAGGACGGCGCTCCGAGCCGCATCGATGACCGACAGTCGCGCGCGCGTGCGCAGCTCTGCCGGTAGCCGCCGCTCGTCTTCCATGTCGAGAGGCTGAGGAGGCCAGACGCCCTCCTGGATGCCGGATACGTTTTCCGCCGCGTGGACATGCGCATGGGGAGAGGATGCCGTGCTTCCGCCGTCGCAAGCGACCACCAGCACGACGGACGCTAACAACACGGCCGGCGACAGGGACGGTAACAGCACGGACGGTGACGGTGACGGTAACGGCGTCGAGCAGGTGTGCATGGGCAGAAGGCTCACGTGTGGAAGTCGACCTCGACACAGTATTCGTGCCAGCGGACGCTCAGCCGCCTTGCACCGCGCGATCCCCCAGGCGCGTGTCGCCGACGATATCGCCTCGCTGGAATCGACGGAACACGGGACCGGCGTCGATCCGGGCGATCGCGATCCAGGCTTGTAGCGCCGCCACGGGGCAGTAGCCCGAGCCCGCCCAGGCGAGAATCGGTATCGTCTGGACACGTCCCTACTGGTCGCCCTTCGAGAACGGGATCGTCAGCAGATGCCCTCGCTCGTGGGCATCGATGTGGCCGATGTTGATCCCGACCAGCTCCGATCGTCGCAGCGCGCCGGCGAACCCGTAGAGCAGCAACGCGCGATCTCGGACACCGCGGCGCGTCTGCACATCGAGGTTTTCGACCAGCCGCTTGATGATCGCGTCGACAATGGGTGCCTTCCTCGAAGGCTCCCGGCCGGCTCGCGCCCGAAGTCGCCGCAGTCCGCGCATCACCTCCATTACGGGCAGCGTGTTGTGCGGGGACGGCAGGCCCTGCCCGAGGTGCATCAGCCGGATCGCAGCCAGGCGATGGGCGAGCGTGGATTCGGCGAGGCCGAGCTCGGCCTGAGCGCCGATGAACATCGCGACGGTATCAGGCTCCGCGGGCAAGGCCATCAACGCCACCGAGTCTCACCAGGCGGCGAAGATCCGCCACGCGCTCTCGTAGGTGCGCCACGTGCTCGCCGAACGACTCTCGTGGGCGTACTTTCGCGCCGCGTCCATGGCGGCATCGCGCGCCGCTTGCTCGAGCGCCGTGCCCTGATCGAACGCGACGCCGAGAACGCCTGGCTCGTCGGCGACGCGGACACCGAAGCTGCCGCGCTAGAGAGCTGCCGCGCTCGAGCGGTTGCGCGCCGCCTCGATCACCTATCGCATCGCGCTCGGTCCGCGACGTGGGAAGAAGGCGTTCACGCTGCAGACGCTGCCGCCGACCACCGAAGAGGCGCTCGACGATAGTGAGCTCGGCAAGGCCGGCGGCTTCTCGCTGCACGCCGGCGTCGCCACCGGAGCGAAGGATCGCGGCAAGCTCGAGCGCCTCTGCCGCTACATCACTCGTCCCGCGCTCGCCGAGAATCGCCTTTCGCTCACCAGCAGCGGCGATATTCGCTACCACCTCAAGAGCCCCTGGCGCGACGGCACCACTCACGTCGTCCTCGAGCCGCTGGACTTCATCGCCAGACTCGCCGCGCTCGTCCCGAAGCCACGGGTAAACCTCACACGCTTCGTAAGCGTTCATCCTGACACGTTATTTTCTCGCGCGTAGGTCGCCGATATCGTGTGTGCTCTCCCGGTCATTGGAGCCACCCATGTCACGTCGTCCCCGTCGCAACGCCACCCAGTGGCAGCAGCTCATCGATCGTCAAAGCCAGTCGGGTAGTTCCGCCGCAGCCTTCTGTCGCGAGAACGGCCTGGCCTATGCCAGCTTCATGTACTGGCGCTCTCGGCTCACGGGGCGTGAAAACAATGTCGCGTCCAGCGTGAGCGATACCTCGCCCGAGTTCATCGAGCTGACCGACGACCTGGCTGGTGGTCGTA
>Ga0209831_1005137_pt1 | contig 9988 bp, 12 predicted proteins | sample Maine_Asex4_meta_FD_187451 | JGI IMG/M metagenome (GOLD analysis project Ga0209831, IMG submission 187451) | Marine algal microbial communities from Maine, USA - Maine_Asex4_metaG (SPAdes) (version 2) | ecosystem: Host-associated > Algae > Red algae > Unclassified | place: Maine, USA | collected...
AAACATGCCAAAAGTAACGCCCCAAGATCACCCAACACGAATGTGTGCAACTTGACCACGTCTTGCAAATGTACCATGTGGGGTACCATAAGGGTCACCGACCATCATCCATCCGCGAACCGCCAGTGGAGCCGGCGACGAGCATCACAGTCCAACACAGGTGCTCCGGGGGCTGCGTTTCCTATCGTTGACGACCCGACCGAAAAGCGTATGGCACTTCCGCAAAAAATGGACCCTTTTCGTCGGCGGTGCACGTTTGATCCCGGCCTGGGGGCCCGTCAGGGGTGGCACGTTTCGTCGAGCGTGCGCGTTTGCTTACAGAACAGTGCGATCGCACGATAAAACGCCAAGACATGTGGGCCAGCTCGCGAGTGGGTTGCGACTACCAGAGCCTGAGTTGGGTGGACCGATTCTCATTTAGGCCCTAGTGAGACTCATCCCATGGGAAACGTGCGCCACTTCGTGTAGCAGCGACCAGCACTGTGCGGATCGGACCCTAACTGAGATCATAAGGCGGCTCCCAGAGACCCCTTCCGGGTAGGTGCACCTATTTCGTAAAAATTCGGAGCCCTTGAGCGGCGTGCCGATGCTTGTCTGAAAGGAAACATGCTCCACTTCGTGCTCCGGTCGATGAGGTGCAAACGGTACAAGATGTGTGCAAAGCTTAAAAATGGAGGGCTCCATGGCTTCCGGGAGCGCCTCAGCCTCCGCGGCGCGCTTTCGTGATCCCCTGTGCATGGATATTCTTTCATCTGATTGGTCGCTTGCGCGTGCAGGGCCTTGCTGTCGTCAGAGAAGCACAAAGCTTGGCCACACGTCCGAGAGTCACGCGACGGGTGTTTGCATCCCCGCAGCATCTGCTCAGTTGCGGCGACGAGCGTTTTTGCATGTTGCTCACCACCCTTTCCGCATGCACTCCCCTCATGCACTCCTGGGCACACCCCCCTCAATCGCCCTCTGTCGCCGTGAAGATCCTCAGCACCTTCACCAGGAGGGAGTGTGTGTGTGGCGAAGTCCGTCACGTACTCGAGCGGGCTCGCCCAGTTCGACCGGAGGGTCAGGGAGCAGGTGTCGCCCGACTGTTGACCTGTGACGCGGGTACGGCTGTGCAGAGCGCCGTGCGGGGAGCTGTGCGTGTTTGTGTGTGTGCGTTGCTCCGGGGATGACGGGCAAATGCCTTCTTTGCGGGTTTGAATTGGGACGAGATGACGAAGGGAACAAGCGGACGGGTTCACACTCGCAGCGCACGTGTGCCCTGAAGTCTCACCCGTGCCTCCATCGCCTGCCCCCCACCCACCCATTCCACAAGGCGGGCACGTGCTATCTCAAGGACTGCGCGTACCTGGAGAAGTGGTCCAAGTGCCGGGCGGTGGGGCACCGCGTCGGAACGATGGTACTGTCTCCGCAGCGTTTTGTGATGGACGGCAGGACGGGAAAAATCACGCGGCGGCGCGGTGCTCCGCCGCTGACCAAGTCTGATCTTGACTGCACTTGGCTCCAGGAGAGCGACGTCGCTGAGTGGGTTCGGGTGCAGCACGCGGCTTGCTGGCAGGAAGGGCGCAAGGCGCAGGTGCTCGCCGCCTCTGCGGCGCGGCTCGCCGCCAACATTCACGAGGTTGGGTGGGACTTCATCGAGGCGGCGAATGAAATGGACGTGAACGGTGTCGCCGCCGCGACAAATGGGGTCGAGAACCGTTCTCATTTTGAGTCGATGGTCGACGCCGCGGACGAGACGGGCCAGACGGCCGTTGAGGCGGCCTTGGTGGCAGCAACCGGCGGTGCCGCCGCCATAGTGCGGGAATTGGGGGGGCGTGTTGGGCGCGGAGGCGGCAGCGCGGCTGCGGGGCGGGGGCGAATCGGGCGGGGTGGCCGTGGTGCGGGGGCTGCGTCCGGTGGGAACGGTGGCGGACGCGGGACTGCAGCAGAGGCGCCTGCGGCGTCTCTAAGGCAGCGCGGCGCCGCCGCGGCGGCCAATCATGCGCGATTCTCGCTTGTGGGGAGAAACGAGGCAGTGGGTGTCGATGCAGCGCCCTTGCGCCCGTCCGGTGAGCCCGCATGGGACCGCCGCGTGCATGGTCGCGGCGACGTCCGCGGTGGTCGTGTGGGCCGCGGAAGTCGCCGTGGAGCGCCGTCTTCAACGATGCAGTCTGGTCGGGCGCCGGCGGGTGGTGCGGCGGGGGGCTCGCCGGGCAGCCATGACGGCGGTGGCGGCTCGTCTGTGCTTCCTGGGGGCGGCACAGGCGGTCGTTCTTTGGAGGACATGGGGTCGCGCTCCGCCGCACAGATGCAGCGGGTGCACACGGGGCTCATGCACGCCAAAGCGATGCGTGCTGCCGATGGCGTGTCGCGCTTGATTGCTACAGGTGCCGGGTCAACGGACGGTGTGCGTGTCGGGGCGGCCGCCGCGGCGCGCGATGGCGCCCGCGAGGATGCCCCGGCGGTCCCTGCCACCCCTATCGACTCTGCGACGCCCTTTCACCTGCGGTGGAAGGCGGAAATGCGCCGCAAGTATGAAGGGGTGGTGACGTTTGAGTGCCCCGCTATCAGCGCACTGTCACCCGAGGAGCTCGCGCGGAAGGTCTTCCGCGGCGCGCTGGGCGTGCAAGCGGCTGTCTTTTCGGCGATGGAGCAGGATTTCATCCAAGCCGCGACGGACAACTTCCTGATCGGCATGAACATCACATGCGGCGTCGTGTCGCCCGCGGACGTGGCGGAGCAGTTGATCTCTCGGCGGACGATGTTTTCCAACAGCAATCTCCTCTCTCTTATTGGATGTTGGGTCAAGAAGTATATTGACTCGAACGTCACGGCATCTCAGGTGCTCGGCGTGTCTCCCGGGGGGGAGGCGACGTGGAACAGAGAGCTTGCGACCGCTGAGGGGGGCTCGGCACGAAGGCGGGGCTCGGCGAGGAGCCGCCAGGGCAGCTCTGGTGGTGGCCATGAGGAGGACAATGACGATGACGAAGCAGGATTGGGGGGGTCTGATGGGAGTGACGTTGGCGACTCGGGGGAGGAGGAGGAGGAGGGGTGGGGGGAGCTGAGCGAGAGGCTTGTGGGCGGGTTGGGCAACTGGGTGTGTAGTTGTTCCTTCGTTGGCACTTGTTTTTTACGGTATCCCCTCCTTCACTCTGTTCAGCATTGCCATCTCATCCAGCGTGGCGGCCGTCGACGAGTCAATGGAGGTGCCTATATTGCCGCCGACGGCCACGGACCTGAGTGCGCGTGTCGCCAACACAGCAGCCACGTCCTGCTCAGCAGCCCTGTTGTACCCCCCCGCCCCCCTCGTGTGTTCGTCTGCGCCTCCATGGCGCCGACGGAGGAGTCGATGGCGGCGGCGGCGGCGGCGACGGCAGTGGCGTCGTGCGTCTGCCGCCGCCGACAGCCGCGGACGAGTCGATGGCGGGCGGCGGCGGCGGCGACGACAGTGGCGCCGTGCGTCAGACGCCGCCGCAGGCCGCGCACCCGAGAGTGCGTGTTTCCGACGCAGCTGTCACGTCCCGCTGACCTGCCGCGTTGTACCGCCCCCCCCGTTTTGTTCGTCTGCACCCCCGTGGCAAACACGGAAGAGGCGATGGCGGCGGCGGCGGCGGCGACGGCAATGGCTAGGTGCGTCTGCCGATGCCGACGGCCACGAACGAGGCGGTGGCGGGCGGTGGCGGCAGCGACGGCATTGGCGTCGTGCACCTGCCGCCGCCGACGGACGTGGACGAATCGATGGCGGGCGACGGCGGCAGCGACGGCAGCGGCGAGGCGCGTCTGCCGCCGCCGCCGGCCACGGACGAGTCGATGGCGGCGGCGGCGGCGGCGACGGCAGTGGCCACGTGCGTTGGCCGCCGCGGACGGCGGCGGCGGCGGCAGCGGCGACGGCAATAGCGAGGTGCGTCTGCCGCCACCGCCGGCCGCGGACGAGTCGATGGCCGCGGCGGAGGCGGCCACCGCAGTGGCCGCGTCAGCCGCCACCGCCGACGGCCACGCACCCGAGCGCGCGTGTCGCTGATGCAGCCGTCACGCCCCGCTGACCCGTGGCATTGTACCGCCCCTCCCGTCTTGTTCGTCTGCACCCCCGTGGCGACCACGAAAGAGTCGGCGGCGGCGGCGGCGGCGGCGACGGCAGTGGCGATCAGGGGTTGTCAGGATATGGTTTTTCGGCCGTAGTAGGATACGGATACACGCCGATTCTTCGTATCTGATTACGGATAACTCCCTCAGCTGAGATCCGGATCAAGATATTTGCGTCCGGAACCGGATATTTGAGTAGAATATATTTGTGTCCGGATACGATTATTAGATCCGGACATAATCCTCCAAGTCCGACGGACAACCGAATAAGAGCCCAACAAGAACGCGATCCAGCCTTGTTCGAGCGCCAAATGGACGTCAGTACGACTTGAAATCCAGACTTGATTTCAACGCCCCAAGCGTCGGGGCGCTTTCCCGCCGTTTGTGTAAACGGACGTCAGAATGACCGTTTGGAATCTCGTGTTACACTCTGGCAACAACGCAATTGGGTCAAGTCGCGTGATTGAACTGTTTCACCTGGGTCGGGCTGGATCGCCGCTTGTCGCTCCCAAATGTTCGGACATTAATTCCGCGATTATCGGCACGCTAAAAGAGAGGTCGACTGTGTTTAACCAGAATTCGCCAGGCGCGGGAAGCTTCATAACCGTATATATCCTTGTATCCTGACTCTCATATCTGGAATACGGATCCGATATAATCTTGCAATTTTTGTCGGACAGGATAGATATATCCTCACCTCCTTTTCTCATAATGCATTTGGGATATGCGTCCCCGGCTCGTATCCGAAGTGGATACGGATATAATGCACGGATATATTCCTCGGAGATGTATCCATGACAACCCCTGGCGGCGATGTGCCTCTGCCGCCGCCACCGCTGCGGACCAGTCGGCGGCGGCAGCGGCGGCGGCGCATGCAGTGGCGACGTGCCTCTGCCGACGCCGCCGGCCGCAGACCAGTCGGCGGCGGCGGTGGCGGCGGCGAAGGCAGTGACGACGTGCCTCTTCCGCCGCCGCCGGCCGCGGCCCAGTCGGCGGCGGCGGCGGCGGCCGCGACGGCAGCGGCGTCGTGCGTCTGCCGCCGCCGCTGGCCGCAGACCAGTCGGCGGCAACGGCGACGGTAGTAGCGACGTGCCTCTGCCGCCGCCGCTGGCCTCGGACCAGTCGGCAGCGGCGGCGGCGGCGGCGACGGCAGTGGCGACGTGCCTCTGCAGCCGCCGCAGGCCGCGGACCAGTCGGTGGCGGCGGCGGCGGCGGAGAAGGCAGTCACGACGTGTGTCTGCCGCCGCCGCTGGCCGCTGATCAGTCGTCGGCGGCGGCGGAGGCGGCGACGGCAGCGGCGTCGTGCGTTTGCCGCCGCCGGTGGCCACAGAACAGTCGGCGGCGGCGGCGGAGTTGGCGACGGCAGTGGCGAGGTGCGTCTGCCGCAGCCGACGACAGCAGACTCGCGCGCTCGTGTCGCGAGCTCAGCCGGCACGTCCTGCTCCCCCGCCCTGATATACTCCCCCTCCATCTTGTTCGTCTGCGTCGTTGAGTCGATGGCGGCGGCGCGGCGGCGACAGCAGTGGCGAGGTGCCTTTGCTGCCGCCACGCGTCCCGTCCGCCGCGACGCTGGGCCGCCGAGCACGGCGCTGGCATCGGCAGCTCCGAAACAGGGGTCCCAGCGCCGGCGGGCACGGCATTGGCGTCAAAGACACCGGCGGCGCACGGTGGGAACGCCGCTGTCGCCGCCGCCGCCGGCCAGGGGGCGCGGTCGTCCGCGATGACGACGGCGCCTGGCACTCCGGCAACAACGGTTTTGCTGAGCACAGCGGCGCCGCCGGCCAGCGCAACGACGGTGGCAAGGCCGGGACGTGCGGCACCACGCTTTGTAGCAGCTGATCACGCGGCCGGCTCCGAGGCCGCTGATTGGGCGGGTGTAGCTGAGCAGCCGGACGGCGCTGACGGCGTCGCGACCATTGCAGGTCGCGCGGACGCGCCGCAGCCGGACAGGTGACCAGCGCCGATGTGGCCGTCGCTGAGCGGCACCATCTGGTCCCTGGCCGTTGCCGCGGCGGCCCCCGATCACCTGTTGCGCGGCCACCGCCTCCCGCCCCATCCCACCCTTGTGGCCGCCGCAGACAGACCCGGACCAGCCACCAACGCTGCCACCGGCGTGCGCGGCCGCCCAAATGGGGGCGGGAGGTGGAGAGAACGTGACCGAGGGGGTGGCAGGAGAGCGGCACCCAGTTGCTGGCACCGCGCGTCGCAGCTTTCACACGCACGGCGTCGGTTGGCGTCGGCGCCGGGCGCGCCGAGACTGCCAGCGTTGGCGCAGCCGCGCCGGCTACGAGGGCACCACCGCTCCAAGGGCCGCTGCCGCAGCGGCGCAGCGGCGCCACCGGCCGCGAGAGCCGCTGCCCCTCGCCGCCGTCGCCCGTGCTGCTCCCGCCGCCAACACCGCGCTGTCCGCCGCCACCCGAACGCTCCAATCGCGGCCCATCCGAATGGCGCACGACGGTGAACCGCCAGCGGGACCCAAGGGGTAGGGAACGGGCGAGGGGGCGGGGGGCAGGCGAGAAGGCGGCGCAGCGCCAAGACGGAGCCCCGGCACAGTCGGCCGGCCGATGCACCGCGCTCGAGGGGGTGCCTTCGTACAACCGGTACGAGGTGGCGGCGGCAGCCTCCCGGGACGCCTTCAGTGGCATGAACGCCGCCGCTGCCGCCACCGCGCCCGCCGCCGCTGTTGCAGTCGCCGCCACCGCCGCCACCGCCGCCGCCGCCGCCTTCGTCACAGCCGCCGCCACCACCGCCGCCATCACAGGTACTGCTGCAGCCCCCGCTGCTGCAGCCTCCTCTGCTGCAGCCGCCGCTGCTGCAGCCGCCGCTGCTACAGCCGCCGCCGCCGCCGCCACCGCCGCTGCTTTGGTCTGCAAAGTTTGGCGGAGGGCAAGGAGTCGGATTGGGTCGGGTGGGGCGGGCGGGTTTGAGTTGCTGGTCAGGGAAACGCAGCGCGGATCCAGCGTAGGTACTTTAGTCCGACGGCCGCTGTCGAGTCAATGCCGGCGGCGACGGCGGCGACGGCAGTGCCGACGTGCCTCTGCCGCCGCCACAGGCCGCAGACGAGTCGATGGAGGCGGCGACGGCGGCTACGGCAGTAGCGACGTGCCTCTGCCGCCACCTTCGGCCGCGGACCAGTCGGCCGCGGACCAGTCGGCGGCGGCGGCGGCGGCGGCGACGGTAGTAGCGACGTGCCTCTGTCGCCGTTGCCGGCCGCTGACCAGTCGGCAGCGGCGGCGGCGGCCGCGACGGCAGCGGCGACGTGCCTCTGCCGCCGCTACTGGCAGCAGACGAGTCGATGGAGGCGGCGGCGGCGGCGACGGCAGTAGCAACGTGCGTCTACCGCCGCCGCTGGCCACGGAGCAGTCGGCGGCGGCGGCGGCGGCGGCGACGGCAGTGGTGACGTGCCTTTGCCGCCGCCGACGACCACGGACGAGTAGATGGCGGCGGCGGCGGCGGCGACGGCAGAGGCGTGGTGCGTCAGCCGCCGCCGCCGACTGCGGACCCGAGCGCGCGTGTCTTCAACGCTGCTGCTACGTCCCCTCCCTTGTTGCGTTGGACCCTTCCCGCAACTCGTCTGTCTTTGCCTTTGTGGTGTCGTCGGACGATCAGATGGTGGCAGCGGTAGTGGTGTTGGCAGCTGCACGACAGGGACGTGCATTCGGCTGCAGGTGCTGCGGCGGTCAGCAGCATGCCCTCGTCTTCAGAATACCAGCGGAAAGGGTGTTGTCAGCAGAAGTGTGCCCGAGCTGTGATGGTCTATCGCAATTGGCATGCCTCAGAGACATGCATGACGGGAGTTCGTAGTTACTTTTGTATTTTCGCTGCCATTTCAAACAGGCCGGCGCTCACGGGCCTTGTGGCAGTGTTGACAAGTTTGCACGTGCGTATTTTGACGATTCGCTTCAGTAAAATATCAAGCACCCAGGCCCTGTCGCCGCCGGCTGTCATTGTCTTCTGGGTGCTAGCGTGCTCCTCGCAGCTCGTCGCTTGCACGACACTGGTGGTCAAGTGCGCGTCTGTGCAGTACGTTCGTGGCGTCGGCTCCTTCCCCTGTCGCGCCCTGGGGCCCCTTATGGACACTTACCATCTTTTGGAGTGGCCAGAGCTGGACCTGCCTGTTGATGCAGACGACGCTGCACGTGCGGGTGATGCAAAACGCTTTGGAGGCTGTCCTGTTGACTCCGTGCTCTGCACCGCGCGTCGCCACACGCAATGATGCCACCGCGTAGCGGTGGAAGACGCCATCCGCGTCAATCGAGCGGCAGCGGAACGGCAACGCCGCGCAGTTGCGGTGGCTGCTCCGAGCGACTCCACCTCGCAAGTGCTAGCGACACTGGAGGTGGCTCGCCTCGCTGGCGGGCGAGCCGACGGAGGCGTTGATGCGTGGTCTGTGGTTCGGAAGAACGGTGTTTGGTGTGATTGTCGGGACGGGGAGGGGGTGGGGGGAACCGCAGGTGAGGCCGTTGGCGGCCACTTTCATGATGGTGGTGCGGCGCGGGTCGGAGACGGTGGCACCACCAGCAACGAGGTGGCGTCGGTCGCATTGTCTAGGAGGGTAGGCATTCGGCGCCTTGTCAATCGATCTGGTGGTGCTGACGGGCGACATGACGCAGACGACGTCTTGGGTCCCATATGCGGTGACAGGGCCAGGACGGGCAGGAGCGATGTCGGCGGCGTTGTGCGTCCACCACCATAAAGGCTGGGGCGTTTGTTTTCGCACGGCGGGCGGGCGCTTGACCGCGGTGGCGCGCCACGTACAGCATGTTCCGCCTTCAAGACTTTCAACGGCTGGGGCTGGGACGTCGGGGCCCGTTCTCAGTTGCCGCTTCCTGCCCCTGGCTCAGTGCGGGTCACGGCACTCTCGGCCGAGGTGCAGTTGCCAGTGCACACGTACTACGTCCCCACCCGCCGATCTTGTCGGCGCGCTGAGGAGGATCCCGGCATGCGGTTTGTGCAGTACATGCGGGCGACGACCAGCTCGTTTGCCGAGTCGGCGCGTGCCACATTGTTGGACAGATGGTCGGTTGACGGCGACGCGAGCGACGCATCCGATGAGGACTGTGAGCATCGCGGGGCACAATACAACCGGCTTCCCCAGCGGATGAGGCGCCTTGCTGTGCGAGTGGGAGTGGGCGCGGCGGTCGGGATGTTTGTGTTGGGATTCGAAAATTGTACCATTCAGCTACAGCCACAATACCGGTGTGAATGATCCTGGGGAGTTTAAACTTATAGTCCAACACTCCCCCTCACTTAACAGGACCTCAAGTCGCCGGGCACCACGTAAGAAGCCAATCCCAAGGCTCCTGCGACTGATTTCCTTCCAAGTCGCCAACTTGAGGGATTTGAACCTGCGACCTCCTGCAATGTCAACCAGCTCTAACTGGAATTTTCTGGGCCCATAACCTGTTGAAACGCAGTGGAAATAGAAGTTGGGGGACCACGGTGAAGTGGTTGAGTGGCTTGAGCTTATGTGTGTGTGTGCGAACGTGCTTTGTTGGTTGTCCTGAGGTTCGCCCGCCTCTCCCAACCGAGAGCACCTCTCAAATAGTCCCCACCGGCCCAAGTGTTTTCCTTTTCGGCGCCCACAGCGACGCCCACGCCCTCGCACCAATTTGAATTACTCACCAAATCAAAAGCCACTAGAGCAAAGCGAAGATCAAATCCAAAACATGCCAAAAGTAACGCCCCAAGATCACCCAACACGAATGTGTGCAACTTGACCACGTCTTGCAAATGTACCATGTGGGGTTCCATAAGGGTCACCGACCATCATCCATCCGCGAACCGCCAGTGGAGCCGGCGACGAGCATCACAGTCCAACACTCCTCCTTGCTTGTTGCCGCGGCAGTTCTTGTTTTCAGCAAAGCCCCATGGCCTCGACATCTTGTCGTGCTTGGTCTTGCCGAGCTCTTTCGTCATCGGGTCCGCC
>Ga0209831_1005140_pt1 | contig 9986 bp, 16 predicted proteins | sample Maine_Asex4_meta_FD_187451 | JGI IMG/M metagenome (GOLD analysis project Ga0209831, IMG submission 187451) | Marine algal microbial communities from Maine, USA - Maine_Asex4_metaG (SPAdes) (version 2) | ecosystem: Host-associated > Algae > Red algae > Unclassified | place: Maine, USA | collected...
CACCATCCCCTCCTCTGCATACGCAATCGGCGTTTGCACGGTCGGGTTGACGAGCGCCATCTGCCGCGCCGTCTTAACCGCCCGCGACACCCGCCGCTGCGCCTTGGCCGTCGTCCCGTTGGCCCGCCGCCCGAGCAGGCGGCCGCTCGGGTTGACAAAGGTGCGGAGCAGCTCGACCTGTGCGTTTTTACCCTCTGTGGAGGCCCTCCGATTTGACATCGAAAGCCATCGGCCGATGGGCTTTTTGGGCCGGCGCGACTGGAGACACGCGCCCAGGATGCGGGGCACGCCCGTTTCTTTCCATCCTCGCAGGGCCGCGGAGCGCATTCGTCATCTGATTGGTCCAGCAGATGCGCGACGAGGCGGCGGTAAATCTCATCCTTGCTGTTGGCCGCGGCTTACTGTGGCCCCGAACGCTGGTGGCCTTCTCCTCAGGACACCCCCGCGACACCCACGCGGGCCATGGTCACGGCCGGCAGAAACCCCATCCAAACGGGTTTTAGATGGGCCTTGGATGTTGTCTCGTCACTCTTTGGTTGTTGACGGATGGGCTTCTCCTGCTCATTCAAGCCCATCCAACAGAGTTTTGGATGGGATACCGCTGGGCTTTGGATGGGCTTTGGATGGGCGTTTCCAGCAGGGTTGTAAGATTTCGACGAAATCATCATTGATGGTTTCTTTTCTCCATAATTATTCATAGTTATCGTTCATGGTTACAGAAACCATCAGCCCGACTTCTTCTGAAAGTACTTGATGGACGACCTGAAACATGTCTCGTCTAACAGCCTGTTAGTTCTCCTTCAGTACGTCTCTCGCGCCCCTCCACACGATGCCTATGGGTGTGGGCCGCCGCCTCCACCACGCGGCACGTGCTCGCTGTCATTTGGGGCGACGGGGAGGACAGCTCGCGCGGCGGCCGCCGCCGCGTTTGGGACGGGGGGGGAATCGGAGGGGGGGGTGGTTGTGGGCCGACCGCGATCACCACACGGACACCCTCACCAGGGTTGGGGTGTGTGAGGCGCTGCCCTCGGAAATGCAGGGGGGAGGAGAAATGGCGACTAGCTTGCCAAGAGATGGCATGCATGTGAGCGGGAACGCGGCGGCGACGACCACCAGACCGACACACACCATCACGACGGCGATAGCGGCGGCTGCCGCCACGCGGCGTGCGGCCGGGCAGGGGTGTAGCATGGTATGTATCAGTACTTCTCCCACCTGCGCGGCGGCGGTCGGGTGCGCACATGCTGGTGATGCAGTAGAGGCATTGAGCAGGCGAGCTCCGGAAACAAAGACCGACGGGGGCGGTGTTAGCGAGTCCAGGATCCGCTTGTTCCACTTGCGGCATGACATGTATGTTCTTCAAATTTAATGCGAACACGTGGCCCACCGACGATCATTATCAGCGCGTGCTGGCATGATTTCGATGATTTCGCGATAATTGGGACGATCATTATTATGTGACAATTATCGACCCACATCCCTGGTTTCCAACCGATGGCGTGGTCCCCAGTTCCGCCCGGGAGTCCTTCGTGTCGAGGTGGCCCGCTAGTGTCTATTCCCTAGAGAGACACCGTGTGATCCTCGGCAGGCTCGGCCGTTTCGTATTCAGATACCCGGTGAGAAATCAAAAGGCCATGTGATTGGCTACCAGTCGCACGTGGTTTGGCTACACCGCGCAGCAGTTTGGGCCAATCCAATTGGTCTGCTAGCAGTAAAAGTATTCTGTTTCAAGGCATACCAATTGCACAGGCCTCGGTTGGAGCCGGTTGTCCTCAGGAGGTCGCCCGATGCGCCATAGTTGGCGCCGGCGTCCCTGGACCGGACCTTGGTCGTCCCGGCGACGAGGACGCCCCCGCGGCCACGACCGAGATTGATTTGATGACCATCTGCTCTGGCTTTGTGCGCGGTGAGATGGGTGGGACAGCGGGCGGTGGGGCGGCCGGTGGGCGAGCCGACGTCCCGTGACGCTGCAAAGCATCTTTGACGCCGAGTGGCAGAGGCCAAGAGAGTCTATCGCATGCAGCTGTTTCCTTCATGTTTTCTGGCATTTTTGTGGTCCTTTGAACCATCGAAATTGCAAGAATATTGGGTACTTTGAATCGCTTATCAAGTAAGTGCCAAAACATGGGGGCTACATTAGGGGCGTGAAGAGGGGCGTGCCAACGTTGGCGGCGTGCAGAAGGGCGTGATTAGGCGTGCATCGCCCACCCTGCCACCCAAAAAGGGGCGTGATGCACAACCCTACTCACGACCGACTCCGAATCCGACGAGGTGAGGTCGCGGCGGAAGCAGAGCTACAGCGTTCGCGAACATGGTGCCGCGCTGGAGGTGTGGGCGTCCTCGCGGGTGTCGAGAGTTTCTCGCAGTCTCACACCACACTGTGCACGTGACGGATGTTTTGCACTCTCAAAGCAAATAGCGGAGCGCAGCGTGGAGCACGGCGTTTCGCGATGTCACCGACTCATCGCAATTTTCGAGGCCAAGTCATTTTCTGTCGCTGTCCGTCGGCGTGAACAAGACGACCGTCGGTCTGGTCGTGACGTCGACGGGGTGGACACAATCTGCAAGACTTGAATGTCAAGTACGGATAAATATGGGAGTTGTATTGCAGAAAAGCAAGGGTCGACCTCGTGCCGCAGACGCCGCTGAGGAGGCGGACCAAATGGGAGCAGTACGGGGCCTATAGTTAGCAAGGGCCCGGCACAAGAGTAGAAATGATGCTGGCCCAATGAGATGGCGTGATTTTTCCGCGGACGTGACGAGGGCCGGAAAGAAACGGCTGTGCTGCACAAAAGTGCGATGACTTTGGACTGGCCTCGGTCGAGGAAGCCCATCCCAGTAACTCTTTGCATGGGGAATCGGGGGGCGCTCACAGACGTCAAAAACGCCCATCCATCAGAGTTTTGAATACGGATAGACTTTGGATGGGGACGGATGGGGATTCTGCCGGCCGTGACGATCGTCGTGGCCCGCCGACTGCCCATCGTCACGGCTACACCAATCGACATCCAAACGGGTTTTGGATGTTGTTTGGATGTCTCCTCGTCCCGCTTTCGATGTTGACCGATGGGCCTTTCCAGCTCATCCAAGCTCATCCAACAGAGTTTTGGATGGGATGTGGAATCGTTTCGATGTTGCTTGGGCCGACTTTGGATGGGCGTTCTGAGATCAAGTCTATCGGTGTGCCATTTAGCCATCCGATGGCCAAGGGCATCTCTATCGGGAGGTCATTTTGCCATATCCTATGCCATATTGCTATCGTTCGTGCCAAATGTGCGCAGGATAGCCAGAAGGATAACTATAGCCATCCTTTGTGCCAAAGACGTGGACCAATAGAACGACGAGCAACAGCGTCTCTCGAACGCGCCAGTTCGGAACTATTTTGGCTACCTTACCACAGACCCTCTGTGCGCGGTCTTCGAACCATACAAGGCCATCATCTCTACTGGAAGGTGCTTTGCGAGTCATCCGAGAGGTATGGGTCTCCAGAAGGGGGTGAGCAGCTGAATTTGCATATATAGCACAAGAATTGACTGATAGAGATGCTCTTGGGCATAGCCAAAAAATACGGCCAGATGGCGATAGCACAATGGCCCACGGATAGACTTGCCCTGAGGCAATGGCGTAGTCCCAATTTCCGCCCTTGAGTTGCTCCACGTCTGCGGCCCGCCGGCGGGACAGCGTGTGATGCACGGCAAGCGCGGCCGTTTCAGATACGGAACGGCTCGTCTGGTGAAGAACTCGCTTCTCATTGGACACAACGGTGCAGCGATTCGGCCAATGCCGTGCGTGCAGTAGAGACACGAGCGAACTGACAGCGAGAAACAACATAATATTTACGACACCTGACTGCATTTAGTGGGTGATACTACACGGCCGCTTTATTGCTGTCTTCCCAATTTTGGCAGATCCTGTCGATGTCAAGAGGGGTGATCAACAGTGTGAAACAGCGTCTCAGCCATCCACTCAGCCGGATAAAGTCGATTGACCAATGGGCAGTTGACCCAGGCCCCTTCTTGACTTTGACCACATCGGCCAAAATTGGGAAGACAGCAATATATGCATTTTGCGTCGCACGACAAGCACTTTGATGCTGTTCTTTTACTCTATCAAGTGCATACAAGCAGCATCATCAGTATCGCACGAGAGCGGCGTCAGCCGCCGCCAAACACGAAGTAAACCAAAGCAAGCAGCACGGCAAAACAGCAGCACCAGTGGCGGTCGTCACGACAGGCGTGCACTGCGTAGCAACATCAGTAGGGCCCCTCCTCTTCGTCATTGTCCATCAAGCCGTCTAGACTACAATCCGAGTCATCTGAGTCGCTGGAAGACGTGTGTACGGCCACTGCCGCGCTCTCATCCTCATCATCCCCCCCCGCGACGCACTCCCCTCCGACGCCCCCCCCCCTCACGCTCTCCCCCCCGTCTTCCCACCCTCCCTTCTCGCTCATGCCGACCAATGCCGCTTCGGTGCGGTTCTCCGAGTTTTAGTCTCCTACAATGACGTTAGAGATACGCTGTGGCGCCTCGCCGCCTTCGTCGTCAACGTCGTCGTGAGAGAGGATACCCCACGGTCCCCTGTGCGCCAGGGAGGAGGAAAGCGCGCTCATCAACACCTAGCGAGAAGTCAGTCAATGCAAACGGCGGTGTGAGCTGCTGTAGCCGAGCTCACCGCGCAAAGACAGCCGGACAACGCAAATGCAGACGAACCTGACAAGGGAGTGGGGGGGGAGGGGGCAGGCCCGCTTGGTCTGTGCAAGCGAGATGGGCAGTCGGCAGAGCGCAAATGGAAAAGAAGCCCTGCGAGTCCGCACAGCGTAACTGGAAAAAAACCAAGCCATAAGAGAATAGAAGAGGGCTCCAAGCACCATGACGCACGAAAAGACGAGCGCAAGAGTGTGCGGGTTGCAAGCCAGCCCGATGGAGCAGGGGGGGGGACACAACTATCCAAGTTCCGCAGCCAGAGAGGGGCCTACGACGGGGGAAGTTGACGAAGCCACTTGCACACGGGTCTGATACAGTCATTATTCAGTTATATCCGTCCCGGTTATATCCACAGTGGATATAAACGGGACCACGGAGGCACCACAGAGCCCGAGAGATCGAGGAATGTGAATTAAAACGCACTTGCCACCCGGTTTTTGTACTTGAGTAAACACAAAACGATTTACTTGAACTCCACGGATCATAACCCCTGCCGTTTGCGATCGGAGCTCTGCTGATGGCCAAGCCGATCCAGCCGACTTGGGTGTGAGTCGTCTGCACCGACCACACCTATGCTCCTCCCCCTACCCACCGTACCGCACCACTCGTACCCACGGCGCTCCTCATACCACCATGACACTCTCCAATGCTATTGATGCCGCCGCTGCCGCGGCTGAGGCGGTCTTGGCGGACCACCGCCAGGCATTGGCTGTGAAGCACGACGAGAGCGCGAGGGCGGCCGCGCGGGCCGCGGCCGTGACGGCCAATGCTGTCTTGGCATCTCCGACTGCGGCGCGCGCGCCGGCCCCGCGCATCGGAGGCGCTGGCCGGCGCCGCACGCCGATGACGTTGGACACGAAGCTGCGTGATATTGGCTGGCATGCGGCGGGCCGGACCATCGACTACATCAGCCGGCAGCTAGATAACCAGTACGACCGAAGCGGGCTCTTCAAGATCATCAAGCAAAATGACAGCCTCCTTTCACGGGCCGCGGAGGGCGCGGCTGGCGGCAGAGTGTCATCGCGAGCGGGGCAGTATCCCGAGGTTTACAAGGCCCTCTTGGAGTGGTTCCTGGCTGTGCGCGCGAGGGGCCGCAAGCGTGTACCTTTGCCTCTTGCCAATCTTCTGCAGAAGGCTTTGCAGGTTGCGGAGCACCATGGCATCACTGACTTTGCGGCATCCAACGGCTTCATTCAACGTTGGGCGTCCCGTCATGGCCTTATGAACGTTGCTCTGCACTGTAGCGGCGCTTCGGCCAACGTGGAGGAGGCGGCTGGGTGCATGGCAGCCATCCGCCATCAGCTTGAGGGTGTTGATGTCGACCTGATCTACAACGGCGACGAGACCGGTTTGCTCTACCAGGGGCTACCGTCGCGTTCAAAATTGCCCTCCGAGGACCACCGCACTGCACGTGGCTCGAAGGCTATGAAGAGCAAGGACCGTGTCACCTTGACTCTCTGCTGCAACATGACGGGTACCCACAAGGTGCCGGTTACACTGAAGCAGTTGCTCGTCTGGGGCTCCAGCTGGGCGACATCCAAGTTGCGGCCAAGCCGGCCCACATGGATGTGTCCCACTTGGTGGCCATGATGGCCTATACGGCCCTGGAGCATGAGTTTGACGGCATCAGTGGCCAGGAACAGGTCCTGACGGTGCGGCGCTGGCTGACGGCAGGGACTGATGTTGAGGCCATTGTCCAGACGGTTCATATGGTCTTGACTGGGGGGGATGATGAGGAGTGATAGCGTAGAGGCGGGGTGGGAGGCACGTGAGTGTGATCACGTTTAGTGTCAAGTCAATCAAATGTTGGAATTTTTCTCGCCGAGATCCTTGTAAATCCTGCCAGTCGTCCTCTTTTCTCCATGTTGGGGTACTGGATTCGTACGATTGCTGCGGATCCGCAAGTCGGCAGATGCTCGCATAAGTCGCTCCTGACAGTGTAAACAAATGGCAGTGGATATATCTGAATAATGCCTGTAGTGGTGTTCGAGGGGGGACGTGTCTGGTGCGCCGCGGCGTTGTCGCACGAGTTTCCGCGCGCGCGCGGGTCTGCTGCATACAGTTCGATCGATCGAAGGGCGGGAAGTGTCCGACTTGACTCAAGTGCACGCGAAACACCTACAGCAATGCAAACAAGGCGCCGCTCAGCGAGATGCCAGGGACACCGAGCGGCGGCTTGAGCTAACCAATACTTCGCTAAAGCCAAGTCTGAATGAACTTAACGAGCACCTTGTGATCATCTGTATGCTGAAGTCGATCGATCGATTCAATGTTGTTCTCTGTTGAGATTGTGGGCGCGTTCCGGATCGGACTGGACGCCTCAGCATCCGAGTTTATGTCATTGTATTGCTGATCCCCGAATCTTGTCCTCGTGGACAGAGACTGCGGATCGACTCTCTCTACCAATCAGATACGCCCCTAGGACTGACTTGGTGCTCCTGATTGCTGACATGTGCCCATACAGCCTGGAAATCAACATCAGCTTCTCTTATTTTCTGCACTTCTGCCAAGGAGAGAGTAGAAAATCTCAAGATCTCGCGTGGGCAGCTTGCTCCGTACCAAGAAAAGCGGATCAAGCGGCAACAAACAGTGAGTTCTGCTCGATGCAAGGTCCTGGCACCGAGTCCGGGCTTTCTATTGGCACCGATGCCTTCTTACTGTCGTTTTAAACCAATAGAGTGCTCTTATTCAGAGTCAGTCTCTGGCTCTGTCCCCCAGGACAAAATTCGGGGATCAGCAATACTTTCCAATCCAGTGGATCATGCATTTCCCCTGACACTGCTCAATCCAGTGGGTCGCGCCCCTGCGCTTCTCTTGCTGCCTATTACAGTTACGCATCTTTTTGTTGGACAAAAAGAAGGCACGGCATACCTCCTGCATCACTCTTTCCCATTTTGTTTTACTTTTGTGGGAGATGGTATGGTCTGGTCACCGCCGCGTTAGCCGCCGTCATCTGGTCCAAGGAGAGGAAGCATACGACACGTCCGGGGCAAACTCGACCAAAACATCACTTTCTCATAGAGAATCGTTCCTGCTGCTCTGAAAGGTCCTGGGAACGTAAACGTAGGTCGTAAAGTGTACAAATACCTCCTTCCTACTTTTCTCGCCCCTCCAAGCTCAAAGCGGCCAGATATGCCGCTGCCTCCCTTTAGTGAACTGTCCTTCCGCTGGACAACGTTTTCTGTGCTTCGGCTTCTGTACATCGCTTAAACTCGATAGAGGCAAAAAAGCCAGAGCAGGAGGGTCGTAGGATGCCCACAGCGCGTAGCGTCCTTTCAGCCAACCTAGCCACCCCAGTATTGTTCGTACGAGTCGCCTGCGGGGGCGGCGTGCTGCCAAAGCACTCTTGGCCCTCTCTTACAGTCCCGTGGTATCCCTGCTCACACGTATCCGTGTCCTATGACCAGTCATGGGCGGATGCATCATTGACGTACTCTGGCACCTACTGGCAACAGGAGGCCACCACCGGCCCATGTGGTCAACTACAGTACTTTGCCAAGGCTCTCTAGACGCGCATTGCACTATGCGCGGACTCAGAAGCACTGCAACATCCAGTACGAGCCGAAAACAGAAGACGCATAACCCCCCCTGCTCGCATGTCCCCCTCTCGTCCACATCCACTCTCCACTCCAGCTTCTGCTGCGCTACCATCATTGGCAGCAGACCGACTAAAAGCGAGGCACTCGGTCGACAGCTTGGCCTTCCTCGGGCGCCTCCCTGCCGAGCAACACCAACGCTGGCCGGGACCGCCGCTAGCAGCTTCAACCGCCAGTCACCGAAACCAGCCGCCCCACCCACACCCCACGGCCGCGGCCCGGCCACCCCAACACCCGCCTGCTACAGCCGCCGCCCAACACCGACGACCCGCCCCGCTGAAGTCTATGCATACGCCAGGGCTTCCGCCGGCGAAAGACTGTGGGGGTGACGGCCAGCGGCGGAGGTTAAGGCGGCGGCTGGGGCTACGGCCGTACCCGGGGGCGACGGCGGCGGCTGGGGCTACGGCCGGCGCCGGTGACGGCGCCTGCGACGGGAGCCGCGGTCAGCGGCGGGCGCGGAGGCCGCGGTGGCGACGGCTTCGGCAGCGGGGGCGGCTGCCACCGGCCAGGACGGCGGCAGCGGCGGGGGAGGCGGCGGGGGCTGGAACAACGGCGGGCGGCGGCGGAAGCGGCCAGCAGCGGGCCGGCGGCTAGCGGTGGGGGCGGCGGCCGGCGACGGGGGCGGCGCTTCTTGGGTCTGAATGGGGGAGGAGGCCAGCGGCGAGCGCGCTGGTGCCCGGCAGCCGGCCTGGGGAATGGGGGGCAGACCTGGCCAGCAAGAAAATGGAGGTGTCGAAAAGTGGTGTGACAAATCGGGTTTCATTCTACACTCAGAGCCACGATCTACGACGATCGCCCGCCAGCGCCCACGATCGGCCAGGACCCACACATGGGGCCACCCCCCCCAGATGGGCCAGAACCCCTGAACTCGCGCCGGGGCCCCCTCCCAGATGGCCCGGCAATCCTGGAACTCGTGGGGCCCGAGTTCTATACCCTTGAACTCATTGAAACTCTTCCTTCATCGTCGCGTCCCGCCGGCTGCCCCTTTCTGCCCCAAGCATCCCCATCCCCCATCCAATCCCATCGTGGATGGGCGTTTATGGGCGCTGTGGGCGCCCTCCCATTTCCCAGCGGCGATGGGTTTGGGTGGGCTTTTGAGTCCGGAGCGAGCCGGTGACACGAGGCCATCGAGTCTGGCGAGGCCGTTTCTTTTATGCTTGCTCGAGACCGCGGAGGTAATTCAAGGTGAGATTGGGCCAGCATCGTCTCTTTGCCTACCGCAAGACCTGCTAACTGTAGCCCCCATTCCTGTCGAGCGTGGCACACCATGCGCGGCGGCATGGCACGCCACGCGCGGTGCGGCCGCCGCGATGACCGCGGATCCTGGATATCCTCCAACAAAATTTACCGTTTTGATAGTATATATTGCCAAGCCTGTTTTATTGTTGCCAAGCGAGGGCTCAATGAGCATCAGCGCCCAGGCCAGCATGGTCGTCATGGCCGATGAGGGGTGCGAGCCGAAATGGCCTCACAGGGGCACATGTCATCTACTGAGCTTAGGAGTTCCTTTTCTCTTTAGCCTGGAGGAACCCTCCCATCCGTGTCTCTCAGTGCGGCATAAAAAAAAAAGAAGAAAATCACTGTTTTCGACACTCTCACGCAATCAGAAGGCCGCCTATTGACCCAGAAGACTGCCCTTAAGTGGGGGTGGAGCCGCACCATGACGCGACACGACATGGCCTGCAC
>Ga0209831_1005143_pt1 | contig 9983 bp, 6 predicted proteins | sample Maine_Asex4_meta_FD_187451 | JGI IMG/M metagenome (GOLD analysis project Ga0209831, IMG submission 187451) | Marine algal microbial communities from Maine, USA - Maine_Asex4_metaG (SPAdes) (version 2) | ecosystem: Host-associated > Algae > Red algae > Unclassified | place: Maine, USA | collected...
GCGACACCCACGACGGCAACACCGTCCTCGACCACGACGCCCAGGAACGCGACCGCGGCATCACCATTGGTGCCGCAGCCACGACCCTGCGCTGGAACGACCACCAGCTCAACCTCGTAGACACTCCCGGCCACGTCGACTTCACCGTTGAAGTCGAACGTTCGCTGCGAGTGCTCGACGGCGCAGTCGCCGTCTTCGACGCGGTCGCCGGGGTCGAACCACAAAGCGAAACGGTCTGGAACCAGGCTGAACGCCACGGTGTTCCGCGCCTGGTGTTCGTGAACAAGATGGACCGAGACGGCGCCGACCTCGACGCCACGATCGCCAGCATCATCGACCGACTCGGCGCCACCTGCGCGGTCGTGCACCTGCCCATCGGCAGCGGACACGACTTCACCGGTGTCATCGACCTGATCGACGAGACGGCAATCGTGTGGGACTCAACCGACCCAGGCTCGCTTCGCCACGAAGCAATCCCGGCCACGCTGACCCACGCCGCGGCTCAGGCTCGACGACAACTCATCGAGCTGCTCGCCGAGCGCGACGAAACACTGCTCGCGCAGTGGAGCGACGCCCAGTGGAACGACGACGCCATCATGGCCGAATCGCTTCACCAGGCGTTGCGTCGACTCACGCTCGCCGGCGAAGTCGTGCCCGTCTTGTGCGGCGCGGCGCTAGCCGGCATCGGCACCCAACCGTTGCTCGATGCCATCGTTGCTTGGCTGCCCAGTCCGCTGGACAAACCAGCGACCGTCGGCGGCGACGTCGATCCAATCGCGCCACTCAGTGCCCTGGCCTTCAAGGTCAAACACGGCATTGGCGGCAAAGTCGTGTGGACTCGCATCTACACCGGCACGCTCACCAAAGGCACCAAGGTCCTCAACGTCACCACCGGCCAGACCGAACGCATCAGCCGTATCCTGCAACTCAACGCAGGCCGCAGCACCGATGTCGAACACGTCCAAGCCGGCGACATCGCGGCCCTGATCGGCACCAAAGACACAACCACCGGCGACAGCCTGTGCGACCCGAACCACCCCGTGCGGTTCGAGTCCATGGACTTCCCCGAACCCGTCATGTCCATCGTTGTCGAACCAGCCCGAACCGTCGACCAAGACAAACTCAGCGTTGCACTGAGCCGACTGGCCGACGAAGATCCCACCTTCGCCATCCGCACCGACCCCGAAACGGGCGAAACGCTGATGGCGGGAATGGGTGAACTGCACCTCCAGGTGCTTGTCGAAAACCTGAAGACCGACCACGGTGTCGACGTCCACACGGGCGAACCCAAGGTTGCGCAACGAGAGACGATCACCGCTGCTGTCACCAGCCACCGGTACCGACTGTCGAAGCAAACCGGCGGCCCCGGCATGTTCGCCGAAGTCGTGGTCAACGTCGAACCAGCTGCTTGCACCGACGTCGGGGTCCTGGAATTCCAGGACCTGACCAAGGGCGCAAGTGTGCCTTCGTCGTTTGTCTCCGCCTTCCAGGCTGGACTGGTCGACGCGCTCACTTCGGGCCCTGTCGAAGGTCACCCGGTCGTGGGAGTCAAGGTCGCGCTGCTCGACGGCGCAACCCACCCGAACGATTCGTCTGAACAGGCGTTTCGTCTGGCGGCTGCCCATGTCATGCGAGACGTGCTGCCCCAGGCAGCACCGATCGTGCTCGAGCCGATCATGGCCGTGAACATCACCACACCCGACGACTATGTCGGCGCCGTGATGGGACTGGTTGGATCCAAGCGGGGCCGAGCCAACGACCTGGTCGAACGCTCTGGCAACATCGACATCACCGCATACATGCCGCTGGCGGAACTCTTCGGATTCGTCGGCGAACTCAGGTCTGTGAGCAAAGGCCGTGCGGCCGCAGTCATGCAGCCCCACGCCTACGAACCCCGACCAAGCTAAACAACACGAGCCCGCCCCTGCGATTGCGGGGGCGGGCTTTGTTGACTCCGTCCTGAATAGCGTCCTCCGGGATTTCTGTTGGGGGAGTGTTGCGTGCGACCGGATTCCGCCGTTTGGCCCAGAGGTGCTGAACCTTGGGAGCAGTAGTCTTGAGCCCGCTCGCGAGTGCGCTCAGCAAGATAATCAAGAACTTTTGGGCTTGTGAAACTTTTTGCCGCTCTGTGGCATCTCTAGAGGATGCCAGTCAAAGATGGAGATGATCATGCCTGATAGCAAGCGGAGAATTCGGATCGGCACGGTGGCCATTGGGCTCCTCATGTTCCTGAGCGGGTGCGGCGGAGGCGGACTGTCTGGAGACATTGCGTCTGGCAGCAGTTTCTGCGCTGCCCTACAGGACTTTTCAGAGTTCGACTCAAGTGGTGTCGACTTCGGTGACGATGACAGTCTGGAACAGGTTTCCGACGGTGTGGACCGGCTCCTATTGACATTGCCCGATGACGCTCCTGGCGAGCTGCGCCAGGTTCTGGGCGCAACCAGTGACGCCGTCGACATCATGAAACGAACAGGTGCCGACATTGACCCGGCCGACTTGAGTGCCCGCGACCTTGCGGAACTACAGCAGGTGATGCAGGTCTTTGAGCGGGTAAGTCCCGACGCCTCAAATGCTTGGATGCAAAACACCTGCCCGGGTGTTGCTGGCCTCGATGTCATCACCGGCTCGGCGCTGGGCGGCAGCAGTAGCTCGAGTTCTGAGTCGGCGCAATCAGCACCCGCACCAGTCCCGACGGCAACCCCGATCCCGACGCCAACTCCGACGCCCATCCCCGTGGTGACCGAAGAAGTGTTAGCTGACGGAAACGCAGAGAACTTCCGCGATCGCATCATCGACGTCGCGGCAATTACGCAGACAAACGGCACGGTTGAGACCTTCTTTGGTCAGGCAGACGAGGCCGACGGCATAGATCGCTTGTTCGTCGAAGTCTTCGCCCAAACCAATGATTTCGCTGGGACCATGCCCGTCGACGCTTTCATTCTGCAGAGCGCCGATGGGCGGACGACGGCGGCGTCATCGTTCTACGACGTGCGTGGCGATCGCATGTCAGAGGTAAGGCTCGACGAGCGCGACTCGGCCGACTTCTTTGTTGCCTTCGAACTGTCAGCCGGTTTCGATTCGGCCGACGCAACAATCCTCTACGGCAACCCTGAGTCGGTGCCCGCGGTGTTTCCACTAGATGGTGTTGCGCAGTCGGTGTACCCGGCCGAGATCAAGGTGCCCGAACCTATCGAGTTCCCGGTACGGAGTCGGACGGGACAGTGCCAGAACCTTGCGGCGTCCTACCGAATAGAAAGCGCGGAGATCAGCCTCGATCACCGGTCCGAGCGCGGCGATCTCTCCCGAGCACCGAAGGGCCAGCGTGCAATGAACCTGTTTGGCACCCTCGAGAATGTCTCGCAGAACGAAACCGGCTGCAGCACATGGCTTCACTACACCGCTATTGACCTTCGCCTCGTTGTCGACGGCGTGCCGGTCGCGGGCGAAGTGCATCGCAGCGAAAATCGCAACTTCACCCCGCCTGACGCCGTTGACTACACCATCAGCTTCGAGGTGCCTGCCGACGCCGAGAGAGTCGAACTTGTCAACGAGGAAGGAACAGTGCTGGGGACGTGGGACCTTGCCCTCACCCCCTTGTTCGGTGAGCCCGACTACACCTCGCCGCCGGCAAGCCCAAGCGGCGTTCTCGTCGACAGCTAGGGGAGCTGACTAGCGATAAGTGCGTCGGCGAGCGCCATGCGAGCTCGGCGCACGTGCGTCTTTGCGGTGCTCAACGGCAGACCCAGCTGCGTTGCGATCTCGTCGTAGGTCAAGCCCTGGTACTCCCGCAGGACCAGGGCATGGCGAAGCGGATCGCTCAGCAGAGCGAGCTGAGCTTGTACCGCCTGCTCATTCGCAATCATTGATGAAACCCGGTTGATGAACCCCTCGCCCGGAGCCGTATCGAGCCCGCCATCAGTATCGAGCAGCTCGCGCCGCTGAGCATGGCGCGACTCCGCCCGAATGAGTTGGCGAGCCTCGTTCGTGGCAACCTGCTGCAACCACGCAGCGAACGAGCCCTCGGCCCGCCAGCTCGAAATCCGCAGCGCAACTGCGACCAGCGTTGCTTGCTCGGCAGCCTGTATGTCGGCGTCTCCAATCAGATACCGCCGCAACGCCGGGCGAGCGAGACCAAAGCGCAAGATGGCCCAGGCAAGATCCTCTGCCGTTGCAGGGTCGTTGCCCTGTTGGGCGTTGCTAGCCAACGAGTCAATCAGCGTTGCGCGTAGATCAGGTTCGGCGGCTTCGAGTTGCCGGCGCAGCGCGGTCACCGGATCATCATGACATGCTCAACCCACGCTGACCTTTAGCTGGTCGGCCCGCTCAACGCCGGAGTCGTCGATGGCGAAGACCTGCAATACGAAGTCTTCGTCTGCCGTGAAATCAAATGAAGACCCGGATCCCACCTCGCCAGTCGATGTCGACCATTGGATCCGGTCATCGGGTTCGGTGACAACGGTCCAGGTAGAACTACGACCGCGATCGACACGATCTGGTCCCTCGATCACGGGGCCCAACGGCGACGGCATCACTTCGATAGTGCGGCGATGTATCTCGCCGTTGAAAGGAACCGAGATTGCCAACTCGCCGGGCAAGCGACCAGTGATCAGCAGCGACGTAGTCAGGTCAACACTGCCGTCGGGAAGCACCCACGGCAGCGAACCCTGGCTTCCTTCAAGCTGGTACTGCGCCTGCTGCCCCGACTCGATCTGTGCTGGCCCCGTGATCAACGAACGAGAAGAGCCAAACCAAAGGAAGCCAGCAACGCCAACGGTCGCCGCCGCCGCAACCAACAAGGCAACGAGCAACGCCATCGATGGTCGCCCTCGCGAAGCGCCGCTGGCCCCGGGCGTTGATGCAGCCGCGCTCGGTCCTGATTGATTCTGGGACTGCGGGGCTTCGTCGAACAAGGCGGCCCACTCGGTGGCGGTTTGGGGCCGGTCCGCTGGGTCGTCGGCCAGGGATCGCCGAAGAAAGGGTGCGAGCTGATGGCTCGCGGCGGTGTTGTTGCCCACCAACGAGCGCACTACCGCAGTGGCGGAATAGATATCGGCCGTGAACCCAACAGTCGCTGACCGATCCAGCTGTTCTGGTGCTGCGAAGCGTTCGGTCCCGGTTACCAGGCTCAAGTTACTGAGGTCGTCGTTCAGGTCCTTCGCCAGCCCGAGATCGGCCAGGGCAAGCCGCTCATCTTGGGCCAGCAACTCGCCGTTTGGGCGCGTGCCAGCACCAAAGATCAAAAGGTTCGACGGCTTGATATCGCGATGGACCACCGCGTTGTCGTGCAGGTGCCCCATGCCTTGGGCGAGTGCGTGCACAACCGGGCGTACCTGTTCGACGCTCCAATCCCCGCGGCCGACACGCGCGGCCAGTGTCCCGCCCTCGGCCCATTCCATAACGAAGAACGGTTGGCCGGTGTCCTGTTGATCGATATCGAAGACGTTGACCAGCGCGTGTGTCCTGTCGTTGTCGGCCAAGCGACGCAGCAGTACCGCCTCGTCACGGAAGCGGCGCAGCACGTCGGGATCGAACCGCCAGTTGTCTGCCAAAAGCTTGACGGCAACGACAGAATCAAGGCGTTCGTCGATGCATCGATAGACCGACGCAAAGGCCCCTGAACCCGCATGAGCCTCGACGCGGTAACGCCCGATCGTGGCTGGCAGCAGCGGGTCCGACATCGTCGGAAACCGTAGCGTTGATCAACGGAGCTGGCATCGCCCATGAGCTGCAAGCCACTCGGCACGCCGCTGATCCTGCAGGGCGACTTACTCAGCGTGAGGTCCGTCTATGGCAACTTGGTTACGGAGAGCTCCCCCGAGATGGAAGGCGAACTGATCGCACACCACCTCGGTGAGTTGCGGCGGGCGTTGGGCGTGGACCAGATCGAGCTGGCCGAGCGACTCGGCATGACCCAGGGAGGGCTCTCTCGGCTGGAACGATCCGCAGACCCGAAGCTTTCGACCTTGCGGAAGTTGACCGCCGCTCTTGGCGGAACTCTGCGCATCGAAGTGGCTGTGGGGGATCGAGTCTTCCAGCTTGCTCCCGGCTGAGCCTCCCGAGCAGCGAGACATCGAAGGCCAGGGCTGAGCTTGCGCATTGCGCCGGGCAGTCTCCTTCCCGCGCCACGGACCTGCGCTCTCTATCCTCGAGCGTGTCGAACCCTTTGGAGTGTGACGACCACGCGCCCCACCGATTGAGACAATCGATCGATGCGGCGATCGCCGAGTCGTGCTGCGACTCGTGATGAGAAGGGGAGTCATCCCCCCTGTTGTCGTTTCGATTGATCACGTACGTTCGAACGGTGCCGACCCGACTGACGAACGAGCGAGGAGAAGTCGCCTCCTGGCTGATCCTGGGCGCTGCGCTCGCAGTCATTGCGGCCAGCCTGGGCCCAATCCTCAGCCCGAAGTTCACCGCGCTGGCGCAACGCGTTGGTGGTTCCGGCCCCGCGCCGACACAGATCGAGGGCTCTGCGCCCCCGGGTCAGCTCATCGCCGACAACGCGACAGACCCCCTTGTCGGCACTGCCGACGATGACCATACAGATCATGGTCATGCTGGCGAAGATGAACAGGCGGGCGAAGACGATCACGCCGGGCACGATCACGATTTGCCCGCCGACAACGGCTTCGCGCCGACCCTCGACGACGGCACCGCCGTGTCTGATGACCTGGTCGATACTCGTGGCGACTTCATCGATACTCTCGACGCCGGCAACGATGACAGGTTGACGGATTCCGAGGTCGAGGAGCTGCTCGACATATTCGATGGTCTGAGCGATCAAGAGAAACGCTGGCTATGGGAGTCGCTCTCCGCTGAGCAGCAGGCGTTGTTGTTGGCGCACCTCGACCCCACCGAGGTCGATCACGCCGACCTGCTCGATGTGCTCCAGGGCGACTACCCGCTCGAGACTCGCGGTGAGATCGTTGCCATTCTCGATGACGGCGACGACGACTTGTCCGATACCCAGGTCAAGGCGATCTTGGATCTGTTCGAAGGGCTGACCGACCAAGAGGCCTTGGCACTTTGGGAGTCGCTCTCCCAGAACCAGCAAGCCACCCTGTTGGCGCACCTCGACACCACTGACTCCGATGTCGCTGCTCTGCTCGATGTGTTCGAGAGCGACTATCCGATCGAAACTCGCGCCGAGATCGTCGACATTCTCGAAGCCGGCAACGACGACAGGCTGACCGACGACGAAACCCGACAGATCGTGGATCACTTCCTGGGCTTGACAGACCAAGAAGCCCTCGAACTCTGGAGCTCGCTCTCGGAGGAACAACGACAACGTCTCGTAGACAACCTGGCCACAACCGATCTCTCTGATCCCGCGCTGGTCGATTTGCTCGACCTGTTCGCCGGCACCTACCCGCTGGAGACCCGCTCCGAGATCCTCGAAATCCTCGAAGCCGGCAACGATGACACATTGTTCGAATCCGAGATCGCCGAGCTGGTCGATCTGTTCGACGGGCTGAGCAACACCGAGGCATCTGCGATCTGGGACACGCTGTCGGAAGACCAGAAAGCCCGCCTGATCGACAATTTCCTGGGCGATGAACCAACCGACGCTGAGATCGCCGACTTCCTGGCCGTCTTCGAGGACATCTCCGACTATCCCCTCGACGTCATCGCTCGCGACGACCCCGAGCTGTCGGGCTACGACCAAGCGCTGGCCGACGCCGTGGCGGAGTCGGCAAACGATCCTGCTCGCGAACTGGATCTCATCACCCTGACCAATTCGGAGGGCTTTGACGAGCTCGACTATCACCAGAAGACGGCGTTGCTCGCCCAGTTCACGCACCACGACGATGGCGACGTTGCATCGAACCTGCTCTTGCTGGCCGGGACCGACTCGTTCCAAGACCTTTCCATGAGCGACGCTCAGCGAGCAGCGAAAACGGTGGCGTTCATGACCACGTACGAACCGCCCACGACGGTCGTGCCTGCTACCACCGGAATGGCCAGTCCAGGTCCCGATACCACCGTGATGGACAACACGCTTGCGCTCATTCTTGGCGAGGATGCACAGATTCCGCTCAACTTCGAGGCTGACGGAAGGACCTATGGCCAGGCGACCAGCGACGGCGAGATCAAGCTCAACCCGGCGTACATCCCTGCGGGCAACGACCCGATCGATCCAGCTGACACCGGTGCTCTCCGCGTGCTCACACACACGGTCGCCCACGAGGTGAACCATGTCGTGAACGAAGACAGAGTCGCAAGTACGTACGAGTACTTCATGGGCGAGTATCGGGCGTTCTACGTCGGGCAGACCGCCACATACGGCCGTGAGCCAACTCGTGCCGAGGTGATCGATCGGGTAGAGGTGCTGGTGAGCTCGGAATGGGATCCCGACGGCGACAACGGTGCCTACGCCTATCTCGATCTGGCGCTCGAACATCCCGAGGAGGGTCCCAAGATCGCCGCGTTCGTGTCCGAAGTACTCGGTCGCGAAGTGACGGTTGAGAACATCGTTGCCGAAGTACAAGCAGGAGCGACCGACCCGGGTGAAGCAGCAGCAGTGCCGGTGAGCGTCGATGGTGGCCCGAACAATCTGACGAACCAGCCATCATGACGACCACTAGGGTGCCTTCAGTGAAGAACCAGTTGCACGCCGTGACAATGTGCCTGTCGCGTCATCGGCGGGGCATGCTTTTCGGTTTGCTCACCGGGCTGGCTTTGGCCGCGCTGAGCGCATGCGGCGGGTCTTCTGGCGCCGCGCTGCAGCCGGTCACCGTGGAACCGGTGACTGCGCAGCCGGGGGAAGCAGACGCCGAGCCGACCCAGGTCGAGCCGACCGAAACGCAACAGCAGAGAGATGAGGTAGGCGTGTTCGAGAGTTTGAACTTTCTTGCGTTTGCAGCGCGCGCCATGAACACCGAGATCACCGACATCGTGCCCCGAGAGGAATATGAGATCTCTGGCACGAGCTGCCGGGCCAAGTCCTTTGACTACAAGGTCCGTGAGATGGATGGAGGGGGCCTTCACTTCGCAGTGACCCCTGACGGTGAGAGAATCGTGGGCTCCGAAGAGGGTGCTATCCAGGCAGTGTGGAGCGCCTGTTACAACAGCCAAGGGATCGAGATCACAAGCGACCAACTCGTTCAACTGGTTCTGAACTTTGGTGAGATCAGGTTTCCCCGAGCAGAGGACGAGCCGACCATCCTTGCGCTGGAGCGACGCGATGTGCCCTATGAGCCGGCGAATCTTCAACGCAGCGGCGACGATTTCACGTTCTCTGTTCTGGTCAGCGCACAAGAGTTCGGCGATGTATATCGGGTTCACATCGAGCGCGCAGGCGAAGACTTCACGGTCGAGTACGAGCAACTGGTCCGCGGCTAGTCCGCAAAGCGGTCACATCGACGAGCTCGTTGGCCGCATTGCGTCGAAGAGAGATGTGCTCTACAGTCTGCTCTGCATGAAAGTACAGGAAAAGCTGTTGAGGATTGCAGCGTCACTGATCGTCGTCATGGTGCTCGCGGGGTGCACCGGAAGCAGCGAAGGTGCACTGCCGGCGACGAGCGAGCCCGACGAGACCAGCGTGCCCCAGGAGACGGTCGTCGAAACGGCGACCGTGGAAGTGCCCACTCCAGAGCCGTCGGCGCAGGTCAGTGATCAGGAGCGGATTGATTTGGTGGTTGCTCAGTTCGCAGTCGATGTTGCTGCGGGCGATATTCCTTCGGTCTTTGCTTATGACTTGCTCGACAGCAAGATCGACGACGACGGCGATGTGACCCTCACGATCTGTGCCTGGGCGGGCGACTCGGTCTTTGACCGGGTCCGAGACTCGATCTATCGCACCCGAGTAGACGACGGCGCGGTGACCGCTACCCACGTGACGACACCACTTGCGGCCGGCGAGTGCCTCAACACCCAACTCATCGAGTCCGCGCTGGACCACATCAACGCCTACGACGAGTTCCTCCTCGAGGCCAGCGCCGACCCTTCGATCTTTCAAGACGACCCGCGGCGTGCCCTGGTAA
>Ga0209831_1005145_pt1 | contig 9981 bp, 10 predicted proteins | sample Maine_Asex4_meta_FD_187451 | JGI IMG/M metagenome (GOLD analysis project Ga0209831, IMG submission 187451) | Marine algal microbial communities from Maine, USA - Maine_Asex4_metaG (SPAdes) (version 2) | ecosystem: Host-associated > Algae > Red algae > Unclassified | place: Maine, USA | collected...
GCCGTCAGAAATATCGATCATAGAGGTCGGCAAGAGATTCGCCTTGGCAAACTCCATGATCATGTCTTTGCGTGCCTCTGGCTTGAGTTGTCTACCTACAAGATAAGTTTGTTCTCCTAAATCTGGTTTTACCCCAGGACTAGACATATATATTTGTTTCTCTCTTTCTAAGATTTGTAAGCCCAAGTAGGCTGCTCCAAGGTCGCCCGTTACACAAAACAGGTCGCCTACTTTTGCGGTATTTCTATAAACTTGTTTTCCTTTTTCGACTTGCCCGATAGCGGTGATGCTCATCGTCAATCCTTTTGGAGAGGAAGTGGTGTCTCCTCCGATCAGGTCTACGCCGTAGATCTTGCAGGCATGTTCGATACCTGCATAGAGTTCATCTAGAGACTCTACAGAAAACCGATTGGATATGGCGATGGATACGGTGATCTGTTTTGGAATCGCATTCATGGCATAGATGTCGGATAAGTTCACCACAACCGCTTTGTAGCCGAGGTGCTTAAGTGGGCTATACATCATGTCAAAGTGGATGCCCTCGATCAGCATGTCTGTAGACACTACAGTGAGCAGGTCTCCATTTTCTATGATGGCTGCATCATCTCCTACTCCTTTCAGAGAGGACGGATTGAGTAAGGGAAAGTTTTTGGTCAGATGGTCTATCAAGCCAAATTCTCCTAGGTCATTTACATCAGTGCGTTTCTCTTGTGCTGGATCCATCTTATTTTATTTTGAGTGTAAAAGTAAGACTATAATGGATATGTTTTCTATGCCTTTACTATGTTTTTGTATGTGGTAAAAAAAGGCTGCTCTGAGTTCGGTTGAAACACATAGTTCACAGTAGGTTACATAGAAGGCATAGCTGTTTTGCTTTAGAATGGCTATGTTTTCTATGCCTTCACTATGTTTTTGTATGTGGTGAAAAAAGGCTGCTCTGAGTTCGGTTGAAACACATAGTTCACAATAGGTTACATAGCAGGCATAGCTGTTTTGCTTTAGAATGGCTATGTGTACTATGTTTTTGTATGTGGTGAAAAAACTGCTCTGAGTTCGATGAAACACATAGTTCACAGTAGGTTACATAGAAGACATAGCTGTTTTGCTTTAGTATGGCTATGTCTTCTATGCCTTTACTTTGTTTTTTGTAGGCGGTGAAAAACCCGCGCTCCTGGTAGAAGCGATATGAGGTAGACTGTCGGCCTAGTGAAGGAGTGACTGACGACGGATGAGTGAACACTTGGAGCGAATACTAGTCAGGCACATCCTGAACAGGTCGACAGGCTGCTGAATACAAGCGGATGACAGGAAATAGCGCCCAAGAAATAAGCTTACGCTTTACCCTTGTTGTGCTCCGCTACTACGTTGGATAGCCAGATGAACTTCTCCACTGATATACGCTCAGGCCGCTGGGTAAAAAACTTGTCTTGCAGCATACCAGAGTCTGCCAAAAGAGACTTCATAGTATTGCGTAACATCTTGCGGCGCTGACTGAAAGCCAACTTTACGATAGATTTAAATAACTTGGGGTGTGGGATTTCGTGATCCGTGGTCTTACGCACGAGTCGTATTACGCCTGACTGCACCTTGGGTGGCGGGTCAAAATTCTCATTCCCCACATCTAGAATATACTCGCCGTCATAGTATGCCTGTGTCAACACGCTGATCACGCCATATGCCTTGGAAGTGGGCGTGGCGACGATGCGCTTGGCGACCTCCTTCTGGAACATGCCCACCATCTGAGGTATCAGCTCTCGGTTCTCAATCATCTTGAATACGATCTGGCTGGATATATTATATGGGTAATTGCCAATGAGCATAAACGGCTGCCCACCAAAGACATTCTGCAAATCTAATTTGAGAAAATCTACTTCTATTATCCGCTCTTCCAACTGCTCAAAAGTGCGGTGCAGGATAGGAATCATATCTCGATCAAGCTCCACGACTTTGAGGTCAAAACCTCTGTCTATCAGATACTTAGTGAGCATTCCTCGCCCAGGCCCGATTTCTACTACTTTTTGATCTGGAGAGGTGGTTATAAGTCCAAGAGCGATATCTGAGGCGATATCTTCATTATTCAAAAAATGCTGACCAAATGATTTTTTTGCCTTCATAATTGTATTAAAACCTAAAGCTAATATTTTGAAATAACTTTTGATAAATAATTGTGCTACACTAATAAACCTTTTATTTATTTATCTTCGCGCATCGTTTTGGAGTCTGTTACGTATCAAAATCAACGGATTACACTACAAAGTTTGATCACAACAAAAAAAGTGTGAATGAATACCAAGGTATCAATAATCAAAACTGTTAATATAAAGGACAATTTAATCGTCCTGACCGAAAAATCAAACCTGAAATGGGCAAGTGAATTTCTTAATAAGGAAGAAATTCAGTACCTTAATAAAGCCGTCAAGCGAGACGTCTGCCAAATAATCTTTCCCAAGGCGGACAAGCTCATAGCTATTCAGGTACTTAAATCTAGCAAGGATGAGAATGAGCAAAGGGAAGATGCACGACTGGCTGGTGCGGAGATGCTGCATAAGTTAGATAACGCTAAAGTCAAAAGTATCAGCATCGTCAACAGATGTAAGGTAAATCATGTTTTGGACTTTGCAGAGGGCTTGATCTTGACAAACTACCAGTTCCTAAAGTACCTTTCTGATAAGAAAGATAGAGCTCATCATCTGACGAGTATCAAGCTTATTGGAGATAAAGTATCTGCAGCTGCGCTCAAAGAGTTGTTTGCTACTTGTGAGGCGGTATATACCGCCCGTGATCTAGTCAATGAACCGTTATCTTACTTAACGGCTGCACAGTTGAGCTTGGACATCAAAAAACTGGGTAAAGACTGTGGTTTCAAAGTGACAGTGTTTGATGAAAAGAAAATAAAGCAATTGAAAATGGGCGGCATCATTGCTGTCAATAGAGGAAGTTTTACCCCTCCTCGTTTCAACATTCTAGAATATAAGCCAAGCGGGAAAACTAAAAATGCCAAACCGATCGTAATGGTTGGTAAAGGTATCGTGTATGATACTGGTGGTCTAAGTCTTAAGCCAACGGCTAACAGTATGGACTTCATGAAGGCAGATATGGGTGGAGCTGCATCGGTGATCGGTACTTTTGTAGCGGTATCCAAAGCAAAACTTCCTATACATCTTATTGGTCTTATCCCTTCTACAGATAATAGACCTGGTAATAATGCCTATGTGCCTGGTGATGTGATCAAAATGTACAATGGATCTACTGTAGAGGTGCTCAACACAGATGCAGAAGGTAGAATGGTACTAGCAGATGCTTTGCACTATGCAAAAAAGTATAAGCCTGAACTCGTAATTGACTTTGCTACCCTCACGGGTGCTGCAGTGCGCTCCATCGGACCAGAAGGGATCAGTATGATGGCTAACGCATCGGAAGGCGTTAAAAATAAATTAAAAGGGAGTGGATTTAGCGTTCACGAACGAATTATAGAATTTCCATTGTGGAAAGAATACGGAGAATATATAAAATCCAACATTGCAGATCTAAAAAATCTTGGTGGTCCATATGCAGGACATATTACGGCTGCAAAATTTTTAGAGCACTTTACCGCTAAGGCATATCCTTGGGTTCATTTTGATATAGCTGGTCATGCTTTCTTGAAAGCAGCAAATGGCTATAGACCTAAAGAAGGAAATGGAGCAGGCGTAAGATTGATGTTTGATTTTTTAAAAAACTATTAAGATGAGAATTGGAATAACAGCAGGTGATATCAATGGAATTAGTTTGGAGGTCGTTATCAAAACCTTATCTGATAAGCGTATATGCGATCATTGTACACCGATAATCTATGCGCACAGTAAGATACTGGACTACCACAAAAAAATAGTCGAGAACAGTAACTTCAACTTTCAAACGATTAAGAATGCAAAGGATGCGCAGTCGGGAAAGGTAAACGTGGTTAACTGTATGAACGAAAATGCTAAAATCACACCAGGTGAGCCTACTAGAGAAAGTGGAGAATGCGCTCAAAAATCACTGGAATCTGCGCTCTACGATTACAATAATGGAGCTCTAGATGCGATCGTAACTGCACCAATTAATAAAAAAGCCATGCAATTGGCGAAGTTTAAATATCCTGGCCACACTGAATTTTTTACCGACCAGTACGATGTTTCAAACTCTATGATGTTCTTGGTAAGTGAAGATTTGAAAGTTGGTTTAGTTACCAACCATCTCCCTATTAGAGATGTTGCTGCCAATGTTACCAAAGAAAGAATTCAGCAAAAGCTCCATGTAATGTTCAATGCTCTACGCGAGGATTTTGGAATTGTGAAGCCAAAAATTGCAATCCTAGGACTCAACCCACACGCTGGCGACGGCGGTGCTATTGGAGAAGAAGATCAGGATATGATCAGACCTATCGTAGAGAGCGAAAAGAAGAAAGGTAGTTTTGTCATGGGGCCATATCCCGCAGATGGTTTTTTTGGAAATGGGATGTACACAAAATTTGATGCTGTTTTAGCAATGTATCACGATCAAGGACTTATCCCTTTCAAGTCCTTATCATTCGGATCAGGGGTCAACTTTACGGCTGGTTTACCGCTAGTACGTACTTCTCCGGACCACGGTACAGGGTATGATATTGTTGGGAAAAATGTAGCAGATCCGGCTTCGTTTAGAAGAGCCATGTTTGAGGCTATCGATATCGTCAATAATAGAAAAGAGTATAAAGAAAATCACGGAAACCCGCTCAAGAGTCGTAAAAAGCGATTGGAAAATTCTGTAGATGAAGCACTGCCTATAGATAAATCGGCTCGCTAGTTTATTTCATACTCGTATCCAATGATAGGCGCATTTACTGCTGGGGAAAACGTAGTAGGAGTATCGAAACGCTGTAGTTGGTATTTATTTATCACCTTCAAAAGGCTAGCAGCATATTTTGTATCCTGTGGATATAGAGATTGTTCAATTCCTTTTGCCCAAGAATTATAATCACTGTAGCTGTACTGAAACAAAAACCTACAAGCTGGACTTTCCATAAGCAGTGAAATATAATCTTCATAGCTGTCTTTAGCGCTCACGTAGACCCTAAAGCAAGTAGCTAATTCTTCTACATTTTCCTGTTTAAAGGAGTTGCTATTCACTGTCCAGTTGTTTCCACATTGTATATCAAAATGATTGTTTTTTGTTCTGGACAAGTCGCTTGTCCCATGCTCAGAATGAAGTATGGCTTGCGCTAAGAGGATACTGGCTGGTATTCCACTTTGCTTCATACCCTCGATAGCAAGATTCTCATACTTGATGATGTATGCCTCTACAGCTGGTAAATTGGTGGCTTGTACTGCAACAGTAGAAGCAAAAATTACAAATAAAACGATATAATTCCTCATGTGATAATTGCGTTAGTGAATTGAGTGTCCATTCACGCATATCAACCAAAATGCAACTTTTAGGTATAACAAAAATATGTAATATCTTAACTGCTGTGACTTCTATTTTTGATGCTAATGGGTATACAATCAAATATTTTCAAGCGAATGGTTTATTAAGTTGAGAATAAGGTCTCTATTCTCTGCGTTAGTGGATAGTAGTGCTCTATAAGTGACGAAATACTGCTAGAATTGCAGATAATAATAAGTCTTGTATTGCCAAAATAAGCTACTTTTGCCCGTAGTACCAATTACGCTATAGAACGACGGTAATCTTTGGATTGTGCCCTCAATTTCTTCGTTGTAAATACTCCCGATAGCTAAGGCTATTTGACCGCTTTACGCCTCGACCTTGAGTACCGCATTTCAAAAATATTTACCGCCATCTTAATAGAGTAATTGGCATAAGCTCGCTGATTTCAACCTGATAAAAAGTCAGAGTAATCGGGCGCGTGAATAGACAAATTAAATTATTCGGCATCTTCAAAATGCATTGTCCCGTATAGACATTAAGACATTTGGCAATTGCCACGAATTGGTAGACTAAATCAAAACATTGAATCGAAAATTGGCTGTATTTTTTGTTATCCTGATGGTACTGGGTTGTGATCAGGCGCTCAAAGTATGGGTAAAGTTGAATATGGCTTACGGGTCTGATTTGCCACTCATCGGCCAGGAACTTTTCAAATTACATTTTGTAGAAAATAATGGGATGGCATTCGGCATCAGCTTTGGCGGTGAACTCGGTAAACTCTTTCTTACCCTCTTCCGTATCGCTGCCGTTTGTGGACTTGGCTATTTTATCTATTTCCTGATCGAAAAAAAATCTTCCTTGAGTCTGATCATTAGCTTTAGTCTGATTTTAGCTGGCGCACTTGGAAATATTATTGACAGTACTTTTTATGGGCTTATATTTTCAGAAAGTTATCATGGAGGTTTAGCAGATTTTCTACCTAAGGAAGGTGGGTACGCAGGTCTGTTTCACGGGAAGGTCGTGGATATGCTGCACATTGTGCTGCTCAAAGGAACATACCCTTCATGGGTTCCATTCAAAGGAGATATGCCCTTCTTGTTTTTTAAGCCCGTCTTTAACTTAGCGGATGTAGCGATTACGGCTGGGGTGCTGAATATCATCTTCTTTCAGCGGTCTTTCTTTAAGGAGTCTCCTGTCGAGGAGGCGGTTGAAGAAGTTGAGGAAGTTGCAAATCTAGATTCGAAAACATTATCAGATAGCGAAAAATAGCATCGTTATTTTCTTCTTCGGTGCTTTCCGCGGTAAAGGAACAAGGAATAACAGTGCTCAGGTATTTATCACCCGAAACATGCCCGACCTCTTTTTGGACGGCGCACTGGAGCCATTTTATAAAAACTAGGATTTACAAACTCAGATCCTCCGCATAAAAGTTATCCACCGCATTTACTGCTTTGCCGATCTTATTATAATCAATACTATAGTGGATAAATTTGCCATCTCTATTGGTATTCACAATCCCTGCTAGGCGCAAAATACGAAGATGTTGAGAAGTTATGGATTGCTCTAGATTGAGCGTATTGTATATCTTATTGACGTTGATGTGGTCATTCTCATCTATAAACTTCAATATCTGCATACGCAGCGGATGAGCTAAAGCCCTCAGGATCTCGGTAGACTCACTCAACTTTTCAGTGTCGATGGCATCTGGCGCTTTTCTCATTTGTTCGCTTTGTTTTGATGGTCGTATTGAGGTCAATACATATATACATAGCAAATATGGGATTTTTTCTCATCTTATCATAGAAACACAGCACAAAAAAAATGCTGCACACCTTTCGGTATGCAGCATTTTTAGTTTCAGCGTTTAATTATATTAAATGCTAATTTTTTGTTGGAATAGGGACTTAATCATCTTGCAGTAAAACTAAGATGCTAACTCTTCGACTAATCTTGAAATTTGATTAAGTCTTTCTTTGTCAATAGAATAATAAATAAACTTACCTTCTCTGTCGGTAACTACTACTCCTGCTCTTCTAAGGATAGCCAAATGCTGTGACGCTACAGATTGCTCTAATCGAAGTTTTATATAAATGTCCGTAACGGTCATTCTATTCCCTTCTTCTAATAGATCAATAATGCTTTGTCTCAACTTGTGATTCACTGCGCGTAAAACCAAAACCGCTTTTCTTAATTCTGCATAGTCCAGTTCAATCTGGTTCATGCCGCTGTTAAGAATGACAGTCTCGTCTTTTTGCTTTCTCATATACGTTATCTTTTATTGTTAGTACTGTCTTCCTATATTCGAAAACCGTACCAACTGAACATCATAAATATTATCGTAATATGTAATGGTGTTGATTATTAGCTAAAAATACAGAATTTATTTAAAAAATAAAACAAATAGCTAATTTAAAGTAATTTTATATACGTCAAAAATATTGACTTCTATGCCCCGAAACTAGGTTAGCATATTCTTCTTAGACACCGTTATATTTGGTGACTTCAGATACAAAGGTACAGTGTATGCGATGTCACAAAACGTCTTATTACGATATTTTTTTAGCGCCAACTCTGCCTGATCCCGCGCACTACAAATCTTGTCAACAATCTGATCCTGTCCTCCTCTCAGCCACGGAGCCACTTTATGTGCACCATCTCCTATAAACACGTTGCGCACATTTCCACCAAACACATCCAAGTAAGTATGCTCATCCAATATCAGCGCCTGCAGTGTCGCTACCGACTCCAAGTTCGTTTTATAGCTAGCTGTATATACTTCCATCCGCCTTGCATCTATCATAGGACTGATCACCGTGTCTGACTGCTGTTCAGCTAGGCCATGCGCTAAAGCTTCTAAAGTAGGAATAGCGATAAACGGTATATCCAAAGCGTAGCAAAACCCCTTTGCCATCGAAAATCCCACACGCAAGCCCGTATAAGAGCCAGGGCCCTCACTTACACTTATCGCATCCATTTCCTTTATCTTAAGACCCGCTTCCTCTAAACACCCATCTACCAGCAATGTTCCCTGCGAACTATGTACAAACCCCTTTGTCGTATTGCGTTCCGCAAGGAGTACACCATTTTCACTTACAGCCACGGAGCACACTTCTGTACTAGTTTCTAAATGCAAAATTTTGATTGACTTTGACATAATATAAAGATACCTCCCTTTTTTATATCCTGCTATATTTTGTACCTTTACAAACTAAAAATTATAACGTTATGGCATTTGAGATAATCGGAAAAGTACATAAAGTGTACGAAACAGAAACTAAGGGAACCAATGGTTTTCAAGCAAGAGAATTTGTAATTGAAGTTACGAGTGGGATGTATCCACAGTTCATCAAATTTCAACTCACACAAGATCGTTGTGCTTTGATTGATAACTATCCAGTAGACAACAATATCAAAGTATATTTTGACCTTCGTGGAAGAGAGTGGAACGAGAAGTTTTTCACCAATCTCAATGCTTGGAAAATCGAAAATGCAGACGCAGCTCAGCCAGCAGCGACTCCACCTCCAGCGAACAATGCGTTCCCAACTACAAGTGATACGCCAGTAGAAACTGCTGCGGACGACTTACCTTTTTAATAATATTTACTTTTGTATAATTTAAACCCTGAGTTGTTTTTGGACAATTCAGGGTTTTCTATTTTCAAGCATCTAGTTTTGGGCGTGACCCTGATCGAATGCCTATACTCCTGCGTCGTTTAGCCCTTCACTCAGGGTCGGGGCTTGCATGACTTCGTTTCACTACGGCCAGCTACCGCGGAAGGGCGGCAGCTGTCTGCTTACGCTGGTCGCATCATTCCAGTCCCTCACGCGGGGGAACCGCCAATGAGTAAGCTGGCAGCCTTATTATTAAAAACATCAGAGGTAGAGATCCCTTAATGCCACGGGATGGATAGCACCAAATATAAATAATTTTATCTTCGTGCCATTGATGACCAATACCATAGGAGTCCGTCTAAACGTTATATGATCATGTATAAAAATTTAGTTCTTCTTTTTTGTTTCCTGACCTCGAGTACGCTTTCTGCACAGTCCATTATGGGAATCAGTTCGCGGTGGAGCGATGAGTTTACGGAGTGGGATGTGTACACGGATATGGGTGATCAGACGGTGCGGGAAGATAAGGGCGAGGAATTTATAGAGGTGGCGCCTTCAGGTGAATTGCTAATGCGATGGCAGATAGACTTGAACTGGGCGGAGTGGGATTTCGAGGTAGATGGTGTGACAGGTTCCATACGTCAACTTTGGAAAGATGATCCTACACAGTGGGAACTGCGTATCGGAAGTGAGGTAATTACCTGTCGAGCTGCTTGGAGAGATGACCTCTCAGAATGGCGGATTACGAACAATAAAAAGACGCTTATCTGGCGCAGTAAATATCGCCGCGACTTCAATGAGTGGCAACTACGCGATAAGGCCAACGGTGAATTTTCTGTGTACGCTACTTTCCAAAATGATCCGCGGGACTGGACGGTTGTAGATGAGCTGGATGAGGACATTCCGTTTTCTATGAAAATGGCGATGACTTTTTTGGCTATGTATCATAGTATTGACCGTCGATGATACGGACATTTTCGG
>Ga0209831_1005147_pt1 | contig 9981 bp, 6 predicted proteins | sample Maine_Asex4_meta_FD_187451 | JGI IMG/M metagenome (GOLD analysis project Ga0209831, IMG submission 187451) | Marine algal microbial communities from Maine, USA - Maine_Asex4_metaG (SPAdes) (version 2) | ecosystem: Host-associated > Algae > Red algae > Unclassified | place: Maine, USA | collected...
CGCTGCGCTGACTTTCCCTTCCCCCCTTCCGCCCACAGAAAGCACCCGCCCATGACCCTCACCGCCAACTGGTCCTACCCCACGCAGATCCGCTTCGGCGCCGGGCGCATCGGGGAGATTGCGCGCGCCTGTGCCGCCGCCGGGATCGCGCGGCCCCTGCTCGTCACCGACCGGGGGCTGGCCGCGATGGCCATCACGACGGAGACGCTCGACCGGATGGAGGCTGCCGGGCTGGGCCGCGCGATCTTCGCCGAGGTGGACCCCAATCCGACCGAAACCAACGTGACGGACGGGGTCGCGGCGTACCGGGCCGGGGGGCATGACGGGGTCGTGGCGTTCGGCGGCGGGTCGGGGCTGGATCTCGGCAAGACGGTCGCCTTCATGGCCGGGCAGACGCGCCCCCTGTGGGATTTCGAGGATGTGGACGACTGGTGGAAGCGCGCCGACGCGGACGCCATCGCCCCCATCGTCGCCGTGCCGACCACCGCCGGTACAGGCTCGGAAGTGGGGCGCGCGTCGGTCATCACCAACGCGCGGACGCAGGAGAAGAAGATCATCTTCCACCCGAAGATCCTGCCCTCGGTCGTGATCTGCGACCCCGAGCTGACGTTCGGGATGCCGCCCCCCCTCACGGCGGGAACGGGGCTGGACGCCTTCGCCCATTGCGTCGAGGCGTATTGCTCGCCCCATTTCCACCCGATGAGCCACGGCATGGCGCTGGAAGGGATGCGGATCGTGAAGGAGTACCTCCCCCGCGCCCATGCCGACGGGTTCGACGTCGAGGCGCGGGGGCGGATGATGGCCGCCGCCGCCATGGGCGCGACCGCGTTCCAGAAGGGGCTGGGCGCCATCCACGCCCTGTCGCACCCCATCGGCGCGATGCACCACACGCATCACGGCACGACGAACGCGGTGATCATGCCCGCCGTCCTGCGCTTCAACCGGCCCGCCATCGAGGAACCCATGGCGCGCGCGGCGGCGTATCTGGAGATCGCGGGCGGGTACGAGGGGTTCTGCGCCTGGGTCGACGCGTTCAACGCCTCGCTCGGGGTGCAGAGGACGCTGACGGAGCTGGGCGTGACGGACCCCGATATCGACCGCCTGGTCGCGGGCGCCCTCCGGGACCCCAGCACGGGGGGCAATCCGGTGGCGATGACCGAGGCGAACACCCGCGCGCTGCTGGAGGCATGCCTGTGACGGCCCCCGTCATGCTCGTCGGCGGCGGGTCGCGCGGCATCGGTCGGGCCACGGCCATCGGCGCGGCGCGGGCGGGGTGGCGCGTCGCGCTGACGTATCGCGCTGACCGGGAGAGCGCGGACGCGGTCGTCGCCGCCATCAAGGGCGCGGGGGGCGAGGCGCTCGCCATCCGGGGGGACGTGACGGTGGAGGCGGACGTGGTGCGGGGCTATGCCGAAGCCGTCGCGCGGTTCGGCGCGGTCCATGCGGCGGTGGTCAATGCGGGGATCGTCGGGCCGCCCCTGCGGCTGGCGGATATGGGGATCGAGCGCCTGCGCGCCATGATCGACACCAATGTGCTGGGCGCGATGCTCATGGCGCGGGAGGCGGCGCGCACCCTCTCCCCGATGCCCGGCGGGGGCGCGTCCTCGCTGGTCTTCGTGTCCTCGGCGGCGGCGCGGCTCGGCTCGCCGGGGGAATACGTCGATTACGCGGCGACCAAGGGGGCGGTGGATACGCTGACGGTCGGCCTGTCGAAGGAACTCGCCCCGCGCATCCGCGTCAACGCCGTGCGCCCCGGCGTCATCGACACCGACATCCACGCGAGCGGGGGACAGCCCGACCGCGCCGCCCGCGTCGGCGCGCTCGTCCCGCTGGAGCGCCCCGGCACGGCGGAGGAAGTCGCCAGCGCGATCCTCTGGCTGTGCAGCGCGGGGGCGGGGTACACGACCGGCGCGCTGCTCGACGTGGCGGGGGGACGCTGAGGGCGGGGATGAAACGCTCGCGACTGTCCCTCAAATGGCTCGAAGCCTTCCGCATCGCCGCGCGGACCGGGTCGGTCCAGGCCACCGCCGAGCGCACGGGCCTGTCGGTCAGCACCGTCTCCGACCACCTGCGCAGCCTCGAAGCCGAGATGGAGGTCGCCCTGCTCGACCACAGCCGCCGCCCCATGGTGCCGACGGGCAAGGGGCTGGTCTTCCTGCGCTACGTCGACGAGGCGCTGGACCTGCTGGAGCGGGGGCGGATCGAGGTATCCGTCGGCGACCCCCACGCGCTGCACCGGCTGCGCTTCGCCATGATCGAGGATTTCGACAGCGATATCGGGCCGGAGATGGCGCGGATGCTGGCCACGGCCCTGCCCGATTGCCGCTTTACCCATTACACGCGGGTCAGTCACGAGATCCTCGACCTGCTGCGCAATCGCGACCTCGATCTGGGGATTGCGACGCGGCCCGAATACGCGCTGTCCAACGTGGCGGAATATCCGCTGCTGCGCGATCCCTTCGTGCTCGCCGTGCCCGCTTCGTCGGATCTCGCGCCCGAAGACTATATCGGCGGGGCGAGCGGCCTGCCCTTCCTGCGCTACAACCGGGCGCAGATCATCGGCGGCATGGTCGAGGCGCATCTCAACCGCCTGCGGCTCAAGCTGGACAATGCGTTCGAACTGGACAGCACCGCCTCGATCATGGCGCTGGTGGCCCAAGGCAGCGGCTGGACGATCACGACGCCCGGCTGCTACGTCCGCGCCAAGCGGTTCCGGTCGCAGGTCGCGCTGTTGCCCTTTCCGAACAAGGAATTCGCGCGCACGATTTCCCTGTTCGTGGCGGAAGAGCGCGCGACGGGGGTGGCGCGGCTCGTCTCGGCGGCGATGCGCGGGTTCCTGTCGATCCACGCCATCGGGCCGGTGGTGGAGCAGTACGGGTGGCTGGCGGACCGGTACCGGTTGTTGCCGGACGATCTGACTAACGAAGAATCCTGAACCGGTCCCGGATCGCCCGGTCCTGTTCCGCGCTCAGATAGTCCGGGCGATGCGCCGCCAGCACCTCCCGCGCCCGCGCATTGGCTCGCGCCCACGCATCCAGCGCCCCGTCCTCCTCCCATTTGCGCGGCTGCTCGCGGTCGGAGAGTTTGGGATAGAAGTAATCGCGCTCCATCGCCGCCAGCGTCTGCGGCCCGCCGAGGAAATGCCCGTCGCCCAGCACCGCCTCGCAGATCGCGTCGAAGCCGAGATTCTCCTCGCTCACCTCGACCCCGCGCAGGGCGCGATAGGTCATGGCGTGCATCTCGTCGTCGAGGATGAACGCCTCGAAGCTGGCCCCCAGCAGGGCCGCCGTCATGCCCGAACTTTCATAGATGAGGTTCCCCCCGGCCAGCGCGGCGGCCAGACTCGTCATGCCCTTCTCGACGCCGTATTGCGCGTCGATGGCTTTCGCATCCGTCATCGAGCAGGCGACCCCCGAGGGCAGACCCAGCCAGTTGGACACCTGCGCCGAGGCCGCGTTGAGCAGCGTCGTCTCGCCCCCGCCCCCCGCGAAGGCTCCGGTGCGCAAGTCGATCACCAGCGGCCAGTTGGAGAACACCATCGGGAAGCCGGGCGCGATCACGTTGACCATCACGAGGCTCGCCAGCGTCTCGGCCAGCGACTGCGCGAGGAACCCGGCGAGGGTGGCCGGGGCCGTCGCCCCCGCCTGCGCCGCCGTGATGCAGGACATCGGGATATTGTGCTCGACGCACTTGTAGACCACGTCCACCGCATCCTCGCCATAGCGCATGGGCGAGATGACGGGGCTGATATGCGTCTTCATGAAGGGGCGCTTCGCGAACGCGCCCTCCCCGCCCGCCACGATATCGAGCATCGCGACGATGGGGTCGACATGCTCGGCCAGGGTGAAGGCGGTGGCGGTCGGCTTGGTCGTGTTCCGCACCAGCGCGTAGGCGGTGTTCACGTCCAGCTCGAAAGTGTCCGGCACGTCGGTCGCGATGCAGCAGCGGGTGAACCACGCCACGTTGGTCAGCGTATCCTGCAACCGCGTGAAGTCATGGAGATCCGCGAGGGTCGAGGAGCGGTAGCGGCCCGTATCGAGGTCGAGCGTATTCACCGCCGCGCCGCCCGTGCCGAAATACACCCGGTCGCCGCCCACCTCGATGGTCCGGGCGGGGTCGCGGCCATGGAGCGGGAACGTCTTCGCCGCGCGGTCGATGCAGTCCTCGACCAGTGCGGCGGGGATGAGGACGCGGCCCGTCTCCGTCTCGGTGCACCCGGCGACGACCAGATCGCCGCGCAGGCGCTCCGGCACCTCGCCCATGCCGAGTTCGGCGAGGAGGCGCAGGGCGGTGGCGTAGATGCCCTCGATATCCGCGTCGCTCAGGGGGCGATACTGTCCCCCGGCCTGACCCGGCGGGGCGGGGTTGACCGCTGGCGGCGCGGCCCGCTTTGCCAGCCTGCCGTCCCGCCCGGCGCGGCGCGGCTTGATCAGTGTTCCGGACATTCCAATCCTCCCCCAGCGACCCGTCGTCATCCATTGGCAACGGGCACCGCGCCCACGGCAAGGGCCGAGTGACATTTGCGGATTACCCGGAACCCGAATAGGAGAAAACCGGAACGGGGAGGTTGAGGTTGACGCCATACCGATGGTGCCCGTCAATCCCCCGCATATCGAAAAGAACCCCGGAATTGAGAGGAACGCGCCATGAAATCGCAGACACGGGTCGTCGTCATCGGCGGCGGCATCGCGGGGTGCTCCACGCTCTATCACCTGACGCAGGAGGGGTGGAGCGACGTGGTGCTGGTCGAGCGCGACGAACTGACGTCGGGCACGACATGGCATTCGGCGGCGCAGGTGACGAATTTCGGGATGAACCAGACGATGGTGGGGCTGAAATCCCACTCCATCGCGCTGTATCAGGAGTTGCGCGACGACCCCGATTACCCGGTCAACTACCACCACGGCGATGGCGGCATCCGGCTGGCCAATACCGAGGCGCAGATGGAGGGCTATCGCCACTTCGCGTCGATGGCCCGGGGGATAGGCGTCGAGTTCGAGGTGATCGACGCGGCGGAATGCGCCCGGCGGCACCCGCTCATCTCGACCGACGATCTGCTCGGCGGCTTGTGGGACGGGAGCGACGGCGATATCGACCCCGCGCAGTTGTGTCAGGCGCTGGCGCGGCGGGCGCGAAAAGCCGGGGCGGAGGTCTATCGCAACACGCCGGTCACGGGCCTGACGCAGCATAAGGACGACAGCTGGACCGTGCACACGACGAAGGGCGATATCAATTGCGAGATCGTCGTGAATGCCTGCGGCTATCGCGTCAACGAGGTCGGCGCGATGATGGGCGTGCACCACCCGGTCACGTCGATGGAGCATCAGTACCTCGTCACCGAGGAAATCCCCGCCATTCGCGACGCGGGCCACCGCATGCCCCTGCTCCGCTGCCCGATCAGCGACTACTATTCGCGGCAGGAGAAGAACGGGTTGCTGGTCGGCTTTTACGAGCAGGATTGCAAGACCTGGGGGCTGGACGGGATCGACCCGCATTTCGTCAACGCGCTCTGTCCTGACGATCTGGACCGCATCATGGACGTGCTGGAGGGCGCGTTCGCCCGCATGCCCGCGCTGGAGGAGGCGGGGATCAGCACGGTCATCAACGGGCCGATCACCTACACCATCGACGGCGCGCCGCTGGTCGGGCCGATCCCCGGCAAGCGCAATGCGTTCTGCATCATCGGGTTGCGCGCGGGGCTGGGCGAGGGGGGCGGCCACGGCTGGCTCCTCGCGCAGCAGATCGTGCATGGCGAGGCGGTCTACGACACCTGGTGCATCGACCCGCGCCGCTTTACCGGCCATGGCAATGTCGAGATGACGGCGCTGAAGGCGATCGAGGATTACCGGAACGAATTCCGCTTCCACTTCCCGCACGAGCATCGCCCGGCGGGCCGCCCGGCAAAGACCACGCCGCTGACCCCCGTGTTGGCCGCCGAGGGCGCGTCCTTCGGGGTCGTGAACGGGTGGGAGCGGATGGAATATATCAAGCCGTCCCCCGATTTCGAGCCGACGCACAGCTTTCGCTTCGACGAGGCGTTCGACGTGGTGGCGTCCGAGGTGGAGGCGGTGCGGACCGGCGTGGGCCTGACCGAGGTGAACGGCTTCAACCGCTACGAACTGACCGGGTCGGGGGTGCACGACTTCCTCGACCGGATGATCTGTAGCCGGGTGCCGCGCAAATCGGGCAAGGTCGGCTTGGGCTACCTGCTCAACCACCATGGCAACGTGAAGACCGAGGCGACGGTGGCCAACCTGCCCGCTTCCGACCGGGGTCCGGCGCGGGTCTGGTACGGCTCGGCGGCGGCGGCGGAATGGCATGACATGGACTGGCTGATGGCCAATCTGACGCCCGAAGACGACGTGTCGATCCGGTCGCTGACGAACGAGCATACCATCCTCGTGCTGGCGGGTCCGAAGTCGCGCGACGTGATGAGGTCGGTGTCGCGGGACGACTGGTCGAAGGCGGCGTTTCCGTGGCTGTCGGTGCGCGAGGCGTTCATCGGCATCGCCCCGGCGGTGGTGATGTCGGTCAGTTTCTCGGGCGAGCTGGCCTACGAGATCCACGTGCCGAACGCCCAGCTCCACGCCGCCTATCTGGCGCTGCGCAAGGCGGGAGAGGCGCACGGGATGCGGCTGTTCGGCTCGCGGGCGGTGGAATCGATGCGGATGGAGAAGGGGTATCTGCATTGGAAAGCCGATATCCTCACCGAATTCGACCCCTACGAGACGGGGCTGGACCGGTTCGTGAAGATGGACAAGGGGTTCGTCGGCAAGGCGGGCGTGGCCGGGCGGCAGGCGAACGGGCTGCGCAAGCGGCTGGTGACGCTGTCGGTCGACTGCACCCATGCCCCGGCCCATGGCGGCGCGTCGGTGATGCGCGGGGACGCGGTGGTCGGGACGGTCACGTCGGGCGACTGGGGGCACCGCACGGGCCTCAACCTCGCCTATGCCTTCGTCGATCCGGAACTGGCGGAAATCGGCACGACCGTCGAGATCGACATCCTCGGCGAGCGGGTCGGGGGATCGGTGATTGCCCCGCCCTACGATCCGGACTACGCGCTGGTCCGTGCGTAGGGGTGCGTGGGTCTGGTGGGATTGACCGCCAGCCCCGTCGGACCTCCGTCATACCGCGACTTGATCGCGGTATCCATCTGTCAGCATGACTTGACGTTCGTTCAAGAACCCTACCGCCAGCACATGCTGAACCATGGACCCCGTGGTCAAGCCACGGGGTGACGGGAAACGCTACCCAGCCCTACTTCTCCGCCCCCCGGAACGCGCCCTGCACGATGCGGTCGAGGACCATCGCGACGAAGAGGATCGCGAAGCCGCCGAGCAGGCCGGGGCCTTTCGCGGCGTATTGCAGGGCTTCGAGGATGACCTTGCCCAGTCCCCCGCCGCCGATCAGCGAGATGATGACGACCATCGACAGGCACATCAGGATCGTCTGGTTCACGCCCGCCATGATCGAGGGGAGCGCGAGGGGGATTTCCACGTCCTTGAGCACCTGCCCGCGCGAGGCGCCGAAGGCGACCGCCGCCTCCTTGATGTTCTCCGGCACGCCGCGCATCCCCAATGCCGTGAGGCGGATGACGGGGGGCATGCCGAAGATGATGGTCGCGAGAATGCCGGGCGGATTGCCCGTGCCGAAGAAGGCGATGATGGGGATCAGGTAGACGAAGGCGGGCAGCGTCTGCATCAGGTCGAGCACCGGTTCGGCGAAGTTGTAGGCGCGGCGCGACTTGCCGAACCAGATCCCGAGCGGGATGCCGAAGGCGACGCAGATGAGGACCGCCGCCCCGACCAGCGCGACCGTCTCCATCGCGATTTCCCAGTAGCCGAGCAGCGCGATATAGGCCAATGCGGCGGCGGTGAAGATCGCCACGCGCGGCCCCGCCGCCCGCCATGCCGTGACGACGATGACGGTCATGACCACCGGCCACGGCGTCCCGTTCAGCGCCAGCGTCAGCGCGTCGAGGACCGAGCGCACCCCCGCCGTGATGCTGTCGAACGCGCCCGATCCGGCGATGGCCGCCGCGTCGATCCGCGCCTCCAGCCACCCCGCGAGGCGGGTGAACAGCGTCTCGTCGTCGACGCCGAGGATGGTGTGGGAGATGAGCTTTTCGGGGAACTCGTTCAGCACCGCCATCGGGCTGGCGACCGTGAACTTGTAGATCGTGAGCGGGGCGATGGCCGCGACCAGCGCCGCGCCGATGGCCGCACGCCTGCGGCTGAACCCGCTCTCGACCGATGCGGGGTCGATGCGCCACTTGGAATACTGCTTCTCGTAGACGCCGTTGCCGTAGAAGCCCTGCACCAGCTTGAACACGGCGAGCAGGGCCAGCCCGGTCAGCATGATGGTCGTCGCTTCCGAACTCAGCGCGAGCGCCTCCGCGTTGCTCTTGTCGGCGGCGCGGCCGATATTGTCGGCGAGGCGCTCGAACCGGGCGGGATCCTCTCCCGCCACGCGCGCGGCCTCGGCGCGTTCGAGGAATTCGTCGGCGCGGGCCTGCTGCTTGTCCGCGCGCTCCATCAGGCTGGCGCCGGGGTTGCCCCAGAGGCCGCGCCCGATCTGGACCCAGGCGATGATTTCGAGGATGAGGAACGTCCAGAACATCCCCCAGACCCCGCGCGCCGCCGCCCAGAACGGCCCCGCGATTGCCGCCCACAGGTTGAAGGTGCGCGGCAGGAAGCCGGTGCTTTCGTGGATCCTGTGGAAGCTGCGGCGGTAGTAGTCGGGGTTCTCCCCGACGAAGGAGCCGATGGAGGCGTCCAGTTGGGCGTGGTCCACCTCGATATCGGAGGCCGCCGTAACGGTCACGACCGGCTCCCCGGCCAAGGGTGCGCCCGGCACTGCGGCGGCCCCGCCTCGCCCGCTATCGACGTTCTCGGCGACGGTGTTCGGGTCGGCAACCGTGTCGGGCGTGTTCGGATCGCTCATTGCTTGCCTCCCTGGATACCGCGCAGCAGGCGGGTCTTGTCGACGAAGCCCACGTCGACGCCGTTGGCCGTGATGACCACGGGCGAGGTCGTCTCGGCGGACAGGTCGATCAGGTGGTCGAGATCGGCGCCCTCGTCGGCGCGGGGCGCGTCGCCCAGCGGGCCGGGGGCGGCGTCGAGCGGACCCATGATCGAATGGGCCTTCACCAGTTTCAGCTTGGATATCCCCTGCACGAATTCGCGCACGTAGTCGTCGGCGGGGTTCATCACGATGTCCTCCGCCGTCCCGATCTGCACGATCAACCCGTCCTTCATGATGGCGATGCGATGGCCGATGCGGATCGCCTCGTCGAGGTCGTGGGTAATGAAGAGGGTCGTTTTCTTCAGTTGCGCGACCAGCGCCTTGAACTGGTCCTGAAGCTGGAGCCGGATCAGCGGATCGAGGGCCGAGAACGGCTCGTCCATCAGGAGGATTTCAGGATCCGACGCCAGCGCCCGGGCGATGCCGACGCGCTGCTGCATCCCGCCCGACAGTTCTTTCGGCAACCGATCCTCGTAGCCGGTCAGGTCGACCAGCCCGAGGACGTGGTCGGAGACGGCCCAGCGTTTGGATTTCGGGACATTGCGGATTTCGAGCGGGTAGGCGACGTTGTCGCGCACCGAGCGGTGCGGCATCAGCGCCATGTGCTGGAACACCATGCCGATCTGCTGCGCGCGGACCTTGCGCAACTCCCCCGCGCGCATGGCGGAGACGTCGTTTCCGAGGATTTCGATGGTGCCCGATGTCGGCTCGATCAGGCGGTTGACGTGGCGCACGAGGGTCGACTTGCCGGAGCCGGACAAGCCCATGATGCAGAAGATCTCGCCCCTCGGCACCTCGAAACTCGCATCCTGCACCCCGACGACGCATCCGTAGCGTTCGAGCACCTGCGGTTTCGTCAGGCCCTCGGCCTTGACCGCGGCCATGGCCTCGTCGGCGCGGGCGCCGAAGATCTTCCAGACATTCGACAGCTTGACGACGGTTTCGGACACGGGCGCC
>Ga0209831_1005148_pt1 | contig 9980 bp, 8 predicted proteins | sample Maine_Asex4_meta_FD_187451 | JGI IMG/M metagenome (GOLD analysis project Ga0209831, IMG submission 187451) | Marine algal microbial communities from Maine, USA - Maine_Asex4_metaG (SPAdes) (version 2) | ecosystem: Host-associated > Algae > Red algae > Unclassified | place: Maine, USA | collected...
ACCGGGTGCATCCGGCACATGCGCGTAAATTTGCCAAGCGCCTCGAAGACCTCGGCCTCCCGTTCCAGTATTACGAAAATATTGACGGCGGCCATGCGGGCGCAGCTAACCTTGATGAAACATCGCATTCTTATGCGCTGATCTATTCATACTTGGCCGGGAAATTAATGGACGAGTAATAAGAGAGGATTGCATGCACTACAAAGAACAAGGCTATCAGGACGTCATACCCAATATGATGTTCAAGGACGCGAAAGAGGCGTCCGTCTTTTACAAGACGGCTTTGGGTGCGAGCAACGTTCAGATAATGACCGCCAGTAATGGCTGGGTTATGCACGGCGAAATGACCATCGGGGACAGTGTTGTGTTTTTCGGGGAGGAGGCCGAGTTCTTCCCCCGCAAAGCTCCGACCGAGCCGGGGTCCGTTGCCTTCTACATCTATGTTCCCGATGTGGACGCTGCCCACAAACGCGCTGTGGAGGCGGGCATGACCTCACACTCCGAACCTGAAACCATGTTCTGGGGCGACCGCACATCGGTTGTCTCAGATAAATACCATTACAGCTGGACGTTCAGCACCCATGTCGAAGACGTCTCGATGGAAGAGATGGAAAAACGGCAAAAGGCTTTTGAAGAGTCTATGGGAGGCTGATAACAATCGCCCCTAGGCCTTTGCTGTAATTTATGCGAATAATCTCCGAATAATAATATTGGGGATCATTATGCTTTCACGCTGGCAGGCTATCACACTTTGGAAGCGCGTTTTTGTCGGGCTGTTTATTGGCGTCGCGATTGGGCTTGGCCTGCATTACGGGCTGGGCAAAGAGGCTGGCGGGAATATAGCGAATACGTGGTTTAAACCGTTTGGCGACGCCTTCGTTTACCTCATTAAAATGCTCATCGTACCGTTGATTGTGACGACGCTGATTGCAGGCGTTATTGCGATGGGCGACCCAAAACGGTTAGGGTCTCTCGGCGTAAAAACCATTGGCATGTATTTGCTGACGACCTTTTTTGCGGTCTGGTTAGGATTGCTTGTTGCCACGGCCATTCAGCCCGGTTCGGGCATGAGCGAGATTATAGAGAGCAGTTCCGGCGCGTCTGAAACCGTGGCGGATAAGCTTCGCAGCGCGGGGTCGGCTAAGAAGTCTTTGTCGCAATACCTCCTCTCCATTATTCCGCAAAACCCGGTCAAGGCTATGGCGAATGGCGACGTGCTCGCTCTGATCTTTTTCTCGATCCTGATGGGCGTAGGGATTTTGCTGACAGGTGATAAAGGCAAGCCTGTGGCTGACTTTTTCGAATCTGCGTCCGAAGTCGTGATGAAAGTCACACTCCTGATTATGGAGCTCGCGCCTTACGGCGTGCTGGCATTGATGGCATGGGTCATGGGTGTGAACGGGCTGGGCATTCTTGCGAGTATGGGCAAACTTGCAGTCGCGTTATATCTCGCCTGTGTTTTGCAAATTGTTTTTATCTACGGCGGATTGATTGTGCGGGTGATTTTGAAATTACCCGTCAAACGCTTCTTCCAAGGCATAGCAGACGCGCTCGGCGTGGCGTATTCAACTTCGTCCTCCAGTGCGACATTGCCCGTCACGATATCTTGCGCGGAACATAACCTAGGCGTTGATAAATCTGTCGCTGGCTCCGTCCTGCCTATGGGCGCGACAATTAATATGGACGGGACGGCGATTTATCTCGGTATAGTCTGCATGTTTGCCGCGCAGGCTTTTGGATTAGACGTAAGTCTTGGGACATATTTCCTGATCGCGCTTTCGGCAACCATGGCCTCAATTGGCGCAGCGGGCATACCGTCGGCGAGCCTGTTCCTCGCGGTCGGTTTGCTGCAAGGCGTCTTCGGTATCGACGAAACCCAAGCGATTCTTATCATTGCCTTCATCTTCCCGTTCGACCGCTTGCTAGATATGATGCGCACGGTGACAAATGTCTCCGGCGATGTGGCTGTCGCGTGTACGGTGGCAAAGTGGGAGGGCGAGCTGGACGAAGACGTCTTCCGCGCCCCGCCGGTCCATTAGATTGCAGCCAAAGGAAACCTTCATGAGACAGAGATCTAAATCCGCCTTAGCCCTGATTTTCCTCTCCGGTTTAATGATGAGCGGGGCCAGCGCCAGCGACTTGCGTGTGAAAGCCAATTTCCCGGAAACTGATATTTTCCTGTTTGATATATCGGGGGACGAGGTGTCCAATGCCTTGCACGCCGTCAGCCGCCCCGGCTATGACAATCAACCCTCCTTCACGCCGGACAGCGCCTCATTTCTCTTCGCGCGCGGGGATGCGTATCAGACGGATGTTTATGAATACGATATTGCCAGCGGAACAACGACACAAATAACGGACAGTCATACAAATGAATTTTCCCCCGTTGCATCACCAGATAACCAGGCCATATCCTTCGTCACAGATGGCCCCGGCGCGCCCCAGAATATCGCCGTCATCTCTCGTGAAAATGCGGCAGAAATGGAAAACCTCCTAACCGGAAATTCTTTGCGAGAACCTGTTGGTTATTATGCGTGGGATCACGTTAATTATCATGTCTTGTTTTGGTCGCGTTACGGGTTAAATGTGACATTGGCGCATACGAATAATGATGAGACGTTTTATGTGTCAGGTGACGCGGTTCCGTCCACGCCGCATTTAATTCCCGGTACTCACACGTTCAGCTTTGTTCATCGCCAGGGTGACGGCGCAGTTTGGATAAAAGCCTTCGACCCGGAAACCAAAGCCGTCCGGCCCTTGGTGGCCGTTACCGGAAAAAATGCGAATTATGGCTGGACCCCGGACGGTGCCATCCTGATGATTCAAGACGGGTTTCTGATGCGCTGGAAAGAGGGTGAAACGGACGGATGGAAAAAGATCGCCGATTTAGACACATTCGGTATTAAAGACGCAAATCGCTTGTCGGTTAGTCCCGATGGTAAGCGGCTCGCGATTGTCGGCCTCCCGGTAGAGGACTGACACTTCTGCTAACGCCCTCTTAGGGATTAGCCTATAGACCAAGGCTATGTTCAAAAAAGCCTTTGTCATTTCCTTACTCGCAACAGCCCTGTCCGCCTGTGGCTCAAGTCCAAAACCTATCAAGTCTAAGAAGAATGTCGGCGTTTCTCAGGGCACGCTCGCGCTACCGGACAAGACGGCCTTTCTACAAAAAGACAAACGCTGGGCCAATGATAGGCTCGGTAAATCCAAAGATACGATGGGCTCTGACGGATGTCTTGTGACCGCTGCGGCTATGGCACTGGGGAATCTGGGTTTTAAAACGACGCCAGCAGACCTGAACAAACGCCTGACGGCCCATGACAGCTTTACCAAACAAGGCTGGCTCATCTGGAGCGGTATTGAAAAAGTTACAAATGGCAAAGCTAATGCCCGCTATTATGACACCGTCACAGACCGCGATATCAACACCTGCCTGCGCGATGGCTATTATCCGATGGCGCGGTTTATCCTGCCAAGCGGGCGCTCCCATTGGGCCATGATAGTGAAGCGCGACTCCCGCGGATTTCATATGCGTGACCCACTGCGGCAATCCAAATCCCCGCTCATATTCCCGCAAAGCTCTAGCGCCTTTAAATCGCTCCGTTGTATCGGTGTCGGGGATAACGGTAAGGCATAGGGCGAATTCAAGGCTGAATATGTACTTTTGACGCTTTTCCTGATATGATCCTCGATAATAAGGGGAATATTATGGCGTTTACAGGGACATCCGAAGACGGCAGCACGGTCACGTACAAAGATCACAAACGCTATTGGTATCTGTTCGCCTACGTCTCGCCCGTTATTTATCTGACGTCATTCTGGGCCTACTTCGCGTTCGGTAATAATCCGCTTGTCACGCTTATCCCAATAATATGGCTGTTTGGCGTGACCCCGATTATAGATATTCTGGTCGGCGAAGACCCACACAATCCCCCCGAAGAGGTCATGCCTGCCATGATGAAGGATGATTACTACCGGTTTTCTATCTATCCTCATATTCTCACGATCTTCACCGTTTTCGTGGTTACGGTCTGGTTCGTGGGCACCCAAAGCCTGCCGTGGTGGTCTTACCTCGCCTTACTCATTTCTGGCGGTCTCGGCAGCGGCGGAGTTCTCACCCTGACCCACGAGCTCGGGCACAAAGCGAATAAGTCAGATCAGCTCATGGCCAAGCTTGGCAATTCCATCATTGGCTATGGGCATTTTTGTATTGAACACAACCGCGGCCATCACGTCATGGTCTCAACCCCCGAGGACCCGGCGAGCGCGCGTATGGGCGAGAGCATTTACCGCTTCGCCGTGCGCGAGATATCAGGGACATTTGCTCGCGGTTGGTTACACGAACGCGAACGGCTCGAAAAATTAGGGTATGGATTTTGGACATGGCGCAATGATGTCCTGCAAAGCTACGCGCTTACGCTCGCCATAGTGGCGGTTTGCGTAGCGGCGCTTGGTCCGCTCATATTGCTCTTCATTATTCCGCATCATATGCTGGGCTGGTACGCGCTCACCCAAGCGAACTATGTCGAACATTACGGCTTACTGCGAGAGAAGAAACCCAACGGAAAATATGAACGCACTCAGCCGCGCCATAGCTGGAATACCAATCTCATGTTTTCCAACATGCAGCTCTTCCATCTGCAAAGACACAGCGACCACCACGCCAACCCGCTACGCCCTTACCAAGTCCTAAGAAACTTCGACGACCTCCCGACTTTGCCCGCCGGATACCTCGGTTGCTACACCCTCGCCGTCATCCCGCCGCTTTGGTACAAAGTGATGGATAAACGCGTAATGGACTGGGCCGGCGGTGATATCACGAAAGTGAATTTGGACCCGAAATCAAAAGCGCGGTTGATACGGAAGTATGGCGGAAGGTTGGTGGCTGCTGAGTAAGCCGCAGTAGGCCAGATAGAGTTTGTGTTTCGAGAGTAACACTGACGAAATCCGGCACCTCCCCATCTGCCTGAATTCGTTTCACTCTATCAGGCTTACGGTTTTATATTTCGGGTGAATACCTGTCTTATCGCCGCCGTGTGGACCGGGCGCTGATAAGACAAGTATTCATAATCCCAAAACCCGTTTGGAATGGGCCATGCTCGTCGATGCGCAAATCGTTGAACGCCGCGAGGCGCGGAGATTAACGATCAAATTCCGCCCGCCCGAAGTTTGGGTCTTTGATATACGGCACATTCCGATTACGGCTGAGGAGATGAGGGGAGGGGCATTGGGAAATAAACCCCTAAATCTACCACCCCGTTATTATCGACTTGTTGCGGTAATCCATGTGCGGAGAGTCACGCAAAATCTAAGCTCAAGGGTTCGCGGACGGATTTGCACATGGATAACCGCCACAAGGGCGGCGACGACGTAATAAAGAAAGTCCCTTATTAAACACTCAAATAAAGTTCTTGCTTTGTTCTTACGGGTGTGATTATTAGTTTCCCCGGAGGACACCATGGCGGCACGCATATCGACAGTGGCATTTGAAGGCGCGGAAGCGCGGCGCGTGGATGTGCAGGTGCAAATTGCACCAGGAAAACAATATTTCGGTATTGTCGGATTAGCTGACAAAGCCGTTGCGGAATCCCGGGACAGGGTGCGCGCCGCTTTCGCCTCTATCGGATTGGCGCTGCCTTATAAACGTATAGTCATTAACCTCGCGCCCGCGGATCTGCCCAAAGAGGGCGCGCATTATGACCTGCCAATCGCACTCGGGCTCATGGCCGTTATCGGCGCAGTGCCGGCGGACGCGATTGAAGACTTTTTTGCGATCGGGGAATTGTCGCTGGACGGCACGATAACACGCGTGCCCGGCGCGCTCCCTGCCGCCGTGCTCGCAAACGCATCTGGTTTGGGTCTGATTTGCCCCGAGCCCAATGGGGCAGAAGCGGCGTGGGCAGGGGACATGCCTTTGCTCGCGCCGCATAATCTCATTCAGCTGATAAATCATTTTAAAGGCACGCAGATCATGGGACGGCCCGCGCCCGGTGAAATGCTAGACGCGCAAAGCCCGCTCGACATGAAAGATGTGCGCGGACAGGAAACGGCTAAGCGCGCGATAGAAATTGCTGCGGCGGGCGGGCATAATCTCTTAATGGTGGGGCCGCCGGGCTCCGGTAAATCCATGCTCGCCGCGCGCCTCCCAGGACTGCTCCCGCCTTTAACAGCCAAAGAGCTTTTGGATGTCTCGATGGTGCATAGTGTGGCAGGTTTATTGGATAAAGGTCAGCTGTCACGGACACGCCCCTTTCGCGAACCGCATCACAGTGCCAGCATGGCGGCCATGGTTGGCGGCGGCGTTAAAGCGAAGCCCGGGGAAGCGTCACTCGCGCATCGCGGCGTATTGTTTTTGGATGAACTTCCGGAGTTCACCCCGCAAGTGCTCGATAGTTTGCGCCAGCCTTTAGAGACTGGCGAAATTAGCGTCGCCCGCGTGAACGCCCATGTGAAATATCCGGCGCGGTTCCAGCTTGTGGCGGCTATGAACCCCTGCCGCTGCGGAAGCGGCGGAGCGGATGGAATCGCCTGCCGCCGGGGGGAGCGCTGCGCTGCGGATTACCAAGCGCGTATTTCAGGCCCCTTCATGGACCGGATAGATATTCAAATTGATGTGCCCGCCGTGACCCCTGCTGATCTTGCGCTGCCGCCAGCCAAAGAAGGAACCGCTGAAATTGCGGCGCGTGTTTTCAGGGCGCGCAGTTTGCAGCTTGAACGAAACGGCGGCGTTACAAATGCAGAATTGCGGACAGACAGGCTGGATCATGTGGCGCAGCCGGATAAAGACGGGCAGAGATTACTAGTCCAAGCAGCGGAAACTCTCGGATTAACGGCGCGGGGCTATCACCGCGTTTTACGCGTGGCGCGTACATTGGCCGATTTGGCAGGGTCTGAGAGTATTCACAGGTTACATATTGCAGAGAGCTTGTCCCACAGGCGGGCGCGAAAAGGGCTGAATATACCGCATGAGAGGCGAAATGCGTCTTCGCAAAGTTATCGCTCATAAAACCCAATATGGCTCGAAAAATGCGCAATTTAGTAAAACACCAGTGAATTTTACGTCCGAAGCTCACTTTTTAATATATTTGGTAAGACATTTTTTAGACTAATCCCTCACAACGGTCTTTAATCGATTGATTTTGTAAAGCCGCGGGGAACGAAAATGTCACCAGATGAAGTATTTGCTGCACAAATGTGGCCATGGCCGGATCCCATTGTTAAGCGCGATGCTATGGGACGCATATTATTTGTAAACGCCGCTTTTCTTCGGCTATATGGCGGCTCCATTGAAGATTGGCGCGGAAATACAATTACGGGCTGGCATGCCCCGCAAGCACCAGGTACGCCTTACCGTTTTGAAATTCGCGTCCCTTCAGCCGAAACCGAAATGGTCTATGATTGGATTGAACAATCTCTTGCTGATGGCAGTACTTTGGCCGTCGCGCGGGATGTGACCTATCTGTCAGCCCCGAAAATTGTCCCTACAGCACCGTTGCCGGTTGAGCCCATTGCTGCAGTAGCGCCAGTTGCTGAAGCCTTCGCCGAGCCAGCATATGAAGAGCCAGTCTTTGAAAATGCCGTTACTCAAGAACCGGTCCAGCCTATCGAGCCTGTTTTTGAGGCGACATCTGAACCGGAATATGTCCCGGAGTCTACTGAGCCTGAAGCGCTAGCTCCTGCACCAGAACCAGTGTCTGCAGCTCCGCTTGAAACTATTCTCGATAAAGACGATAGCCATTTCACATCCTCTGAAGACGCGGAGGCGCCTGCGCTCGCTGCCGAAGAAGCGCAGCATAATGATGCCCGCGACGAACAACGCGATTTTGAACGACGTGCTCTGCCAATTGAGAACGGTGATGCTGTTTTAGGTAATAACTGGCGTGATGCTGTGATCGCTAAGGCTGTGGGCGCCGCCGCGCCTGCCGCTGCAGTGGCGGGTATTGCTGCGGGAACCACCCAGGAGGCGGACGCCGCCCCGGAAGCCTCGTCTAGCGGCCCTTTGAAAATTTTGCTTGCAGAAGATAATGCGATTAACGCGCTCTTGACCCGCACGCTTCTCGAAGCTGATGGCTGTGATGTCGATACGGTAGAAGACGGCGCAAAAGCTGTGGACGCAGTAAAAGCCCAGCATTACGATCTTATCTTTATGGATATGCGTATGCCGAATATGGACGGTCTCGAAGCCACCCGTAAAATCCGCGCATTGTCTAATCGCTCCAAGAGTTTGCCGATTATCGCGCTCACTGCCAACGCGTTTGACGATGACCGCAATGCCTGTTTTGACAGCGGCATGAATGATTTTATGACCAAGCCAGTCTCCGCTGAGGAGCTTTCCGAAATGGTTATAACATGGACGAAAAACCGGGAACAACGTATAGCGAGCTAAACCGCCCTACAGCAATCAAATATAGACACCGTACCCCAATCAGGGCACGGTGTTTTTTTATGCATGATTGGCCAATATGACGACGGCAACGGACATTTTAAAAAAGTCATGGTGGGAGGCTGTAAAAGCTTATTTCCAGCCTAAAATGTTAGCTATGATGGCACTGGGTTTTGCCTCTGGTTTGCCCTTCATGATGTATTTCTCAAAATTGTCACGATGGCTGACAGATGCGGAAATTGATAAATCTACAATTGGGTTTTTCTATTGGATAGGTTTGGCATATGCGCTTAAATTCATTTGGGCACCAATTGTTGACCGGGCAAAACTTCCTGTTCTAACAAAGTGGCTTGGGCAGAGGCGAAGTTGGATGTTCTTTGCTATCATTGGAACTATTATAGGTATGGGGGTCATAAGTTTGGCAAACCCTGCGCCCAATGTACCAGGCAGTTTGACTGTAATGATTGTGGGCGCATTTATCCTCACTTACAGCGGCGCGACACTTGACATCGCTGTAGATGCTTGGCGGATAGAAAGCGGTTCGAATGATGAGCAAGCAAATCTTGCAGCAGTATATCAACTTGGATATAGGTTTGCCATAATGGCAGCAGGCTACGCCATGATTATTGCAGATTTTGCGACGTGGAATCTGACATACCGCGTAACTGCTCTGATTATGATGTTAGTATTGGGTGTCGTGCTGTTTGTTAAAGAGCCAACACCGGATGCCCGCAATAAAGACTCAAAGGGCTTATCTGATGCTTTCAAAACTTATATGGTTGAGCCGTTCTCATCCTTTGTAACGCGATACAACATCTGGGTTGTGCCAGTGTTGTTGCTCGTATGTTTGTATCGCTTATCTGATTTCACGATGGGGGTCATGACGCAGCCGCTATACGCTGACCTTGGTTTTACGAAAACTACAGTTGGATTGATAACGGGAACTTTCGGTCCGTGGCCATTAATCGGCGGGGCGTTTATCAGCGGTCTATTCTGTGTGCGAATCGGCCTGATGCGGACACTTTTGATCGGCGCTATATTAACGATTTTGACAAATGGAGCATTTGCCTGGTTAGCGACACAGACCGACACAAGTGCTGTGAAGCTCACTGTCGCAATTGTGGCAGATAATATAGCTGCGGGATTTGTGGGAACGGTCTTCATTGCCTATATGTCATCGCTTGTCGATCGTCGATACGCGGCAACGCAATACGCATTGCTCAGTTCAGGATACGCTTTGTTTTGTAAAATTCTCGCGGGGTTTTCAGGCGTGCTGTATGATAAGGTCGGGGCGGTGACTTTTTTCAGTATTACAGCGGGCTACGGCTTGCCGGCTATCATTCTCATTCTGTTTATATGGAAATTTGGCCCGCCGAGAGCTTTAGGTATCCAGACAAAGTCTTTACAGCCTTAATAGTCTTGCCCTAACCCCGATTATTCGCGTATCTACGCATCTATGAACGCCCCGCTCAAATCTCCTAAACCCGCTGGTAAAGTGACGCCTATGATGGCCCAGTTTTTGGGAATCAAGGCGGAAGCCGGCGAGGAAGCTTTGCTTTTCTACCGTATGGGTGATTTTTACGAGTTGTTTTTTAAT
>Ga0209831_1005150_pt1 | contig 9976 bp, 13 predicted proteins | sample Maine_Asex4_meta_FD_187451 | JGI IMG/M metagenome (GOLD analysis project Ga0209831, IMG submission 187451) | Marine algal microbial communities from Maine, USA - Maine_Asex4_metaG (SPAdes) (version 2) | ecosystem: Host-associated > Algae > Red algae > Unclassified | place: Maine, USA | collected...
GCCGCCGTGTCGGCCGCCGTCGCCATCGTCTGGCCGGCGACCGATGCAGTGGCCGCCCCAGACTCCCTCGGCGCCATATAAAGGCATTGGCGAAAAGGCACACGTGTGGAAAAAAAGAAAAAGAACGAGGTGCCGTGTTGGTCACCGATGACACCAATAAATTGGATAGACGGAAGCTTACAAGCAAGATGGGAGTGCCAGGAGGAGGGAGGGTCGTAATCAAGACGAGGGTGGTAAGGAGTTCTCAAACACGGGGGTGATCTCATGCACGGGGGCGTTCTCAAACACTGGAAGCGTCGTCGACGTAGGGATGCAGGGCAACCAGGTGGAAAGGAGGAGACTCAAACACGCGGATGACCGCGGCGCAGTATGCGTCGTGGTGTTCGAGCAGCTGTGCAACAGGTGACCCGGAGCACGATTGAGGCACGTGTGTGCCTCTTCAGCGCTAGGAAGCACAAAACTAGCAGCGCAGGGCACGAGCTACGATCTAGGCACGTTGGCTGGGATGGTTGGCAACAGAGATCGGAAAAGCGCCCGCGCAACGCGTGTGCGCGGCTGCGTCGCGGCACCGGCGCCTATGGTGTGCGCGGGGCCGCTGTGAGAGGGGTGGGTGCGCTGACCCCACGGCCCGAGCCACGCCCACGTATGGCGTGTGGGCGGCTGCGACGCGGCGGCGGCACCCGCTGTGTGCGCGGGGCCGCTGTATCAGGGGTGGGGGCGCAAGCAAGATTCGCTTTTGCAGGCCCCCTCGTTGCGACAGCAAGAAGCCAGCGCTGGACCCCGATCATTCCCGCGGCCGCTTGGCACGATCGGATACCCTCGTCTTCATATGGGTTCTCCTTTAATTACTTTTAGATGCCAGACGTCTGGCCATCTTCTGTTTCTCTGATGCCGATTGTTCGGTAAATCTTATTTAGCTGCCGCGTCTCCCCCCCATCGCGGAGGCTAAGCGACCCCTCGAAATGAGGCTGCACCCATTGTTGAATCAGCCTAGTGGCGCGGGTGTGGTTATGCGGGGTAGGGTGGGGTGGCGCGGGTGGGGTGGGGTGGCGCGGGTGGCATGGGTGTGGTGCGGTGCGGTTAGGTGGGGCGCATGGGGTGGGGTGGAGTAGCGTGGAGTGGGGGCGGTAGATGAAATGGAGTACGAAGCGTGGAAGACAGCGCACTTCAATATGGCCCGAAAACCCTGTCGTCCGCGCGATCGTCGTGCCACCACTGTGTCCACCACGTGCCAAGTCCGGCGTCGAAGAGGCTCTGGCAAAATCTGGCACAATCTGGTGCGTGACGGGGTCCCTCCTGCTGCCCGAGGACTGCAACGTTTAGGCGCGCGCGTGCTGGTGGTCCGTGCGCGCTACGGCATGCCCCAGCGAGAGTGCGGCACCGCTGGGACTGAGGCCCAGTTCCGCGCGAGAGAGGCCCCACGGCGACCCCCACAGGCACGAAAACAAGCCGTGGCCGTGCCTCGATCATAGTCAAACGTCACCGGCAGACGTTATAAGGGCTGTCAACATAAGCTCGTACGATATTTTGGATAAGAACTCTTATCCCACTGACAATAGATCCCTGTCCAAAAAGCTCTGCTATCCTTATTCTTATACGTCTTGGACGATCAAGTGCATTTGACGAGGTAAACACAAGCTGAGATCAACTATCTGTCGTTTCAGTGCCTGTCAAGCCATGCCTTTGTAGGCTCAAGTCGGGCATCAAGTTGTTGTAGGTTCCTACGGAGGGTCACGCACCAAGATATTACCTTACAGTTCGCTCACACTGCTCTTGCTTCGCCTTCACACTCTTGCCCACGGCCCACCTCTTCCCCCTGGAGGCCTCCTGTGCCAGCATGGTATGGCGCCCAAGCGGCAGCAGAGCGAGTGCCGGGGCCATCTGCGGGTCAGTTCCACTCTTGACGAACGCACTTGACAGATCGACAAGCCCATCTAGCTCCTCGAGCGTGAAGCCGCATACAGTTTTGAATTGCACCAACCCATCCTATGCACTCAGGGTGGCAACCTCTGATGCGCCTGATGGATACATCAAAGCGTCGGCGTCCACGTATGCTTCTGAACGCACGCTACGCGTAAATGAGTCAATTGCAGTGTTTGAGGCACGGCCCGGGTTTCTGCCGCCATAGCGCTGGGCTCCATGGTTCACGGAAGATCGCCCGGTGGCACTACACTTCACGCAGTCCTGTGGCGAGTTTGTTATCGCCGTCCGGGAGTCCACCGAGCATGAACATGATTCGTGGTCAGCTTTGACCGCCGCCGGCCCCTTAGAGCTTTCCTGCGTGGCTGAGCCCAGAGAAGACGTCCTCTCCGAGAAAGATCTATACTTAGTGTATGTGTCGCTGTGCGTAGACATGTTCAATGTGCATAAGCTTCGCCGTGTAAGCCCAGAGGGCTACTACGGGGGTTGCACCTCTTTGTGCTTGGAGGATGGTGCGTTTTCAGCTCGTCCTCCCTCCTTCTCACCCCCTGGAGCAAGCCCGCAAGCTCTGCTCAGAAAGATCATCGACAACTTGATGAAAGTGGGTAAGGAGGGCTTGGCTGTCTGTGACGCTTTCAAGAAGGAGAGCGTTGTCATTCAAGTATACATATGTCTCGGTGTCTTTGATTTTCCCATGGCCGCAAAGTTCTCTAACTCGATCGGCGCCCAAGGCACGGAGCACTGCACAAGCTGCGACATTGTCCACAAAAAAGCGGTCACAGAAAGGAAGGAGCGGGCGATGAGCAGCACTGTTTCTTTCAATGTGAAGTACTCACGGTACTCGAGAACGCAAAAGCGACCTTCTCTCATCATGTCTGTTATGAAAAACACACCGGGCTGTCGACAGACGCAGTGAGGGACGCACTCCTACTGAACGGCATTACAGACAAGGCTGGTAGTCTGATTGTGCGCCTGGCCGAGGCCCGAGGACCTAGAACGTTTGACAGACACGAGCACGACCCAATTTCTCCTTCACATCTACTGTACTGCAGCATTGGCTTACACTTACTTATAGAAGCGCACGAGACACTCTCGGTCGAGCAGCGAGACAAGGTCATGCGGGAAATGCGCCTCAGCGTGAAGCATGCTCCGACACACACGATACAGTGATCATTCAAGCCCAAAAGAAAGGGTGGCACAACTTTGTCAATGTCAGACTGCGCAGTGCTTCTCACCGTAGGCCCCGCAGTGTTACAGTATCTCGTGCATAACACTGCCAATTACTCTCATGCAGTGGCTACCCTCAGAGCTTTCGAGGCCCTGCGACGGTCTTCCACTGTTCTGTTCCACGTGCCAGCAGCCTCATCCGAAGGGGAAAAGGCCATGAAAGAGCGGCCGACCGTCGCTGGACTCCAAAGTATCAGCGAGAGCCTCATGATTGAGCTACGTCAACCGTTACCCTTTGAAGCAAATTGGGAGTGCCCGTCGGTGCGTCGTGTACTGCAACTGCTATAAGGCACTCTCCCACTTGCCCAGCTGTAGTTCGCGATATGTTTGCTCATTTTCGAGAAGTTCCACCGACATTCGAAGCGGGAGGTGAGCCAGAGCAACAGTTGGAGCCCCGCTGAGTACTCAATGCAAAGGTGTAGAGACACAGAGCAATACTTCAGGGTGCTGGCCATGCCAGGAGCACATGGGATTCCTGCTTCGGGGCCTCTCGGTCAAGAAGGCCATCCATTGAAGTTTTGTTGCTCTTCATAGCCTCGGCCCACACAAATGACATGCACCGTACACCAAATTGCGTTGGCGTCCAACAGCAGCCGCACGCACAGTTCTGGGACCCACCGAGGACGTCTGAACAAGTCGTGCGCTCAGCGCGACTCTGGAATTCTGGCGCCAAGCCACGCAAGCGCATCGATCGGTCGCCATCCGAGAAGGGTCCACAGTGTCTCTGCTAGAGAATGGAGCCGCCCCCTAGCACGAGTCCGGCTCCGTTGTCGTGGACAGCGGAGACTGGCGCTTTGCCCGTGTCCAGTCCATCGCAACCATAGATGGCGAGCTCCTAGAAGGTACCAGCCATGGAGCTTACCGTCTTAGGACAGCCTGCTGAGGTCACAATTGACACTTCAGCCGAATTATGATTGATGCCAGCTGACCGTGTGAGGCAGCTTGTCTTCGTGCTATTGCTGATCCCCGAATTTTGTCCTGGTGGACAGAGACTGACTTGCGGACCGACTCTCTCCACCAATCAGATGCGCCCCTGGGACTGACTTGGCGCTCCTGATTGCTTACATGTGCCCATGCAGCCTGGAAATCAACATCAGCTCCTGTTCTTTTCTGCACTTCTGGCGAGGAGACAGTAGAAAATCTCAAGATCTCTCGTGGGCAGCTTGCACCGTGCCAAGAAAAGCGGATCAAGCGGCAACAAACAGTGAGTTCTGCTCGATGCAAGGTCCTGGCACAGAATGCGGGCTTTCTATTGGCTTCGATGCCTTCTTACTGTCGTTTTAAACCAATAGAGTGCTCTTATTCAGAGTCAGTCTCTGTCTCTGTCCCCCAGGACAAAATTCGGGGATCAGCAATACCTTGCAGGCAGCACAACAAGATGTTTACCAACATATCTGGCTTCCATTTCAAGAGTGGGTGGCTAGGTGGGTTAATGGCCACTGGTGATTCGGTAGGGGGGTGTTTTGAGCAAACTGCTATCTTGCTTTCTCTGGATGCATCACCTCACGGAACAGATCTTGAAATACAGTGTCATGGAACTATCACACGTAAAAGAGAATGCGGCGAGCACACCAACCTCCAGGCCCCACCCGCTCCCTGGGAACGTCAGAACATGGATATCAAGACCCGGAGACTATTAACAGACAATCGATGATAACCAGAAACGAGTCTTGTCAAGAGCCACCCTTTCCTCCTCCTCCCTCGAACCTCTTCAGCCTGCCTACCAACAGGCGCATGTTACTATTGGCCAGCCGCTGCACCAACACAGGAGTGTGACATCTCACCAGGACCTTCGAAGTCGGCAGGCCCATGCGGAGCCAATTGTGCTCTTAGTTTTAACATGTCATGTGCGCACCGCCAGCATCACAGTGGCGCATTTGCAACCGCATCATCACCGAGCTGCTCAATGCACGACGAGAAGACACCCGTAGAAGTTCATGTCACTACACCACAGTGAGGGCATGACGCGCCGTCGACAGCGTGGTCTGTAGCAGTTCCCTATATCGTGTTCGGGAGCCCCAAGGGCTCGCCGTCCGGCTGGATCACATTTTCAACGATAAACTGTTGGACAGCTCGTAATGCGCTTACCAGGGCCACAGCAGAGGGCTTTTTGCCCCCCCAGCCTGGATGGGAGTCCATTTTCATAGGTTGAGGACAGCGTTGAGGTACTCTTCCAAGTACGACACCATCACGACCACATGGCGTCTAGTCACTTCACTTCTCCGGTGCGTCCATGCAGAATTGGGTGGAGCTGTGCTCCTTGGCGCCGGCGCTGTCGATGGTAGCTGGAATGATGTACGGACGCGGGGGCTACAATGCGCTCGTTGGGCCAGCGCTGCTCCGAAGCTTTGGGGACTGCCCCGCCCAGCGACATGTGCCAACCACGGCGATTTAACGAGCTCAAGCCCAACCTGTCGTACCTGGTGGCTCTTCAAGACGGCGCACGGGTGGCGGTATTCTCCCACTCCCAGCACTTTCTACGAACTGAGAACGGAAGCTGCGTCCGCAAGCGGATCGAGCCGCACACCGTGGTTCTCAACTGCGGCGATATCATCACCTCTCGTCAACATCTTGTCCATCACGGCGCCGCATCTATCGGAGTGAACCATCGAGTTCACTGGTATGCCGCTCAGCGAGACGTGAGAGCGTCCCTATTTGATCCTGGGCCCAAGACCGGACTTTCCCGAGGGCGTGAGGGAGTATAGAGTTTCTCATGCAGCCACATCGATTCTCGAGGTTAGTTTGGCATAAACATGAGATCGTCCTGAATCGGTTCAGAGATCGGCTCAGGGAGGTCGGTCGGAGTTTCTAGAGGAGTGTCCGGACGAGATATCCTACGCGGTACAGGACGAGTCGTGGAGTTAGTCATGAGTCTATCCTGTGAAATTTTCCCGTGGCGTCGTCTGGACCGTCTCCAGGATATTGTTGAGGATCAGGTGAGGCCTGTCTTCGGGGACTGTCCTGCAGACAGTCTGCGAAATCAAACGACAGGAAAGGCCATGCATACGCCCAGGGTACAGTCAGAACATTGACTCTGGTCACAGTTGGCGGGCCAGACAAATCACTGCACAAAAGAAGGCTTTTGCATCACAAATCTCCTATAGGAGTGGTCCGTGCACCCTGTAGCACCAGCCGGGATACTCTTGGGTGGCCACGAATCCGGTAGTCAGGCGAGGAGCCTCACACCTGATTGATATGAAGACGGGAGCCTCGCTTGCCACCGGCGCATGAGCCTAAGCCTCTCTCATTAGGTGACGTTCGGAGGTGGCTGTGCCCCCCTCTTGGCCAGAGTTCCTTCCCATGTTGCCCCTTTAAAGTTTCGCTTCAATGTCGTGCACGCCTCACCGCCTCCGCTCCGGGCGCGTGCCGAGCTCGTGGTACCACCTATCCTCCCGTCGCACCGTATGGCGTCAGTGCCTGGACCTTTTGGATGTCTCCGTACTTTGTACATGCGTAGCTGATGTTGCTCGGCTGTCTTTTGATTTGACTTGTACCAGCAGCGGACTCCATTTGGCCTATTGCGTATTGTGTGCTTCCACCAATGTTGTTGTGTGACTCCACGTACGCTCGCACAGAGCGGTAGAAGTATCTGTTCTGCAGTCCAACCTATTCTCATCCAGTAAAACATATAGCGTCGCAGACGTGGCCCGCGAGGTCCTGCCTTCGATGATCTCAATGATGGGAACCTTTAGCATAAGGAAGAACAGCACGTGACATCGGGCTCTGTCGCACAAGCTGTAGACTTGGTGGATACCAAATCCAGTTTGGAAAGCCAAAACCAACATAGGTTGGGCACCAGGGAGGACGTCGCTCTGTCCTCAGACTCTGGGCGTGACGGGTGTCCCTCAGAACACTCGGAATTCTCCTGCGACGCTGAGGGCTTTGCATCGCGTCGAGAGTTCTCGTGCTTCGGATACCTGTACGGCAGATCGCGTGTCAGACTGAGGCAGTACGACATTACGCGAGAGGCAGAGAACTCCTTTGATCCTACAGAAAAATTGCTGGCGCGGTGGCGCTTGTGAAAGCTGCGCGAGCACATGTTGAAGTCTGCAATCCCCTTGCAACGGGAAAAAACAACGCGTCAGCTCCCTGTTGGAGAAGGCAAAGCAATGCGTAAACTGCCGGATGTGGGAGTGTTCTACATGACATTTTCTCAGCACCTGAAGAGAGACTTTACGGATCACGTAACGACAGCTCTGTTCCACAACAAGGAAGACTCGCGAATGGGCACAGCTGAGCGCCCGGCCGAGCTCTTCGAAACAGTGGCAGCCAGGGACCCCGCCAGGATTAATTTGAAGAACGTCTTCTTCCGTGAGTCATACAGGTTCCACATTGGATGCACTGCCAAGGTCTCATTTGATGACGCGAACGCGTTTGAGGCGCGCTTATTGAGCACCTCTATTGCGCTTGATGGATACAACTGCGTCGGCGTCCACGTATGCTTCTGAACGCACGCTACGCGTAAATGAGTCAATTGCAGTGTTTGAGGCCCGTCCCGGGTTTATGCCGCCATAGCGCTGGGCTCCATGGTTCCCGGAAGATCGCCCGGTGGCACTACGCTTCACGCAGTCCTGTGGCGAGTTTGTTATCGCCGTCCGGGAGTCCACCGAGCATGAACATGATTCGTGGTCAGCTTTGACCGCCGCCGGCCCCTTAGAGCTTTCCTGCGTGGCTGAGCCCAGAGAAGACGTCCTCTCCGAGAAAGATCTATACTTAGTGTATGTGTCGCTGTGCGTAGACATGTTCAATGTGCATAAGCTTCGCCGTGTAAGCCCAGAGGGCTACTACGGGGGTTGCACCTCTTTGTGCTTGGAGGATGGTGCGTTTTCAGCTCGTCCTCCCTCCTTCTCACCCCCTGGAGCAAGCCCGCAAGCTCTGCTCAGAAAGATCATCGACAACTTGATGAAAGTGGGTAAGGAGGGCTTGGCTGTCTGTGACGCTTTCAAGAAGGAGAGCGTTGTCATTCAAGTATACATATGTCTCGGTGTCTTTGATTTTCCCATGGCCGCAAAGTTCTCTAACTCGATCGGCGCCCAAGGCACGGAGCACTGCACAAGCTGCGACATTGTCCACAAAAAAGCGGTCACAGAAAGGAAGGAGCGGGCGATGAGCAGCACTGTTTCTTTCAATGTGAAGTACTCACGGTACTCGAGAACGCAAAAGCGACCTTCTCTCATCATGTCTGTTATGAAAAACACACCGGGCTGTCGACAGACGCAGTGAGGGACGCACTCCTACTGAACGGCATTACAGACAAGGCTGGTAGTCTGATTGTGCGCCTGGCCGAGGCCCGAGGACCTAGAACGTTTGACAGACACGAGCACGACCCAATTTCTCCTTCACATCTACTGTACTGCAGCATTGGCTTACACTTACTTATAGAAGCGCACGAGACACTCTCGGTCGAGCAGCGAGACAAGGTCATGCGGGAAATGCGCCTCAGCGTGAAGCATGCTCCGACACACACGATACAGTGATCATTCAAGCCCAAAAGAAAGGGTGGCACAACTTTGTCAATGTCAGACTGCGCAGTGCTTCTCACCGTAGGCCCCGCAGTGTTACAGTATCTCGTGCATAACACTGCCAATTACTCTCATGCAGTGGCTACCCTCAGAGCTTTCGAGGCCCTGCGACGGTCTTCCACTGTTCTGTTCCACGTGCCAGCAGCCTCATCCGAAGGGGAAAAGGCCATGAAAGAGCGGCCGACCGTCGCTGGACTCCAAAGTATCAGCGAGAGCCTCATGATTGAGCTACGTCAACCGTTACCCTTTGAAGCAAATTGGGAGTGCCCGTCGGTGCGTCGTGTACTGCAACTGCTATAAGGCACTCTCCCACTTGCCCAGCTGTAGTTCGCGATATGTTTGCTCATTTTCGAGAAGTTCCACCGACATTCGAAGCGGGAGGTGAGCCAGAGCAACAGTTGGAGCCCCGCTGAGTACTCAATGCAAAGGTGTAGAGACACAGAGCAATACTTCAGGGTGCTGGCCATGCCAGGAGCACATGGGATTCCTGCTTCGGGGCCTCTCGGTCAAGAAGGCCATCCATTGAAGTTTTGTTGCTCTTCATAGCCTCGGCCCACACAAATGACATGCACCGTACACCAAATTGCGTTGGCGTCCAACAGCAGCCGCACGCACAGTTCTGGGACCCACCGAGGACGTCTGAACAAGTCGTGCGCTCAGCGCGACTCTGGAATTCTGGCGCCAAGCCACGCAAGCGCATCGATCGGTCGCCATCCGAGAAGGGTCCACAGTGTCTCTGCTAGAGAATGGAGCCGCCCCCTAGCACGAGTCCGGCTCCGTTGTCGTGGACAGCGGAGACTGGCGCTTTGCCCGTGTCCAGTCCATCGCAACCATAGATGGCGAGCTCCTAGAAGGTACCAGCCATGGAGCTTACCGTCTTAGGACAGCCTGCTGAGGTCACAATTGACACTTCAGCCGAATTATGATTGATGCCAGCTGACCGTGTGAGGCAGCTTGTCTTCGTGCTATTGCTGATCCCCGAATTTTGTCCTGGTGGACAGAGACTGACTTGCGGACCGACTCTCTCCACCAATCAGATGCGCCCCTGGGACTGACTTGGCGCTCCTGATTGCTTACATGTGCCCATGCAGCCTGGAAATCAACATCAGCTCCTGTTCTTTTCTGCACTTCTGGCGAGGAGACAGTAGAAAATCTCAAGATCTCTCGTGGGCAGCTTGCACCGTGCCAAGAAAAGCGGATCAAGCGGCAACAAACAGTGAGTTCTGCTCGATGCAAGGTCCTGGCACAGAATGCGGGCTTTCTATTGGCTTCGATGCCTTCTTACTGTCGTTTTAAACCAATAGAGT